>Ga0247610_10000180_pt1 | contig 104681 bp, 82 predicted proteins | sample 174DNAGHGhighgp2_FD_193483 | JGI IMG/M metagenome (GOLD analysis project Ga0247610, IMG submission 193483) | Sheep rumen microbial communities from Palmerston North, Manawatu-Wanganui, New Zealand - 1742 DNA GHGhigh gp2 | ecosystem: Host-associated > Mammals > Digestive system > Stomach >... | reverse complement strand
GCCATCCAATTCATACAGACGGCAAATTTGCGAAATCAAATCCGTTTCACTTCAAAACTACTCATAAAAGACTAATTTTCAATTATTTCAAAGAACTTTTGATCCGTTTTAACGGGACAGCAATGATAGTTTTTCATTGGCATATACACTCTCTTTTTACTGCTTTTCGAAGGGAAGATTCCCATTTTTACAGCTTCATGTAATTGCGTTTCTTCTCCATAAGGAGTGGGAACTATAATATCATAAGGTTCCCCTCTACCAATACATAATTTCAATGCCTCTCGATACTTACCTGCTTTTTGTTCACGTGTAAACGAGTCTCCTGCCAAATCTTTCACATAGCCTTGAAAAATTCTAACTGTTTTTCTTATTTCTGTTGTGACTTGATCGAAATCCTCTCCAGATAGATTATCGCTTGTTGATGAGGTTGATGAGACGGGGGCATGCTGAACACTATTTGGTTTCGAATTTACAACAAAACTAACTTTATAAGTAATGCCTCCTTCCAAAGTTTCAAACTCAATCACTTTAGTGGCATTATTACTTGTCTTTATTTCCAAGCGACTACTACCTTCTTTCATATAAACCCACCATTCATCCTGCTTATAATCCGATCTGATTACTGACCCAGAAAATGTTGCAGATGGGTCTTTAAGACCAACTTTAATTAATGCGCAAGGCGCGTAGTTGTTATCGTACACTTGACTGGTTAGCGCACTCAAATCGTTTAAGTCTTCATGAAACGAGTCCTTTATTGTAAGTTCCTGCGAAAAAGCACTCACAGCCAAACTTAATAATGTAATAAAAAGAAATAATTTTTTCATATTTTTAAATGTTTAATACACGGTTTAACTTATTGATATAAAGGCATTAAAAAATGGTGAATAAATCATCACTACCGTCCTTATGATGGATTTCTCCAGAACGTAGGAGGCCATTTTCATACTTTGTCGTAATAGTTTCTCCTGGATATACAGTAACCCTTAAGTTATCCACTCCTCCAATTTCAATGTTGTGGACTTTTGTGACTGTCACTTTACCAAGTTTTCCATGAGGTTTCCCTCCTTGCATCGGGCCTTCATATATACCCCATTCAAGTTTGTATGTGCCTTGGTTATTTCCGTTATTGGGCGACAAAATTTTTTTTCTAAATTTAGCCTCATAAACCTGGTTTTGTGCAGTTATCACATTTCGAGGATTCTCAATGTTTCCATCATTCCATGAATCAAATTCATAGCCCTTGTTAGCGATAGCCTCGATTGAAATGGTAATCATAGAATCGTAAGTCCCACCACCTCTTACAGTTCCCATTGTTTCATCGAAAGATTTAACTGTAATCGTTACTAAAGGTGCTGTTGGTGGTGGTTCTGGACTGAATTGGGCAGTGTACGTGATGTCATTTGTCGCCACTATTTCCCTAGTTCTATCTCTATTTCCGTCATTCCATGACATGAAACGATAACCATCCTTGGCTTCGGCTTCTATTTTAATCGTGTCGCCCGAACCAAATGTACCTCCGCCTCTTACAATACCCATAGATTCATCGGAAGACACCACATTAATTGTAACCGATGCGGGTAATGCAGGTGCTGGCTCAAATAATGCAGTGTATGTTCTGTCCTCTTTCGTCAATATTTCGCGAGGGTTCTTTGTGTTACTATCGTCCCACGAAACAAATCTGTAACCCTCATTGGCATTGGCTTCAATAGTAATTAATTTGTTAAACTCATACTTGCCACTTCCTTTGACGGTTCCCATAGTTTCATCTGATGAAAGCACGGTGATTCGGACTTTCGAATTGGAACAAGACCGGAACAAGAAGTATCCTCCAGTCGCTAGACCAACAATAAGAGCAATTATAATCCACCATTTAGGGTCAGGACCAGGTTTTGGCCCTTTGGTTTTCATCAAAGGTTCTCCGCATTCCTCACATACAAATTCTTTAGTGGAACGAATTGCCTGTATTTCCTTGTTTTGACACTTGGAACAAGGTGTCCCATCTTCTTTGCCAGATGTATTAGTGCAAATGCCATAATTAACAATGGCATTTCTGCTTTTATTCTTTGCCATAGCGTTTTAATTTCTATACGTTATTTCTTATTGATTAATTCAAGTGCTTTTCTGGCATCATTACCATATTGCTGGTATTTAGTTGAATTGGGGCTGGAGCATTCTTTTCCAACGACGTCACGCATCAACTGTTTTACATTTTCAGCATAATTGGTTCTTTTGGCCATCGTGAGCTCTGGATCCTTTAGAGTTTTCTCTACCATAGCATATATTCTTTCTCGCCGTGCTGAAGTCATGTTCTCACATGATACCAGCTCGGTAAATTGTTTAGAAAGATAGGTGTTCATAGGAGTACCCCATTCATCCACTTCTGTCATGCACCAGCCATGACCCTCAATCCTGTCATCTGCTTCAACAAGTATTCCCATTGCAGCAGCTGCAAAGAAATAAGGAATAAATTCCTGCGCAGTAATTTCTCTTTCTCCCATAATTTGAGGCAAACAAGAACCATCGCCTTCGCTATGTAGCAAAATGCGTGCTTCTTTAGCCTCTAAGGGGTTGGGGTTCTCGGTCATTGCTTTGTATTCTCTTTCATAGTTAGGCAACCATCTCAGAGCCCTCAACGGGAAGCAATTCTTTACCGCACCTATTGTAATTTCATTCGTTGTATCTCCTATTGTATCAAATGAAATAGTGCTACCAGGAGTTCCATTGCCGAATGCACGACGGAAGGCTTCTTCCAACTTCATTGCAAAATCCTTGAGAGAATCATCCCCCTCGTATTTTGGCATGGTGACAAGAATGGTTTTTCTATTCATTGTCTCAGGTCTCTCAATGGGATTCGGATTATTATTTAACGATCTTTGCAATTGCGTATCATCAAGAAGAATAAACACGCCACTCTTTTCAACTGCGTCTTTTGCGAAAGCCCTAATATCGTCATCCGTAACCAGCACTTTTTGCAGTTGCTGTAATATGTTTATTCCAATAAGCTTATCCTTTGAACGTTCAACATCATGAATCTCACGAACACTTGTCCCCATAACTCTATCAACCACCTCAAAAACTCTATCAATAGACATGTTGCTTTTTGCAAGTTCTCCAAAATGAGCAAAGGTTTTATTGCCCACCAATTCATGCCTTAAGGTACTTGAAAGCTTGTCCATCGTGTTTCGGTTGTGCAGTAGTTCTTTTTCAAAAGATAACACTTTGGCATCCTCTCTTACTTCAATCACAGCTTGTTTCATGTCCTTTAAATCACCTTGCTTTTGATTGCGATCCGCAATACGATTGTTGCCTTCTTCAATACACTTTGCCAGTGCAGCCACAAACTCTTGTATCTGTGAATTAAATGTTTCAAATTTCAGTTGCAGCTTACCCAATAGTTTTTGCGCAAACACATAAGCAATTCTATAAGTTTTTTCCACGTACAAATCAGTTAGAATTGCTTGGTGATCTGTATAGCAAGTCTTATGCTTTCCAATAGCCTTTTGAGCGAGACTAAGATGCGTGTAGTAGTCAACATTATCGGCTGCTTCTTTCTTAAATCCATCAATACGATCATCAGCGGTTTGTATATCTAAAGACAACTTGCTACGACGATTACGAATATAAGTTAAAATGGCATCGCTTACTTTGAGCAAATCAGTAAGTGAGAGTTGGCCTTCATACCATTGAGTATACAACTCTTTCTCAATAGAATCAACTATTTCATCCGCCATTGTCTTCAGTACTTCATCCTTGCTTTTATTATCATAGTATTCTTCAACACCTTGTTTAAAACGGAAATCTTTTTGATACTTTTCGAGCATTATCTGCTCCAAATAGTTTATCGGCACACTAGATGCGTTTTTTGCATCATCGTAACTATAGAAATCTGCTTGCTCTTTCCAAAAATCTTGTATAGGCACAAATTTCTTATCGGTTTCAAGAATGCGTTCATTAAGCAAGAGGAAACTGTCATCAAGCTTCCAGTCTCGCATATTCTTCTCATTCTTGATATACAATGCTTCGTAATCTTTTCTCTGTGGCTCAAGTGTAAAACCGAGGTCTTCTTTCCAGTTGTTATATTGCATCTGGTTAAACACACTTTCAGATAAGGTGTAACTAATATGCTCTACTACACGCTGTTCTGGATAAACAATACGTTTTATTCCGAATGAGCTTACGGCTTTAGTTCGGGCTCTTTCTTTATCATTCCCTTTTGAAGTTGTGTTATACTCAACACAATGGTCGTTGAAGTTCTCACATGCCAGACCATGAATAAAAGGTTCTGTAATACTACCCTTTACTTGCAAGAACATTGCAAAATATACAGTATCGGCTAACAGCTTTGGCAATTCAGTAAATGACTCAACCACCGTGCCGTTTTCATTTACATTTGAGTATACCAGTAATCCAAATTGCTTTAAGGGTTGATGGTTCAGTTTTACATGCTCGGCACCCGTCCTAACATCACAAGGCAAAAATTCGCAAATATTCAAAGCCGACAACTCGCAAAGAGCTGCATATCCGTTTTGATGATATCGTCCAGCTTGGCAGCCTTCAGGAATTGCAAGTTCTGGCACCATCGCATATACCGTGATTTTAGTTTCGTCGACATTACTAAACAAAGAATCAACACGTAGCTGCGCAACAGCATCTATTATGCTTCCTGATCCTGTTCCCCCAGCTAATCCTACAAAAATATGAATACAGCATCCATCTTTACCACTAATATCTTTTACCTTTTGATACTGCTTTTTTACTGCTGATAGGTATTTGGCTATATTTGAAGCAAAAAGTATTCTTCCCGCTCTTCTTTTTTGACCAGCAGCTGCCCCAACTTCACCAAGGGTTTGGCGCATCATTTCCCCATTCTTGACAACGTTTTTTAATCCAGGAAAAGCGTCTGGATTGTTTAAAACCATGTCAAGGTCGGTGGTCTTGATATTGACAAATTCAGATTCTTCAAATTGTGCACTTTGCCCAAAAACACGCCAAGTAGGATCATTAGGTTTCATCATCTCATTCGTAGAATCCACATAAACAAAGCCTATTGGTAACTTTCGACGATCTTCCGCTTTTGGAAATTCTTCCCATAAACGCTTACGAAAAGCCTTTAGCACTTTTCCTCCTGTTCCACCAATTCCGATAAGGATGTGGTTGGGTTCTGTTTTGTCAGTGTTTTTCATATTGTAACTTTTATTGTGATTGATTTTATTGAATTGTATTTTAATTTATTGTCGACGTGAACGATGCGAAACGCGATGTGAACGATGCGTATTCCTATTTCCCTTCGTGTTTCTCGTAGATGCAGAACGACTTCTATTGCCGTCTGAAAAAGTGAAACACATAATAACAGCTAAAACTATGACAGATATACTTAATAGAAAGATTGATTTTCTGACCTTGGCCGTGGCTCTTTCATCTATCGTTAGGCAAATCGCATCCGATGCTTCTGCGACAGTTTTATTAGCAATGTCACTAATAGAAACCGATTTGGATACATCTGGAAGAAGAAGTTTTAATCCGAGTTTCAAGGCCGAGGCTTGTTCAAGTGTAATGGTATAGTCTTTGGCTTGCGAAGGAAGATAGGTCAGCATTGCCGTTTGAACAATCGCGAAAGTATCATTGGCATTTCGCTTTGCCCTAATAGCAGAATTGGTGTGAATCCCTTCAATTGACAAGACGATTAAAGAGACAATCGCAACGATATAGGTCAACACAGAAGGCTGGCTTTTTTTACGCAATAACCAAGCCGCAATAAAGACCAATATCGTGATCCCAGCTCCTATAATGATTCCTTTAAACATGGTTTTCAGTTACTAAATTAATAATCCACGGTAATATTCAGTTTCTTCAAAACCTCATTCACGATTTTCTCCGTTTCTCCGCCTATTCTATGTGCTTCTTCGCAAAGGCTTTTCAAATCAGATTGCATGTCGTTTTCAACATAAAAACGAATAAGCTGCTCCACCTCAACAACATCGCTTAATACCGAAGAACCTCTATTATACCACCACCTTGCTTGATACGAACGAACAAGCAACACTTCTTTCATTGTCATTTCATCTTTGAATTTCTCGTACCATTTGCCAGAGAAATTGTCATATTTCTTCGACATTTTTTCCCAATCATCAGAATCATAAGACTTGCAATTTCGTGTTACCTCTTGGGTGAAATTGCTGAATCTTCTCATATAAGAGTCTTTTGAAAGGGGAGCGCAGCCCATGAAGAAAATGGTTGCTATAATAATCCCAAGTTTTGTCAATCTATTCATATCCTTCGTTTTTCTATTATTCTATGTCGTCAGTACACAATAAAAAAGCGTGAAACCAGACCGTTCCGCGCTGTTCAAGGTATTTGCCTAACCTACACTTCTCGTGAAAAAGTCCAGCTCACGCTATACACGTGAGCACAGGACTAATTTCTTAGAAGTGATTTCTGTTGAAAAGTGGCAAATTTTAGAACAGATGAAATTCGTCTCTATGCTAATTGTTTATTTGTTCAAGGTGTAAATTCTTTTGTTGTTCTCGTAGTGTTTTTATGGTTAAATCATTCCGTTAATTAGTGCCGCAAATATAAGAAATGATTTTTCTAAAAAAACAAAATGAGAAAAAAAGTTTTAATCCAACAAAAACACTCAGTCATCAATCCCTGCTATTTCAATTTAGGTAGATTAGGTATAGTTCAGACTAAAAACGCCCCGAGAACCAATCCCGAGGCGCTTACAAATCATTATGGTATTGTTGCTTATTCCCTCACAAACTTCAACGTCCTCACAACGCTCTCCGACTTCACATTGACGAAATAAACGCCATCGCTCAGGTTATCAAGGCTGAGTGTGGTGAGGCCTTTGGCCGTAGTGTGATGTACCACTTGTCCGAGGCTGTTGCAGATGGTGATGTCGCAGTCTTCCTCAGGCAGGCTCAGCGTGAACTGTCCCTTGTTGGGGTTGGGGTAGAGGGTCACATCGTTCATCATGATCTCTTCAGTCGCTTCAAGGTCAATGTGGAAGTTTTGGGGCCAAGCATCGCAGCCCGTGACGATAAGGGTCAAGTCAGCGACGTAGTTCAATGGGGCGTCGATTTCGATGGTGGCCATTCCAGTCTCGTCGGTGTAGCCTATGCCAATCATTTCTTCGCCATTGAAAAGGGTACAACGGAAGTTTTGTAACCCATTTCCATTGTCGTCAGTCACTTGGGTTTCCATTGAGGTCATGCCTTCTTCGATGGACGACGGACGTGACACCATAGGCGTGAAAGGCTCGTCGTGCCAAGCACTGACGGCCACATCGCCCATCATGTTGAGGTCGTAGAAGTTCCAGCGCAAGGCGCCTTCTTCCCATTGGCCAGGGGCATTCACCCAAGGAGCGGTGGCGATTTTGCTTTCTCTCAAAGCCATGCCACCGTATGGGATGCGGTCGTTGTAGTAGGCATCTTCCGTCTCGCGATGCAAGTGGATGGCGGGACCCTCGGTTTGGCCTTCGTTGAACCAACCGTAGCGCGAGTTGCCGAAAGTGGCTACGGCGAAGTTGCTGATCTTGGTCATGCGTTCCAAGATGCAGTCGTCGCTGAAGTCGCCGCAGATGCAGCCCGAGGTATGAAAGAAGGTGTAGTTGTGATCCACACCGTTCGCGCCGCTGAAGTTGCTGTCGGTAATATCGTAGGTGAGCCAGCCAGCCACATAGATGGTGTTGGCATGACCGTCGTGATGGACATATTGGGTGCCTTGGTTGATGGCGTTGCGCAATGCAGTGCCGCTCCAGTTGCCTTCTTCTTCATACAGACGGGTGAAGTTGTAGTTTTCGGGAATACCCGTTGTCGTATACCCGTTGTCATCGTGTGTGCCAATAAGCAGTTCGAGGAAGTCGCTGCCGTTGCTCAATGGGTCGTCGTAGAGGTGCTCGCCACCCATGATGACCTTGCGGAACTCGCCAAGCACGGGTTCGGCTTGATAGCTGAAGGTCTTGTGCAGCATGTTTTGCAGTTCGTTTTCATCGCTGAAACACATACGGCCAATGCCAATTTCGGGCAGGAGGTCGTCTTCGCCGATTTCGCCCCATTTGTTGTCGTTGTTGTCGTTCCATGTGCCGTCAAGGCAAGCATAGTACATGTCGGCGGGGATGCTGCTGTCTTCTTGGTCGCCGCCGCCACTGGTCACATAGCAGTAGAAGCCGCGATAAGGAATGGCAGGCACGTCGCCGGCCAAGTTCACCATGATGATGCCGTTTTCTTCGTATTCTTGGATGATGTAATTGCGAAGTTTCTCTTGGTCGTCGCGGCCTTCCATGCTACTCACGATGTTGGCAAGGTCGGCAACGCGAACGCGCAAGCCACGGGCTTGGTAGAACGTCACGTATTCGTCAAAAGCGTTGACGTAGGGCGTGGTGGTGACCACCAGCAGGTCGTAACCGCCAACAGAGCGGCCACGGGTGTTGTAGGTTTCAAGCATTTCAGGGTTTTGGGCCAAACTCTTGACGCGTTGGGCATTGTCGCCCGTGAGCCACAGCTTGCGGCTTTGGTCGGCCTTGGCTGCAGTGGTGGTGACGCGCACGGTGGCTTTGGTGGCATAACGCACTTCGCCCGTGCTAGGCACATATTGCACAGGGGTGAACGCCGAGAAGGCGAAGCCGACACCGTTGAGGTATTGCGTGCTCAGCTTGCCGTAAGCTTGGGCAGGGTAGACGCTCTTGGAGGCATAAAGGGCCTCGTCTTTCTCAAACTGGCGGCGCACAGGGTCGGAGTAGGTGCGGGCCGATTGGTATGGGAACAGGTTGTGAGTGCCTGCAATCGTCTGGAAATCGGAGAGCTCCACTTCGATGCTGGCAGCCTCTTGGCCTTGAGGCAGCATCAGGCTGATGCTTTGCCAAGGCAGCGAGGGCTGACCCGCAAGGGCGCTTTGCATGCAATCCTTGAATTGCACTTGTTCATAGCCTTGGATTTGGTTGAGGTTGGGTTGACCGAAATAATAGGTCTTTTCGATGGTCTGAGCCGAAGCGAAGAGGCTGACCATCAAAGCTAAAAGAATTAGGCTTAGTTTTTTCATTGTGTTATTAGGTTTATTTTCTTTCATTTTGGTGCAAATCTGAATGTTTTCATAACAGCAAGAATTCAATCTGCTTATTCTAATTCATCCAGTAATGATTTTGGCTCTCGTCGTGTATCCCATAAAACGACGATTTCAATGGTGCTTTCGTGGATGTAATATACCAATTTGTTGATACGATTTACTACGATGCTCCTATATTCTACAGATGCTTCATCCAGCAAGGACTCAACTTGGCCTAAATATGGATTCCTTTCCAATAAACTAGCCACATGTAATACTTCATCAAGGAATTTCTGCTTTGACCTCTTCCCAAATTCTTTTCTGATGTAATTAGAAGTCTTTTGAAGGCCTTCCTTTGCTTGAATGGACCATATTACTTTCATGTTGTTCAATTGAAAGAAGATTCTTCAGCACAAGCAGAAATCACCTCTTCGGTGGTGTAGTAATAACCATCTGCAATCTGTTTTCGCCCGGTTTCAGCCATTTGAAGGAGCTCTTCTTTTGTATATGGGCGCAATGGGTCTTCCTCATGTTTGGCATGTTCAATCAGATGTTCACCCAGCCATTTTTGGTTGCTGGGTGTAAGGGTTGCGTAAAGATACTCGAGTAACCCATTTAATGTTGCTGTACTCATATTTATTAGTGTTATTTGGTGGCAAAATTACACAAATTCACTAATTCGAACGAAATAATACCGTAAATTTTTCGTTTTCAAGGGAAAGAACTATTTTTGCAAAACAATCAAAAACGATGTGACATGAAAAAGCATTTAGTCCTATTGTTGCTCCTGCTGGTTCCAGCATTTTCTTTTGCACAGGAGGAAGATGAAATAGACGACATATCGAATTATCCGAGCAAGGAAAAAGACGCATATTATCAAGAATGGAAAAAAAACTATAAGCCTTGGAAACCTTTGGATGAAAACGAAATCAAAGCATATAAGAATGCATTTTTCGCGTGGGAGGAGATTGCAGATTTTACGCCATTTCAAGAAGGGGAGGATCACCAAAGATATTACTATGAGAGCCTAAAACCTAGGTTTGATGATTGTCCTGAACTTGCTGCCAAGATTGACAAGCGACAGGTCATGAGATACGAAAAGAGAGAATCGGTGGAAGCCATCGTGTATAAGAGTTATGAGTATTTTATGGCATCTGAACCGAGTATATATGTGGCCTATTCAGAAGACCAAGGACGGTCATTGACTTTTTATTATACTGGGATAACACATTGCCAGCCACTTTGTTTCAAGCCGCGATCCAAGATGCCTTTGTTCAACAAGCAAGGCGATTTGCAGTTGGAGGCATGCCTGCTTCGCCAGATTTCTTCTTTTTGGCCGGGCCATGTGTCAGATTATGAATTGGTCAAAGACGGTCTGCTGTTGACCATTGACATGGAGACATTGCGCAAAGACTCTGACGGGGATGGATTGACGGATATTGAAGAGGCAAGGTTTATGACCGATCCTTTCAATAGCGATACCGATGGTGATGGAATTGCCGATGGTTTGGACCTGAATCCGAGAATGTCGGTGCCTCGTTCGGACAAGACGGCCGTTTATGAATACTTGATTCAGTTTTGTTTTGCGGATACTATTCCGTTGACCATTCCAGAGTTGTGTTATGCCAACGAAAAGACTAGAACGGTGAGAATTGTAACTGATTGTCCAGAACTTCAAGCTGTTCAACCGAGAACAATGCGCGTAATCGTCCTCTCAGAAGAGGATTATGAAAACTATAGTAAGTATTTTGTGCCGATGGACAGCTATCATTTGTCTCCTATGTTTAAGGTTGATGACGAAGAGGATACTTATCTTGTTTCTGTTTCGGCTCGTTCAGGTTTCTGGGATTGTTTGGTAAAGAAAACAGACAAGGGATGGAAATTGGATGTGATCTCTAGCGGGATATTTTGAGACTTTGGTTTTCGCTTATAATCCGTACTATTGATACATAAAACAAACACATTGATGACATGAGAAACTATTTGACTATATTGCTGCTTCTTCTGCTCCCTGCGTTTTCGTTTGCTCAGGAGGACTATGAAAGCAAGGAAAGAGAAAAGTATTATGACAAGAACAAGAGGTTCAAGTCTTTTGAGCCTGTGAATAAGGAAATTGTCTCAAACTATTATGACGACTTCTTTAAGTTCGCGAAGGTGGACAACTATACGCCTTACAATGATACTTTGGTTTTTACGCCGTATCAGGACTCCGTCGAATTTCATTCCGTAGCTCGTCAATATATTGGCGATATTGATAGATTTAGTATCTTAAAGCATGAAAAGAAAGGTAAAGTGGAGGCCTTTATTTATTACGACTTCAAATATGTAGAGACTTTTACGGGTGAACCTGAAATTTGGGTGGCTTATTCCGATGACAACGGGAAATCTTGGTCGTATTATTATACTGGCATTGTCCAGAAGCAGCCTTTGTTTGTCAAGTGGTATTCCACTTATCCTTTAATTAACGAGCAGGGCGATTTGCAAATTGAGGCCTGTCTGTTACGGCAAATGTCATCATTCATTATGCCTTTTGGTGCCCCAAATTATCAATTGGTCAAAGATGGCTTGCTGTTGACCTTGGATTTGAGGACTTTGGACAAGGATTCTGATAGCGATGGCTTGACGGATATTGTCGAGGCCAAGTTCCGCACCGACCTGAACAATGCCGATACCGATGGCGACGGCATTCCTGACAATTTGGATTTGAATCCTCGTTTTGCCTCAAAGAGTACGGACAAAAGCATCATTTTTGAGGCGTTGATTAATGGGGATGAGAATATATGCGGTGGTTTTGAAGATTGCGAGTCTGTTCTTCCCATAGATGAAAGACCTGAGATACATTGTGTTACGGATACCACCGAAACCATTCTGATTGTGACGGACGAACCAGGATTGCAAAATATTCAGCCGAAATCGTACCGCGTGATTATTCTTACTACGGAAGAGTATGAAAGCAATCCAAGGTATTTTGAAAATGATTTATGTAGGATGCGTATTTCGCCTTTGTTCAAAGTTGACGGTGAAAAGGATACCTATATATTTGATTATGGGTTTAATACTTGGGGTGCGGGATATTGGGTGAAAAAAATGGAAAAGGGTTGGAGAGTCGTACAAACCTATATGATTATTTCATAATATGGATGTTGTGAAACTATTAGCCCGCCTGAATTTACTTCAAGCGGGCTGGTTTGGTTTGGCGCATCCCTACGGGATGTCTTGGTGGGCTTGTGTTCGTGTTTTTACCGATAGACAAATCCCTACGGGATTATTCGACCACTACCTTCTTCACCTCAACACCATTCCCATTGCTGATGTGGATGAAATAAACGCCCGCAGCATCCAAATGGAATTGCTGCAATCCGTTCACCTCATTGAGGCTGAGGATTTGCTGTCCCATGGCATTGAAAATGCTGATATTGCTTTCTTCAGCAAGTTCGATGTTGAAACTGCCACTGGTTGGGTTGGGATAGATGGCATTGGCTTTTGGCGCAACTATTTCTTCAACTTTGGTGATATAGCACGCACGCGGGAAAGTGATGTCGTCAAGCCAAGCGCAGTCGTTACCAGCCTGACCTTTGTTATTCTTGTCGTAGAACCATTCGAAGACATGGCTGCCGGCTTCGAACTCATAGCTTGCGAAGGTCCAGTCGTTTTCTCCCGACCACCAGCCTTTTTGCGTGCCGTCCATAAAGAAAGCAAACCAATCTTTACGGTTTTCAGTTGAAGTCTTGAACCAGAAACTGATTTCGCTGTCGGTGTAGATATCGGCGTATATCAACAAATAGGAAACCTCGTTGTCATCAATCTCGCCAGAGCGCGCACTATAGGAACCGCTATGGGCTTCTTCGTTGGTGATGAACCAATGCTGGTCACCGGCATGTTCCCATTCAACGAAGTTGAAGTCTCCGCTTTCAAAGGTTTCAATAGCCGTACCTACGCCAAAGGAATAGTCACGATTTGTTGCGTATGCACCAGTATGGAGACAAAGATCGAGATGGAATGTTGTGCCACTGATGATGTCGCTGTCAGTGTTGATAATGACGTCAATTGTAAAGTTGCCATCTCTGTCGATATCACCAATTTGGTACGTGGTTTCATCGATATGTAGACCTTGGCCGATGTTATTGATGGTCAAGTAGACATCGGGAGCCAAAGCATGCCCCACGTTGTTACCTGTGATGTGTAAGATGGCCTGCTCTCCAGGGTCAACATAGCCGTTGCCGTCACCTGCGTTTTCTTCCAACTCAATCTTGACGAATTGTAGGTTAGGAGCCAAAGCGAGGAAGGATTTTTGGGTGGTATGTGTGACGCTGCCAACATTAGTGGCGAAATACAAGGTGAAGATGGTTTGGTCGGGGATGTTGTCGGCAATGTCAATCGCGCCTAAACGATGGTTTTGCAAAGTGCTGTTCGGAGCAAACTCGTCAATGGTGAAGTTGCTTTCAAGCGCATTGATGTATTCACAGTCGGAAGTTACTGTAGTGTGGACATTGTATGCCGCAGCATTGCCTTTGTTGTACATGTCGCCATCCACCCAAAGGCCCTGTGAGCCATTCAAGGGCTCACCTTCAAAGCTGATAATGTCACCATATACAAATGGATCATTACCGTCAATTCCAGTCACTTCTAGGATTTGTGGCCAGGCACTTTGGCCGATGACGATGAGTCTCATATCGCCGATCACATCCAAAGGCGTTTCGAAATTCAGTGTTGCATTGCCGTTTTCATCAGTAATGTTACGGGCAAGTAAGGTCTCGCCATCGAAGAGGCTGACACAAAAGTTGCTCAATGGTGATCCATATTGGTTCACGTTGACGGTAGTGGCCACGGCTCCGGTTTTCAAGCCTTGTTCATAAACAACATTAGGTGTGAAGGGTTCCTCGAACCAAGGATACAAGGCACCGTCACCAAGGACGTTGAGGCAATAGATGTTCCAACGCAGGCAACCGTTTTCCTCATCGTACATGGTTACCCAGGGCGCAGTGGCGATTTTAGCTTCGCGCAACGCCATGCCGACTGTGGCAATATGGTCGTTACAGTAGGCATCCACAAACTCGCGGTGGATATGGGCGGCCATGCCATCGCCCCACGGTACATACCAGCCATAGCGTGAGTTGCCCGTTGTGACCACGAATCCTGTTTGAACCGTGACCATCTTTTCAAGGATGCAGCTATGAGGAAAATTGCCGCAAATGCAACCATGGGAGTGGAAAATCATATAGTTGTGGTCGATACCGTTGTTTCCAGAAAAGTAGTTGTCGTTTATGGAAGAAGCGTCCCAACCAGCCACAACATCGGTGTTGGCGTGTCCCACATGGTGAACATATTGACCGCCTTTGCCGATAAGTTTCTTAAAGTCGCCGCCGCTCCAGTTGATACGAGGTGTGGCATAGTAACGCTTGAAGTTGTAGTCTTCGGGATAGCCCGTGGTGGTGTAGTCGAAATCGTTGTTAGTGCCAATGAGACGTTCCATGTCGTCACTGCCATAGTAACCGTCACCCAGATGTTCGGCGCCAAAGATGGGAGAGGTGAACTCGCCCAGGACTGGGGTTTGCAGGTAGCTGAAGGTCTTGTGCATGATGTTCTCAAATTGGGCCTCATTATTGAAAGGAAGGCGGCCTATGCCCAGTTCGGGAAGCAAGTCGTCTTCGCCAACTTCGCCCCAGCGGTCATCGCCGTCGTCATTAAGAGTGCCGTCAAGGCAGGCGTAGTACATGTCGGAGGGCAGGTCATCTTCGTAGTCTTCTTGTGCAAAGCACCAAAGGCTGCGGTAAGGCACGATGCTGACATCGCCGCCTAGGTTCACCATGGAGATGCCGTTATCCTCGTATTCTTGGATTATATAGTTGCGGATCTGCTCTTGCTCATCGATACCTTGCATGGTGGCATAGATGTCTTCCAAAGCGACGATGCGGGTGCGAATGCCTTTGCCATTGTAAAGGTTGAGGTATTCGCCGAAAAGGGGAATCCATTCCTCAGAGGTGATGACCAACATGTCGTATCCAGGGATAGCGCGACCACGCTGGGTGTAGGTACTTAGGACGTTTTCATTTTGCGCCAAGCGCTTGATGGATGCTTCGTTTTCGGGTGTAAGCCAAAGCTTGCCACTGTGGTCGTTGCGGCTCATGCTAGTCTCGATGCTGACCTTCACGGTGCGGGCATAGCTGACTTTGCCAGTGGCAGGATAGTATTGTACCGGGGTGAAGCCGCTGAAGGCAAAAGCCACACCGTTCAGATAGTGTGTGCTGACACTGCTGAAACCTTGTGTAGGATAAACGTTTCCTGAACGATAGATTACTTCGTTTTTGGCAAAGGGAATCTCTTTCTCGTTGGAAACAGGGCGAGGCCGCTGATAGGGATAAAGATTGTAAGATCCTTCGAGTTCCACAAAATCAAAATACTCCACATTGATGGAGGTGGCCTCTTGACCTTGGGGCAGCATCAAGCTGACGCTCTGCCAAGGCAGCATAGGTTCGCCTATTTGACCGAGGGGCAGACAGCCTTTGAGGCCAATCTGATGGTAACCGTCGCGCTCGCTAACGATCGGCTGGTTGAAATGATAGGTTTGTTCAATGGTTTGGGCCTGCGCAAAAAGGGCGGAGGCCAAAAGTGCTAGGACTAGTTGTAGCTTTTTCATTTTCAATGAGTAAATTTGGGCGCAAAAATAAAAAAAACTGCCGTATTCTTTCGTTTTTTTTCTACTTTTGCCCTTTAATTCTACAAAAAATGAAAACTATCAGAGCCGCCGTAGTAGGATACGGCAATGTTGGCCGCTTCGCGCTCGAAGCCCTTGAAGCCGCCCCCGATTTCGAAGTGGCAGGCATCGTCCGCCGCAACGCTAACAAGACTATTGAACTCTCTAACTATGAAGTGGTGAAAGACATCAGGGAACTGAAAGACGTGGATGTGGCCATCCTGGCTTGCCCCACCCGCAGCTGTCCCGAGTACGCCAAACAAATCCTTCCTTTGGGCATTAACACCGTGGATTCATTCGATATACATACTTCCATCGTGGACTACCGCCGAGAGTTGATGCCGATTAATAAGGAAACGAAGACCGTCAGTGTCATCGCTGCCGGTTGGGACCCAGGCTCGGATTCCATTGTTCGTACCTTGATGCAAAGCCTTGCACCTAAAGGCTTGTCGTACACTAATTTCGGTCCTGGCATGTCGATGGGTCACAGCGTTTGTGTGCGTTCCAAGAAAGGTGTAAAGAACGCCCTTTCGGTGACGATTCCGTTGGGTGAAGGCATCCACCGCCGCATGGTGTATGTGGAACTGGAAGACGGTGCGACACTGGAGCAAGTGACCAAAGATATTAAGGCCGACCCGTATTTCGCCAATGACGAAACCCATGTGTTTGCCGTGGATAGTGTCGATGCCGTTCGCGACATGGGTCATGGTGTGAACCTCGTGCGCAAGGGCGTCTCGGGCAAGACCCAGAACCAACGCATGGAGTTCAACATGAGCATCAACAACCCCGCTTTGACGGGACAGGTGCTGGTCAATGTGGCCCGCGCTACGATGCGCCTGCAACCGGGTTGCTACACGATGGTGGAGATACCCGTCATTGACATGCTGCCTGGCGACCGCGAGGAACTGATTGCTCATTTGGTGTAATTCGTACAATGCAGCACAAAACCCAACCGAAAACCCTCATTGCGGGCTTGCCCCGCAATCCCCTGCGCGAAAGTGATTTGTCTTCGCGCTTGGGAGATGGCGGGTCTATGCCCGCCATGAGGGTAAAAGGCGTATGGATAGTCCTTTTAGCGGTGGTTTTGTTATTACATTCCTGCACCAAAAAACAAGACAAAGTAGAATCGTTGCTGTCGCAGATGACTCTCGAGGAGAAATGCGGCCAGCTGACTTGTCCTATAGGCTTCAATTTCTATGGCAAGGACGGCGATTCGCTTTGGCTCGCCGATGACTTCATTGGCATGATGGACACCCTGCAGCTCGGTTCCTGTTGGGCAGTGCTCCGTGCCGATCCGTGGTCAAGGAAAACGGTGGAGACAGGACTGCATCCAAAGGAATCAGCGCGATTGCTGAACATGATGCAACGTCATGCAGTGGAAAACACGCGACTTGGCATTCCTTTGCTTTTTTGTGAAGAAACACCTCATGGCCACATGGCGGTAGGCACGACCGTTTTCCCGACGGGTATTGGACAGGCCAGCACGTGGGACCCAGTGTTGCTTGAACAGATGGGTGAGGCGATGGGGCGCGAAGTGCGTTTGCAAGGCGCACAAGTGGGCTATGGTCCCGTCCTCGACATTGCCCGCGACCCGCGATGGTCGAGGGTGGAGGAGACTATGGGCGAAGACCCGTATCTTTCGGGCGTTTTGGGTGCAGCCATCGTGCAAGGAATGCAGAAAAATGTCTGCGCCACCTTGAAGCATTTGGCTGCCTACGGCATTCCGCAAGGTGGACACAATGCCGCCACTGCGGATGTCGGTCCCAATCGGCTGATGACGGATTATTTGCCGTCGTTTGAAAAAGCCATTTGCGAAGGCGGTGCCAAGACAGTGATGACTTCCTACAACACCATTGACGGCGTGCCTTGTTCAGCCAATGAATGGCTTTTGCAAGACATTCTGCGCAACTCATGGGACTTCAAAGGTGTGGTTTTCTCCGATTTGAATGCCGTCAACGCCATCTATGCTACACAACATGTGGCCGCTGACCCCGCCGAAGCCGCTGCAATGGCTTTGAAGGCAGGTGTCGACATCGACTTGGGTGGTTACAACTACGGCGGCTTCTTGAAAGAAGCTTTGCAGCGTGGCCTCGTCACCGAAGCCGACATTGACCGTGCCGTGCGTCATGTCCTTCAACTGAAATTCGATTTGGGATTGTTTGAAAATCCGTACGTTGACGAGGCTTTGGCCGAAGCCGAGGTGGGCTCGAAAGAAAACGCCCAGTTGGCCAAGCAAGTAGCTTTAGAAACCGCTGTTTTGCTGAAAAACGATGGCATTTTACCCTTTGGCGAGAACATTAAAAAGGTGGCCGTCATTGGACCAAATGCCGACAATATGTACAACCAATTGGGCGACTACACCGCACCGCAAGACCCCGACCGCATCATGACCATGCTCGAAGGCATCCGCGAAAAGGGCAGGGCAGAGGTGACCTACGCCAAAGGCTGTGCTGTGCGCGACGAAAACGATGCCAACATAGACGAAGCTGTGCGGATTGCACAAGCCGCCGATGTAGTGGTCTTGGTGGTGGGAGGTTCCTCCGCCCGCGACTTCAAGACAAGCTATGAAGACACAGGCGCTGCCATCGTTAGCGAGTCTATTTCCGACATGGATTGCGGCGAGGGCTACGACCGCTCTACTTTGAAACTTTTGGGCAAGCAAGAGGAACTGATGCAACGTATCTACGCGATGGGCAAGCCCGTTGTGACCGTCTACATCCAAGGCCGTCCTTTGGACATGAATCTCGCCACCGAAAAATCCAATGCCTTGCTGACGTTATGGTATCCCGGTATGGAAGGCGGTTCTGCCTTGGCCGACATCCTATGGGGCGAATACAACCCCGCAGGTCGTTTGCCTATCTCCATTCCGCGTTCGGTAGGACAGATTCCCGTTTATTACTCCCAGCCTGTCACGGGTGATTATGTTGAGGAATCGGCAAGACCGTTGTTCGCCTTTGGCTACGGCTTGAGTTATACCCAGTTCGAATATAGCGACTTACATATTGAGCAAGTTAAGGCCATGTCATTCCTGCATGGGGATGTGCGAGAGCGGGAATCTATGGCCGACACTCTCTGTATTGTCACCTTCAATGTGAAAAACATCGGTCCTTGCGACGGTGAAGAAGTCGTCCAACTCTATGTCCGCGACGAAGTGGCTAGCGTTGCCCCAGCTTCAAAACTGCTGAAAGGCTTCCAGCGTGTGCATATTAATAAAGGTGAAACTGCCGAGGTGTCTTTCTATCTCATATCACGTCGTGATCTGTCGGTGTATTCAAAGGAGAAAGGCTGGCATGTTGAGCCTGGTGAATTTACTATTATGGTAGGTGGAAGTTCTGAAAACGTTGTTCTTTCCAGTAGTCTTGAAGTAAAATAATCAGCTCACTTTCACATTCACGATGCCATTCCTATCGCAACGCACCACGATGCGCTTGTATTCGGTCTTGCCCTCATAGACACATTGAATGATGATGGTGATGTGATAGACTTTCTTGCCTTCGATGGGCTTGTATTCGTTGTCTTCCCATGTGCCTGAAAGCGGAAAGCTCGGGTTGTCCATCTTGCGGGTGTATTCTGTGAGGTTATAACGCAGGATGTCATTGATGCCGCGGAGTGGATAAGGGCTCGCCTTGGCCAATTCGCTGGGCCAGAGCTGTACTTTTTTGCGGTAAAGCAACACCTTCTCGTCTTTGCCGCTCACCTCGGCGAAGAGGGCGTTGCGGCTACGAAGATGGATGACCTCGGGGATGATTTTGTCGCTGTCAATGAAGTCGACACTGTCCTTGCTCCAGCCGATGTATCTATCTTTGACACGGAAATCCGTGCGGGTATCGAAGACCTTGTTGCTGACACGCTTGGCGAAGAACAGACGCAGCCAGTCTTTCAGTCGGTCCTTGAACATGTAGCTGATGACCAACGCGATGAGGAAGGGCAAGGTGAAGTTGCCATATCTTTGCTGGAAGAAGAACGACGACAGCGTGGCCACCACCATGGCGGCGCCTGCGGCGAGGCTGTAGAGGATCTGCTCCACGAGGAAGGTGTTCTTGCGCTTGGTGGCGTTGAGGTAGAGGTCGCTCTCGCTGAATTTCTTGAGCAGGCTGGCGCGGAAGACGAAGTCTTCGTTGCCTTTTTCGTCGTCAATCTTCACGCAGAGGTAGCCTTTTTGCTCACGATAGTTTCTCTCGTCAAGCAGCACTTCCTTGAAATGGGCTTCGACAGATGGGTATTCCTCGGGATGGTGGATGCGGATGGCGTCGCGCAGGCGGTAGGTGTATTTCTCCAACACATTACTTAAGAACTCGTCGCCATAGGAAAAGACCTGCCGTGTACGGTCGGTGGCATTGTCGTCATTCAGTTGGTTGAAGAGGCCACGGAACCGTTCCAGGATTTTGCGTCCGTCGTCGAGGAATTGTAGGCACGCTTCCTTCCTTGTAGCGGCATCGGGCTGTTGTGAGGCCGAGAAACACGCGTCGCGGAAGGCACTCTTGGCGATGGCGCAATACATTCTGATGGTATGGGTGAGGTCAAGCGTGTCGTCGGGTGCAGCTTGCAGGTCGTTGAAATTGGTCGTGAGTGCCTGACTGGGCAGCAAGGTGTCGTCTGTGGCCAGTTCATGCATTCCATACGAAGGGGTGATGAGTCTGACGCCCGACTTGAGGTCGCGGTAGAAGTCATCCTTGCTGTACTTGGCCGCGTTGATGTCGAGACTATTGGGCACAAAAATCCACGTATTCATCACGTAGTCCCGGTATTTCATGGGTTTTGTGGCTTGCTCCGTGTTGAATCCCACCTTGAATTCCAAGGTGAATTTGTCGTGGATTTTTGTACTCAGGTCTATCATAGTTTAGTTAGTCTTTTTCGTATTCCTCATAAAGGTTGAACTGCTCGGGATGTTTTCCCATGACTTTTCGGGAACGGTAGTAATCCCAAATCTCGGCCAGGTCTTTGTCATAATCGCCTGAAGGATAGATGACTTTCTCAAGCGAACAGAGTTTCTTCTTATAATCGATGAAGCCAAGGGCAATCGGTAAATGGGCGCCTTCTGCAATGACATAGAACCCTTTTTTCCAATGTTTTACCTTCTTGCGCGTGCCTTCGGGGCAGATGACCAGATGGGTGTTTTCGCATTGGTTGAACATCTCGACCATCTGTTCCACGAGGTGGTTCTGATGGCCACGGTCGACGGGGATGGCACCGAGTTTCTTCAACGGACGACTCAAGATGCCGCCGCAGTATTGGAAGAACTCGACTTTCATCATGGCCTTGAAATTGATGCCTTGCGCCCAATAGAAGGCCAAGCCGATGAAGAAGTCCTTGATGGCGGTGTGAGGCGCCACGATGCAGACGGCATTGCCGAGGTTAGGGTAGGTGTTGACCATCTTCCAACCGCCGAGCTTGAGCCTCGTTTTTCCTATGAATTGTTTAAATCCCATTTTTGATGGAACAATGTAGAGACGCAAAATTTTGCGTCTCTACAATTTGTTGTTGATTACCATATATTTGCACGTTCTTCAGGTGCGATATACATGCCGTTTCCGGGCTGGATGTCGAAGGCCTCATAGAAATGCGGCATCGAGCCGAGGGTGCGGTTGACGCGGGCTTCGGCAGGCGAGTGCACGTCGGTCTTCACTTGGCGTTCGATGTATTTGTCGCGCGAGTTGTTGCGCCAGATGGTGCCGTAGCTGATGAAGAAGCGCTGGGCAGGTGTGAAGCCGTCGATGCTTTGGTTGGCCTTGGCCTCTTCAGTCATCTGGTAGGCGTCCCAAGCCACATTCAGTCCACCGAGGTCGGCGATGTTCTCGCCAAGGGTAAGTTGGCCGTTGATTTGATAGCCTCTCACTTGGAACTCGTTGAAGAGCTTGGCAAGTTGTGCGGTGCGTTCGTTGAACTTTTTGGAATCTTCCTCGGTCCACCAGTTGTTGAGGTTGCCTTTTTCGTCGTACTTGCAGCCTTGGTCATCGAAGCCGTGGGTCATCTCGTGACCGATTACCACGCCAATGCCACCGTAGTTGACGGCGTCGTCAGCATCCATGTTGAAGAACGGAGGTTGCAGGATGGCGGCGGGGAACACGATTTCGTTCATCTCGGGGCTGTAGTAGGCGTTGACGGTCTGGGGCGTCATGAACCACTCTTGCTTGTCGACGGGCTTGCCGATCTTGGCCATGTCTCTTTCGTTCTCGAAGCGGATGGCGCGGTGTACGTTCTGGAAGTATGATTCGGGCGTGACTTCATACTTGCTGTAGTCCTTCCACTTGTCGGGGTAACCGATCTTCACGTTGAAGGCATCGAGTTTGACGAGGGCTTTGGCTTTGGTCTCGTCGCTCATCCATTCAAGGTTCTTGATGCGTTCGCCCAAGGCGATGCGCAGGTTGCCGACGAGGTTGAGCATGCGCTCCTTGGCTTCGGCCGGGAAGTGCTTCTCGACATAGAGTTGGCCAACGGCTTCGCCAAGGCAACCTGAAGTAGCGTCAAGGATGCGGCGCCAGCGGGGCTGCTGCACTTCTTGGCCATAGAGGTATTTGCCATAGAAGTTGAAGTTCTCGGCATCGAGGTCGCTGCTCAACATGGAGGCGCTGCCGTGGATGACTTTCCAGCGCAGGTAGTCCTTGATGGTGTTGAGGTCGGTGTTGAGGATGACCTTGTTGAGGTTGGCGATGAAGTCAGGCATGGCCACGTTGAGCGTGTCAAACGAGGGAGCGCCAGCGGCATTAAAATAGTTGTCCCAGTTGAAGACAGGGGTCGATTTCTGCAACTCGGCGCGGCTACGCTTGTTGTACAAGCGGTCGGGGTCGCGCATCTCCACGCGGCTCAACGAGTTCTTGGCCAGTTGGGTCTCTAAGTTAAGGATGGCCTTGGCTTTCTTGGCGGCCTCGATGGAGTCGGTGCCGGTGAGTTGGAACATCTTGGTCACATGCTCGACATACTTGTCGCGCATCTCCTGCGACTCTTTCGTGAGGTAGTCGTCGCGGTCGGTGAGGCTCAAGCCGCCTTGGTAGAGGTGCATGATGACCATTTCGGCATTCTTCGGGTCGGAGCTACCTCCGGCGTTGAAGAAACCGCTGATGCCGTCGCTGTGGAGCTTGCCCATCAGCTCGGCCAAGTCAGCCTTGTCGTTGAGGCCGTCGATCATGTCGAAATAAGGTTGCAGTTCGCTATAGCCGCGAGCGTCGATGGCGACGGTGTCCATGCCTGCATTGTAGAAGTCACGGATCTTTTGGGCTACGCTGCCTTGCGTGGCGCTGGTGTCTTGCGACACCTCATTGATGATGTCTTGGATCAGCAACTCGTTGCGTTGGTCGATCTCGGTGAAGGCTCCGTAGGTGGAGTACTCTTCCGGAATCGGGTTGTTCTTCAACCACTCGTTGTTGACGAAGCGGAAGAAATCCTCAGCCGGGTTGATTACGGTGTCCATGTTGCTCAGCTCGATGGCTGGAACAACTTCTTTTTGGGGTTCTGGTTCAGGTGTCTCGACTGCTTTTTCAGCGCAGCCTGCTGCCATTGTACATAATGTCATCATGGCGATAATGTGTTTTTTCTTCATTATTTTGTTATTTAAACATTTAAGATTCAAGATTCAAAGATTGGCTATTGGCTGCTGGCTACTGGCCATTGGCAGCTTAAACCGAAGCTTGGGTTTTCAATATTATGTGATGTTGCCAGAGGCCAGAAGCCAAAGGCCAAAAGCAATTCCACATTCATCATTTTAAAGATCTCCTTCCAATTTTAGTTCCGTCTGCAAAGTCCTCAAATACGGCCTCTCTTCCACCATCTTCTCAAACTTGTCCTTGTCGGTATAGGCATCGATTTCAGCGGGACGTTCCATCACCTCAGGCTTGAGTTGGTATTGGTTGTTGTGCAGACTGTTCTTCAAATGGTGTTTCAAGGCAGACATGCCTTCTGTGTCGTGCTCAAAAAGAAGGTTGTCGACGCTGAAGTGGATCTCGGCGCTGCCCATTAATTTAGGAGTGTATTTGCCCAATGCCGCAGCAAAGTTGGGCGACACGTTTTTGTATCGGTTGACGAAATCGGCCCATGCTGCTGTGAGTTGCTCCTGTGTGAAAGGTGTGTCCCATGTCTCTTCCTTCTCTTCAGCTTTTTGTCCTGCCTGCTGCATGGCCTTGTTGATGCTGATGCTGCTGGTGGTGCCACGGGGACGGACTACTGGCTGAGCGGAGGTGGCGGTCGTTGAGCTTGTCGAAACGCCGCTTGTAACTGATGCGTTTAAGGATTGTGTAGGCTGATGCTGTTGAACTTTTTGTGCTGTTGGTGTCGGCCCTTCGACAGGCTCAGGGACCTTAGTTGTGACGGCAGGCTCAAGGACTTTGGAACTAACTGCGGGCTCAAGTACCTTTGTCGTAGCGGACGTTGAGCCCGTCGAAACGCCGCTAGGTATGGTAGGGTTTGCGGTTTGCGCTGGCTTGTTTTGCGGCATCTGCATGGGCTGTGCTTGCGCCGTAGGCATATTCAAGGCCTGGTTACACAGGGCGCACATCTTCAGCAAGGCAATCTCCAGATGCAACCGCTTGTTGTTGGCAGCACGGTAGTCAATGTCGCACTTGTTGTTGATTTCCAAGGCACGGATGAGGAAAGGCATAGGGCAAGCCTGCGACTGTGCCAGATAACGTTGCCGAAGTTGTTCGCTGACTTCCAAGAGTTGCACCGTGATTGGGTCTTTGCATACCATGAGGCTCCTCAAGTGGTTGCCCAGGCCGTTAATGAAATGCTGGGGCTCAAAGCCTTTGCTGATGATGTCGTTGAGGATGAGCAGGATGTCACTCGTGTTGCCGCGCAGGATATGGTCGACGATTTGGAAATAATAGTCGTAGTCGAGTACGTTGAGGTTGTCGATGACGTCCTTGTAAGTGATGTTCTTGCCCGAGAAGCTCACCATCTGGTCGAAGATGGAGAGGGCGTCGCGCAAGGCGCCGTCGGCTTTCTGGGCGATGATGTTCAAGGCTTCGGGTTCGGCGCTGACGCCTTCGCTTTGGGCGACATAGGCCAAGTGTTTGGCGATGTCGTCCACCGTGATGCGCTTGAAATCGAAGATTTGGCAGCGCGACAGGATGGTCGGGATGATTTTGTGTTTTTCCGTCGTGGCGAGGATGAACTTGGCGTACGCCGGCGGCTCTTCCAAGGTCTTCAGGAAGGCGTTGAAAGCCGCTGCCGACAGCATGTGGACCTCGTCGATGATGTAGACCTTGTACTGTCCGATTTGTGGCGGGATCCTCACTTGGTCGACCAAGCTGCGGATGTCTTCCACCGAGTTGTTTGAGGCGGCGTCCAATTCGTAGATATTGAACGAAGCGTTGTTGTTGAAGGCACGGCACGACTCGCATTCGTTGCATGCCTCAAGGTTCTCGGTGGGGTGGAGGCAGTTGATGGTCTTGGCCATGATGCGGGCGCAGGTGGTCTTGCCCACGCCACGCGGACCGCAAAACAAGAAGGCTTGCGCCAAAGTGTTGTTGCGGATGGCGTTTTTCAACGTGTTGGTAATGGAGCCTTGACCCACGACGGTGTCGAAGGTCATTGGCCTGTATTTTCTAGCGGATACGACGAAATTTTCCATATCGGGTAAGCCTTGGTTTTAAACCGACAAAATTACAACTTTTCGGCTTAACCTTTGCAAAATGGCATTATTTTTCACCTATTTATACACACGTAAAGAAAAACCTCCTATCTTTGTGCCTATGAAAATGTTGGTCTTGGTCCCCAAAGTCACAGGTCGTGTGATGTATACCTTCGATTTGATGCTCAGTCAGTTGTTGGGTGTTGAATACGATCTGACTGTCGATGTCGAACAGTTCAAGGCTTTTGAGGGACCTAAACTTCACTATGGGCCACAACGTCTTGGTGACGAGCCTTTTGTGAAGGCCGTCGACCTTCTCTTTGAACGCCATATCCACGAGCAGTCGTTCCGCACGGTGGCCTTTGAAGGCACAGTAGCGCCATACGCGGTATACGGACAGGGCAACCTTATGCCTTTCGATGTCTTTTCCGCCTCATTTTTCTTGGTGTCGCGCTATGAGGAGTATCTCTCGCAGGTGCGCGATCAGTACGGACGTTTTCGTGCCGAGTCGTCTTGGATGTTTGAGAATGGCTTGTTGCAGAAGCCTTTGGTCAACATTTGGACTTTGGCATTAGGGAAGTGTTTGCAAAAGCTTTATCCCGATTTGCCAATCAAACGAAAGAAATTTGAGTTTGTCCCCACCTACGATGTGGATGCCGCCTGGGCGTATAAAAGCAAGGGATTGTATCGTACAGTGGGCGGGTTTGTGAAGGACCTTGCTTCGGGCGACCGCGAACGAATCCGTGAACGTCATCAGGTGTTGCGCGGCAAGCGCAAAGACCCCTTCGACTCCTTTGATTTCCAATTTGAGCTTCAGAAAGAGTTCAAGCTCAAGCCGATCTATTTCATCCTTTGTGGCGACTACGATACCAACGACAAGAACATCTCCATTCGTAAGGCTCCTTTTCAGTCTTTGATCAAGCGTTTGGGTGACTATGCTGACGTGGGCATCCATCCATCGTTTTCGTCTTATCTCAACATAGAGAAGATGCGTAAGGAACTCAACGGCCTTTCAGAGGTGTTGCATCGACCGCTCACCAAGAGTCGCCAGCATTTCTTGAGGATGAACTTGCCGCGCAGTTACCAAAAGCTTATCGAGCTGGACATCAGCGACGACTATACTATGGGCTTTGCCTCGCAGGCGGGATTCCGCGCTGGCATTGCCGACACGTTCCGTTTTTATGACTTGGAGAATGACATGGTCACCAACCTGCGCGTTCATCCTTTTGCCTTGATGGACGGCACCATGCGCGACTACCTCAACCTCGACGTGGAGACCTCGCTCAATCTTGCCAAACAACTGGTCGACGAAGTGAAAGCTGTCGGAGGAACGTTTATCTATCTCACCCACAACGAAACCCTTGGCGGCGAGAAACGCTGGGTAGGCTGGCCTGAGATGTATCGTAAAATGTTGGAACATATTACCAAGGCCCCTGAGCCTGCGGTTCCTGAGGACTCTCGTAGGGTCGAAGGGCCGAAATAAGTAGATGAGCAAATTAAGTTCACATAAAAGGCAAGAGATTTTGGCCGTCAGCAGTCAGCCATCAGCAGTCAGCCAAGGTGCTACTAAGCTGATAGCTGACGGCTGATAGCTTACAGCCAAGAATGCTGTATATTATTTGAACGATTACAATAAAATATGATCAATTATCTCGAACATAACGCCATAGACAAAGCGAAATGGGATGCCCTCATTGCAGAGTGCGGCAACATCTATGCCTATTCTTGGTATCTTGACATCGTCCATCCGGGTTGGGAAGCCCTTATGGAGGATGATTATCAGTCTGTGATGCCTTTGACGGGAGGAAAGAAGTTTGGCGTGAATTATCTGTTTCAGCCCTTTTTCGTGCAGCAGCTGGGCGTGTTCTCCAAGTCTCCGATGACAGCTGAGACGACAGAGGCTTTCCTGAAAGCCATCCCTTCAAAATACCGTTTTGCCGAGATCAGATTCAACGAAGGCAATGCCTTTGCTGAAGGTGCTGAAGGTGTTGAATATCATCGGAATGTCTTGCTTGACTTGAACCAAGAGTATGAAGCTATCCGTTCCAATTATCATCAAAACACGAAGCGCAATTTGGCCAAGGCGGAGAGCTGCAACTTGCAGTTGGTTACCTCGGTGATTCCTTATCATGTGGTGGCTTTGTTCCGCGACAATCGAGGCGCCTTGCTTGATAAGTGGGGCGATGCCGAATATGGCGTGCTGACCCATCTGGCGCAGGTGGCCCAGAAACGTAATGCCGCTTTCATGTTGGGCGTGAGCGAGAAAGGAGTGGGGCAGCTGCTTTGTGCCGCCATCTTCATGAAAACCAAGGATCGCATCACCTTCCTGTTCTCGGGCCTTACCGAGGAAGGCAAACAACGTCAAGCCATGACCTATCTTTTGGATCAGGTCATACAACAATACACCCACCAACCGATAACCTTTGACTTTGAGGGGTCGGACGACGACAATCTCGCGCGGTTCTACCTCGGTTTCGGTGGTAAGGAGACGAAATATCCTTCGTATTGCTTCAACAGACTCTCGCCATTAGGCAAGGCCTTATTGAAGCTCTGGAAAAAGCGTTAGCCTTATTTCTCGTCCTTGGGCTCTTCTGTTTTTGCTTCTTCAGCCTTGGGCTCTTCAGTCTTGGCTTCGGCTTCTTTTTCTTTTTCAGGCTCGTCATCGGCCCATCTGGTGGCCTCTTTCACACCAGTCTTGACCGTTTTCAAGAGCGACTTGCCCAAATCAGTGCCTAACGAAGCCCAATCTTTACCAACTTTCTTCCAGTTTTCTTTCAAATCGTCTGCCATAGTGTTTGTCCTTTCGTATTTTAATGATGTGTTATGTTGTCATATCAACAATGCAAAAGTAGAAATTATTTGTGAAGCGTGAAGTTTTTTTGGAAAAAATAATGGCGGTTTTGTATAAGATTGATTTCTTTTCCCTATTTTTGTGGCAAATACCACCAACACTATGATTAAGATTAACAACCTTGAAAGAACGGATAGCGTCTTCAACCAATACATGGCTGAACTCCGTGATGCCGTCATCCAGCAAGACCGCATGCGCTTTCGCCGCAACCTCGAACGTATCGGCGAAGTCATGGCCTACGAAATCAGCAAGAACTTCGAATATGACGATGAAGAGGTGACCACACCTTTGGGCATCAAGCAAATCCGGACGATGCACGAGCAACCTGTCATCGCCACCATCTTGCGTGCCGGTCTGCCGTTCCACAATGGCATGCTTAGCATGTTCGACCAGGCCGACAGCGCGTTTATTGCTGCCTACCGCAAATACGACAAGAACGAGGAAGATTCCGAAATCCGTGTGGAATACTTCTCTTCGCCTGACATTGAGGACCGTATCCTAATCCTTTGTGACCCGCTGTTAGCCACAGGTGAGTCCATCGTGAAAACTCTCAACGGTTTGATGGAGGATATGATGCCGAAGGAGATCCATATCGCTGTGGCTGTGGCTTCGCAAGATGGCTTGGACTATGTGGAGCGCATCATGTCACGCCTGCCCGTCACCATCTGGGTGGGTAGCATCGACGAGGAACTGACGGCTCGCGCATACGTCGTTCCGGGCATTGGCGATGTGGGTGACTTGGCATACGGTGAAAAGCGTTAAACTATAATGCGGCGTTTCGACGGGCTCAACGACCGCCAGGGTCCCTGAGCCTGTCGAAGGGCCCAATTTAACTGAACAATATGTTAGAAGAAAAGAAAAAGCGCGATGGCTTTGGCTCGAAGATAGGCATCATTGCCGCTGCTGCGGGCTCGGCCATCGGATTAGGCAATATCTACCGTTTCCCTTGCGAGTTAGGCAACAACGGTGGGGCGGCATTTCTTTTGGTTTATCTCGCCGTGGTCATCTTCCTCGGCATCCCCGTAATGCTATCGGAGCTAGTCATCGGTCGCCGCTCACAGAGCAATGCCGTCGGAGCCTTCAAGAAGCTAGCGCCTAAGTCGGCGTGGTCGATTGTTGGCTATATGGGTGTGTTGTGTGGTTTCATCATCTTCGCGTTTTATTCCACCGTGTCGGGCTGGACTTTGGAGTACATCATCAAGGCGGTGACAAACTCGTTCCAAGGCAAGGATTTAGCAGCCATGGAGCAAGACTTTACCGACTTCCACAATATGGGTTGGCGCAATGTGATGTGGCAGGCCATCTTCATTTTCCTGACTGGCTTTGTGGTCTTCAAAGGAGTGCAAAACGGTATTGAGAGATACGCAAAGATCCTCATGCCGCTGCTCTTGGTCATCCTTATCGTGCTGGGCATACGCTCTGTGACGCTCCCAGGGGCCAAAGAAGGCTTGTCGTTCCTGTTCCGTCCAGATTTCTCTAAAATCGATGGCAATGTCCTTATCAGCGCCTTGGGACAAGGCTTCTTCTCATTGAGTCTCGGCATGGGGGCGCTCATCACCTACGGTTCATACATCAAGAAAAAAGACAATTTGACTTCCACCGCCTTTTCGGTGGTGCTTGCCGACACCTTGATCGCGCTGTTGGCGGGTCTCGTCATCTTCCCGGCGGCATTCTCTTTTGGCATCCGTCCGACGGCAGGCATGGGGTTGGTGTTCAATACAATACCGATGATTTTCAACCAGATGACAGGAGGCTATATTTTCTGCATCATCTTCTTCGTTCTGTTGGCCATCGCCGCGCTGACTTCCACCATTTCGCTGCTCGAGGTCTTGGTGGCCTATCTTTCCGAGGAGCTGCACATCAACCGCAAGTGGTCGACGGTATGGGCTTGTGTGGCTACGTTATTCATCGGTAGTTTTGCCTCGTTGAGTCTGATGGAAAACACGCCTTTTGCCATTGGTGGTAGGACCGTCTTCGACCTCATGGACTTCGTCTCGTCCAACATCCTCTTGCCCCTCGGCGGCGTGTTGATCGTCATCTTCGTGGGTTGGCGATTGGGCAAGGCCAAGTTCTTCGAGGAGGTGACCAACGAGGGTACCATCAAGGCATCGTTGAAAAAGATTATCTTCTTTATTATTCGTTATCTGGCTCCAATTGCCATCACGATTGTGTTTATCAGTGGATTGATTAAATAATAGTCGGCATTCCGACAGGCTCAACGGCCGAGGGTCCCTGAGCTTGTCGAAGGGCCCGAAACCAAAGAATATGGATTCCTTGCGCAAATGGTTTTCCTTCAGCAAAGGCGAGCGCGTTGCCATCATCACGATTTTGGCATTGATACTGCTTTTGATCCTAGCCTGTCTGTTTCGTCCGTCGCGCAAGTCGCTGAGTGATGCCTCTTTGCATAACCTGGATTCCTTGTTGGCATTGCGTCAGGCGGCCGTCGAATTGCAGCAGCAACAACAAGCCGAGAAGCCTCAAGAGGTGGCGGAACTGCATCCGTTTCCTTTCAATCCTAATACCCTCACGGAAGAAGAATGGCTGCACATGGGTCTCACCGACCGCCAGGTGCGCAACATCATGAACTACAAGGCCAAAGGCGGCAAGTTTTATTCGAAAAACGACTTGGGCAAGCTTTACACCATCAGCGAAGAAGAGTTTGCGCAGCTGGAACCTTTCATTGTGTTGCCTGAAGTGTCGCGTGTTGCAAGCAGCAAACCTTCATCCAAAAAGCAGGAGACATCGTCTTATGAAGAGAAACCCAAGCCAGAAAAGAAAGCCATTCCCATCGTCGACTTGAATACGGTAGACTCGACCACCTTGGTGGAGTTGCCGCAGATTGGCCCTTACACAGCGGTGCGCATCATCGAGTTCCGTGAGAAGTTGGGTGGCTTTGTCGACAAGGAACAGCTCCGCGATGTAAAAGGCATGGACGATGAGCGTTTTGCCGCCATACAACCTTATATTAATTTAGGTGCGGTCGAAATACGGAAAGTCGATGTTAACCGCGCGGATTTCAAGACTTTGGTGCATCATCCTTACCTCAGCTACGAGCAGGTGAAGCGCATCTTCAACCAGCGCGAGAAACGCGGCATGATCAAGAACTGGGCACAGCTGGAGGAATTGCTCAAGGAAGAAGGGGAGGTGAACCCGCTTTTGGAGCAGTATGTGAAGTATTGATTTTTTTTCTTATTTTTGCGCCCTATTATTATTAGGATTATCCCGCCATGCGCAAACTATATCTCATCCTTCTGTTTTTGGTCTTGGCCCTGCCTTCTCGGGCAGCCTACCTCCTTATCCCCATGGACAATACCCAGACCAACCACCTGAAAGCCTACGGCGTGGCTTATTGGGTGCTGCAACGCGAGGTGGAGATCAGCTGGCTGCTCAACTATAGGGGAGGGAGCTATCTTATTCCTTATCACGAGATGTTTGAGCGCGAGTGCAAGATGCGCAATGTGTCGTATAATGTCATCGCCGACGCCCAAGCTGACGCCATCCTGGCTGAAATTGCCGACCCGGGCGTGAACATGGACGAGATGAAACTCCAAAAGGTGCCTCGCATCGCGGTCTACGCACCAAAAAACAACCTGCCTTGGGACGATGCCGTCACCCTAGTGTTGACCTATGCCGAGATTCCATACGATGTGGTCTACGATGACGAAGTGCTGCAAGGTGTGTTGCCAACTTACGATTGGCTCCACCTTCACCACGAAGACTTCACGGGACAGTACGGCAAGTTCTGGGCACGCTACCGCAACTATCCTTGGTATCAGGAGGATGTGCGGATGCAGGAAGCCACGGCGCAACGCTGGGGTTTCAGCAAGGTTTCTCAGTTGAAGCTTGCAGTAGTGAAGAAAATCCGTGAGTTTGTGGCAGGTGGAGGTTATATGTTCTCCATGTGTTCCGCTCCCGATAGCTTCGACATTGCCCTCGCCGCCGACGGCCTCGACATTTGCGATTATATGTTCGATGGCGATCCCATCCGCAGCGGCGACCCTCAACGCCTCAACTACGACAACTGCTTCGCCTTTACCGATTTCAAAGTGTCGACCAACCCGCAGGAATATGAAGTCTCCAATATCGATGTCACGCAGGGGCGTTCGAGGCTGGTGAACGAGCAGAATGACTATTTCCTGCTCTTCGACTTCTCGGCCAAGTGGGATCCCGTGCCGACGATGCTCACGCAATGCCACGAACGCTTGGTGAAAGGCTTCATGGGGCAGACCACGGCCTTCAACAAGGCGACGGTCAAGCCGTCGGTGGTTGTCTTGGGCGATAATGGTGCCTTGAACGAGGATCGCTACATCCACGGCAACTTTGGCAACGGTTTCTGGACCTTCCTCGGCGGGCACGACCCCGAGGACTACCAACACCTCGTTGGTGATCCGCCCACCGAGCTCGACATGCATCCCAATTCGCCGGGTTATCGACTCATTTTGAACAACATTTTGTTCCCTGCGGCAAAGAAAAAGGAGCAGAAAACCTGAATATTTGTATATTTGCCTCCTTAAACTGAATTAATTCGAAATATCATACACTATGAGAAGAAATCTACTCGTCATCCTCGCCATGCTTTTGGGCATGGCCACACTTCAAGCCAAGCCCGTCGACGTGGCGAAGGCGCAACGTCTTGGACTGAACTTCGTCCAACATAAGGCCATGTTTGCCAAAAACGCAGTGCAGGACATCCAATTGGCTTACATCCACCATGCTGACAACGGCATGGTGACCATGTATGTCTTCAACTTCAACGGTGGCTACGTCATCGTGTCGGCCGACGACAGTTCGTCACCCATCCTTGGCTATTCCGACCAAGGTCAATTCGCATACGAAACTGCTCCAGACGGACTCCGCTTCATGTTGGACGAACTCTCTAGGGGCATCGCCACGGTGGTTGAACAAGGTCGTCCCGTTTCGAACAAAATCGCCTCGCGTTGGAACAACCTTGAGACTAATGGCGTCATGCAAGCTAATCGGGCTACTGAGGTTGTTGAGCCGCTGATAAAAACACGTTGGGATCAAGGCGTGCCATTCAATATGTATGTTCCTTCAGGATGCCCGACGGGTTGTGTGGCAACCGCCATGGCACAAATCATGAAATACTGGGAGTGGCCTGTCACTGGCACGGGTGAGCATAGCTACGAATGGGGTGGTCAGATGCTTAGTGCGAATTTCGGAGCCACAACCTATGATTGGGCTAACATGATTGATTATTATGCCAATGGTGCAAGCACACAGGAGAGAGAAGCGGTCGCTACGTTGATGTACCATTGCGGAGTGTCGGTAAATATGATGTATGAATCCGATGGCAGTGGTGCTTATTCTGCCGATGTCCCGGATGCTATCAATGCCTTTTTTTCCTATTCTGACAAGGCTACATTTGTCTCAAAAGGCACTAACTACGACGATTGGATTGCTTTGCTCAAGTCGAACCTTGACCAGCGTTTCCCATTGTACTACTCAGGTCAGAGTACAGGAGGAGGTCACGCCTTCATTTGCGACGGCTATGATGAAGATGGTCTTTTCCACTTCAACTTTGGGTGGGGCGGCTCGGGAAATAACTACCTTCTTATTGATGGTGAGAACTTTGAGTATTCTGGCAGCCAAGCTGTTGTGATGGATTTTGTCCCGGACTATATTTACAATGGCATGCCTCAGGCACCTGATAACCTTTCAGTGAGTATAGATGATGATGTCTCGTTAATCGGTCATCTTTCATGGACCAATCCCACCAAAACTGAAGCAGGTGAGCCATTAACCAGTCTCGACAAAGCCATCATCATGCGTAATGGTTTTGTCGTGCATGTGATTGAGGATGGCATTGAACCTGGACAAGCCATGACTTATGACGATGTGGTACCTTTCTTCGACCAATATGACTATTCAGTGTTGATGGTGAATGGCAATTCGTACGGTCGAGTCACTCACACTCATGCAGTCTTTGGCCCTTATTGTGAATGGACGGTCATTATGACTTCCTCTGATTTCCATGGTTGGAATGGAGGCGGCATTACGGTGCAAAATGCAGCGGGTTCTTATATTGATTTCTTGACCACAAACACATCGGCAGCTACCCTTCAAAAGTTTCCAATGGCCCTTGGTAACAACAACCTCTATTGGACGGAACCCAGTGCTGCGATTAACAATCTTTCCTTCAAGGTGAAGGATCCTCAGAATCATGTGGTTTATGAATACAGCGGACCATCTTCCGATTTGGAGGGCGGGCTGTTGCGTACACTGAACAATTCATGTGGCAACGAAAACACATGCGAGGCACCGTATAATCTTAGGGCAACGGTTGCCCCAGATAATGATCAAACCGTCATCCTCACATGGGATTCGGACCATACCCCTGAATTTGGCTACTGTATTTATCGCGACGGTTTCCTGTTCAATATGTCGCACGAACTCACTTATATTGATGAAAACACGGATATTGGTGGTCACTGCTATTATGTGACAGCATTGTGTAATGATGGAGAAACAGCCAAATCCAATGAGTATTGTGTCACTTCAGGCGAAGGCTGCGAGCCTCCAAAAGATTTTTATTTTACTTATAGTGGGGAAAGACTGCAATTGAAATGGTCACCATCTGACAATACCTCTGTCTCGGGTTATATTGCCTATCGCAAGACCGCAGATCTTCCATACAAATACATTAAGATGACTTCATCCAACACAACAAACTTTAGGGACCAAACAGCTGTCCCTGGTACAGAATACCAGTATGTTGTCGTTGCTTATTACAGAGCTATCGATTGCACTTCTGCCTATGCTAACGATATGTTCGATTCCGAGAAGTTCTTCATTAATGTGGATTGGTCGAATACTCCTAAAGACTTGCAAGCCAATTACGATGAAACTGATTCCATTGTGAACCTACGTTGGAAACCCGCTTACAAAGCCTCTTCGTACGACGTTTTGCGTAACGGCGAGAAAATCGGTGAAGTGAGTGAGGCAGTCTATGTTGATGAAGATTTGGAGTTAGGTGAGACCTACTGTTATCAGATTGTCGCTCATGGTGATGAATTTGAAACCAATTCCAATGAGGCATGTGTCAATACGCCCGAACCGCCTGTTTTGCCTTGCTCGGCTCCATCGAATTTGGTTGGCTATATTGGTCAAGGGATGAACCATGTTGAATGGCAAGCACCAGAAGATAGGACACCTGATCATTACTTGTTGTATATAAAAGACATGTTATTAAACAGTGATACTACTTTAGTTCGTGATCCTGCCCAAACCTATTATGAAGAGCCACTTCACGTGGATGTTACTGACCTTATTTTTAAGGTGAAAGCTGTATATCCTGAATGTGAGTCGGAGTTTGCACTCACCGCTGATGGAGAGGACTTTATACGTATCACAAACCTTGCAGTAAATGAGTATCAGATAAATGTGAAAATCTATCCCAATCCCACCTCGGACCAGTTGAGCATAGAAGCTGTGCATATGACTTCTGTCACTGTTTATGACCTTGTGGGCCAATGTGTCATACAAGTGTCTGCTGAAAACGGACAATTGAACCTTGACATGAGCCAGCTGCAAAACGGCATTTACTTCATTAAGGTGAATACCACAAACGGTTCGGCTTTACAACGAGTTGTTAAGATGTAAATAATTTGAAATCAATTAAATACTTAATTAAACCAATGAAAAAAACACTTTCTATTATCATGATGTTGACCTTGTTTGTGGGTCAACTCATCGCTTCTCCTGTTGACGTGACCAAGGCCCGTCAGTTGGGCCTGAAGTATGTGCAGGGCAATGCCTCCAAGCTGGTTACCAATCTCGATTTGGCCTATACCCAAACGACAGAAAGTGGAGCCAACGCTCTCTATGTTTTTAACTTCGATGGCGGCTACATCATCGTGGCTGCCGATGATGTGGCCCAACCCATCCTTGCCTATGGCGAGGAAGGCAACTTCGATGCCGACAACATCGCTGACGGTCTGGCCTATTACCTCCGTTTTTATGCCCGCCAGATTGAGTATGCTGTTGAAAACCAAATGACTGCTACTTCCGACGTTGCCGAGCAGTGGGAACAGCTTAACCGTGATGGTGCCATCAAAGGCGAACATGCAACCTATGGCGACGTGGCTCCTTTGATTGCCACCAACTGGAACCAGGACAGTCCCTTTAACGCCTATTGTCCTCAGGGTCAAGGTGGTCCAGGCGGACATGCCTACGCTGGCTGCGTGGCTACCGCCATGTCGATGGTGATGAAGAAATGGAACTGGCCTGACCACGGCCAAGGCTCACATAGCTATACGCCTTCTGGCTATCCTATGCAATCGGTTGACTTCGAGAACGCCTACTATCAGTGGAACAATATGCCGAACAATGTCAATAACAATAATTATCAGGCTGTTGCTCAGTTGATGTACCATTGTGGTGTGGCTGTTGACATGCAATATGGCCCCGGCGGTTCGGGCGCCTATTCGGTTGATGTCCCAGATGCCCTCGTCAATTACTTCCGTTACACTGACCATGTCTATCGTTTGGAACGCGAGCTTTACACTAAACTCGAGTGGGAAGAGATGCTTATCGCCAATTTGAGGGAAGGCTTCCCGCTGTATTATTCGGGTGCCGACACTGACGGTGGTCATGCCTTCGTTTGCTGTGGCTATCGTGAGAGTGACCGCAAGTTCTATTTCAACTGGGGCTGGAGTGGCTTCAACAACAACTATTTTGCCATCGATGCCTTGAATACCTATTCTGGCAACTTCAACCAGAACCAAGGTGCCATCTTTGACATGATTCCCGACTATGTTTACAATGGCCTTATCCCTGCAACCACTGACCTTGAGGTGATTGTTGAAAATGCCCATTCAAAGAAAGGTGTTGTCACTTGGACCAATCCTACTGTTGCTCTTGATGGAAGTACTTTGAATAATATCGAAGAAGTTGTATTGCTCCGCAACGACCAACAGATTTTCAGCCAGTCCAATGTGACTCCGGGCGAGGTGATGTCATTCGAAGACGAAGTGCCTAACTATGACTGTTACACTTACACTGTTTATTTCATGTCAAACGGTGTTAAGGGTAGGCTTGCTGACTACAAGTGCCAATATGGTCCAACTTGTACATGGAAGGTCATTGGCCAAACTACCAATTTCCAAGGTTGGAATGGTGGTAAGATCCAGGTAAAGAACAGCTATGGGACGGTCATAAATGAAATCACAATGACCAACGCAACGCCCATTAGTCAGCAGATTGCAATGCCTGAAGGTAATGTTACTTTTAGTTGGGTTGCGCCAGCTACGGTTGTCAATAGTTTGACAATCAATATTAAGAATTCTTCCAACACCTCGGTTTACACCTATACAGGCAATTCTAACCAAATTCCTGTAACACTTTATACGGGCGACAACGATTGTGCAGGATGTCTGCCTCCTACGGGACTTGTTGGCGAATACAGATGGACACCAGAAGGCTTTGGTACACAACTGGAGTGGAACTATGATGGCGAACCTCAGTCTTTTAAAGTCTATCGTAGTGATGATGGTATTGATTTTCAATTGGTTGCAACTGTAGATAAGACCATGCATGAATACTTTGACTTGGTGGACGCAGGCGATTATTACTATCAGGTGACTGCTTTCCGTAGCTATTGTGAGTCAACTCCAGCTTGGGCTGACGATTTGACAGACTATGTTCATGTGGAAGTGACTTCGGTCAGTGAGAACGGTGAAGCTGGTCTCAGCGTGTATCCTAACCCAGCCAACTCCCTGATGAGTGTTGAGGCCGATGGCTTGCAGAAGGTAACCATCTGTAATGTTATGGGTCAAGTCGTGAAGACTTTGCATTCCGAGGAAGATGGAGTTGTTGTTAACACCACCGATCTCGTTTCGGGTATATATACCATTAGTGTGAAAACATCACAAGGTGTTATGACAAAGCGCTTCACTGTGATTCATTGATGAAGGTGTATCAAACATTTTTGTCCATCCAAAAGTGAGCGTTTCGGAAAAATGTCTATATTTGCAGTTTTAAAAACAGAATTTATCTAAATCGAACTACAATGAAAAAGTATTTAATGAGTTTACTCGCTTTGGTTCTCGGCATCGGTATGGTGCATGCCAATCCGGTCAGTGTGAGCCAAGCAAAGTATGTGGGACAACAGTTTGTCCAAGCTAGATTTGAGCAGTCCCGCCAAAATAGTGACCTTACCTTGGTCTATACGGGAACTTCTTACCGTGGCGAGGCATGCTTCTACGTGTTTAATGTGGGCGATAACGGATTTGTCATTGTTTCTGCCGATGACTATTTCCGTCCCATTTTGGGTTATTCCAATGAAGGCCTTTTCCCGGTTGACAATATGCCTGATGGTATGAGATACCAACTTAATGCCATCATCGACGGCAGAACCGGACGTAGTGGAATTGCTACGCCTCAGGTGGCAGCAGAGTGGGACCTGGTCACTAAGACGGGTCGTCTGATGTCGAAAAACGGTGGTAGATCAGCATTCTATCTGTTGAGCACCAAGTGGGATCAGGATTCTCCTTACAATTTGTTCTGCCCTGAGTATCCGGGCGGCCCTGGTGGCCGTTGCTATGCGGGTTGTGTGGCCACAGCCATGAGCCAGATCATGAAGTATTGGAATCATCCTCTGCAAGGAACGGGTTCTCTTACTTACAATTCGGGTGGTACTCCGGGATACCCTTATCTTCCTGGCCAAAGTGCTAATTTTGGTGAGACTACTTACGATTGGGATAACATGCCTGTCAAATTGACCAATTCGTCTTCTCAAGTTGAAAAAGAAGCGGTTGCCACATTGATGTACCATTGTGGTGTGTCTGTTAGAATGCAATATGCTCCTGATGGCAGTGGCGCCCAATCCACCGATGTGCCTGGTGCTATCCGGACCTATTTTAGTTATACCAATCAATCAGTACGTCGCGATAGAAGCAGCTATTCTTATGCTGACTGGATCAGGATGTTAAAGGAGCACCTTGACATGGGTTGGCCTGTTTATTATTCAGGTTGTGATGCAGGTACCCCCATCGGTTGCCATGCCTTTGTGTGTGATGGCTATGATGACGCTGGTTTGATGCACTGGAACTACGGTTGGAGTGGATCAGGTCCCACCTATCTTGATTTCGATGAGATCGAGTACTCAGCCTCCAATGATGGAGCTGTCTTTAATTTCGTCCCGGATGTGGTTTATAATGCCACACCTAAGGCTCCCACTAATTTCACTGTGACCCCAGCTGCCAATAATGAGTTGAAGGCTACATTAACTTGGACCAATCCTACAATGACTTTGAATAATACTGGCCTTACCTCCATCAACCAAATCGTTGTTGTTCGTGACGGTCGAATAATTCATACCGAGGACAACGTCACTCCAGGCGCTTCTATGACGTTTGTAGACAATGAGGTACCGCGTTTCGATGTTTTCAACTATGAGGTCTATGCTGTCAATGATGATAAGCATGGTAAAATTGCATACGTCGACAATGTTAGTTTTGGCCCCACTTGTGGTTGGACGATCAATATCACCCAAGCTGCCATGAATGGTTTCCGTGGTGGAGCTATTCACTATTACAATGCCTCGGGTAAAGAAGTCGGTCAAGTTACTGCCACCAATGGTTCTGTCCAGTCACTCTCGATAGACATCCCTCTGGGCCATGTCTCGTTCGGCTGGACTCCGCAGACCTATGGTGAGTCATTTAATATGGGTTTCGTCATTAAGGACTCTGAGAATCATACGGTTTATACGTATTCTGGTCAGTCTTCGGATATGACAGAAGGTATCTTCTTTGAAAGTAACAACAACTGTGGCAATTCTGTGGGCAATGGTTGCCCCACCAATCTCTTCGCTGTCGTTGACGAAATGAATCCGACCGATATCCATGTTTCATGGGATCCTGTTGCAGATGCTCAAGGTTATGGCTATTCGGTATACCGTGACGGAATGATGTATCGTCTGATTCCTTCTGGCACCTCTTTCATCGATGAAAATGCTGAGGTCGGTGGCCACTGCTACAAGGTCAGTTATTTCTATGATGGAGGTGAAAACGGCCAATATTCCAATGAGTCGTGCGCCACTTCAGGTGAGTGTTATGCCCCAAGAGACTTTACTTTTGAATATACTAATAACAATAAGATCAAGTTGATGTGGCAAAAGCCAGAACCTTCAACAGGCCTCTCTGGCAACTATATTTTCAGAAAGTATGGTGAAAATGGCACTTATGAAAGAATCAAGATCACAGGTGCCAATGCTACTAGTTACACCGACAATTCGCTTCACGAAGACGGGCATTATTATTATACGATTTGTGCCTATTATCAAGGTTTGGATTGCTATTCTGCTCCTGCTGCATGGATCTATGATTCCAACCAATTCTATCTGCATGTGTATTATTCTGCAGACGGTGTTGATGAACAAGCAGAAAATGGTATTTCCATCTTCCCGAATCCTACCACGAGTCGTTTTACCGTGGAAGGCGAGGCTATGAACCACATTGCAGTTTACAACCTTGTGGGTCAAAAGGTTTACGAAATGGAGTGCCAAGGCGAGTCGGTTGACATCAACCTGAGTAATGCTGAAACAGGTATTTACATGGTTCGTATTTCCACCGACAACGGTGAAGTTACCAAGCGTATCACGGTGATTAGATAAGTTGAGATCTGTGATAAAACCTAAAAACGGTTGCCTCATACGAGGCAACCGTTTTTTATTGTTTGTGCTCTAAAAACTATTGTTTCTCGGCACGTTCCCAAATCTCAAATCGATAGGAATAATCTACCCGTGGGTCGTCATCAACCACCTCTAGGTCGACGAGGTTCCATTCTTCGAAGTTAATGTAAGGGAAGTAGGTGTCGGCCTCAAACTCTTTGTCGAGGCGGGTTAGGTATAAGCGGTCGGCCTTGGGCAGAAACTGCTCGTAAATACTGCCGCCACCCATGATGAAGACTTCGTCCTCTTTGGCGGCCATCTCCAATGCTTGTGGGATGGAGGTGGCGAGTTCATAACCTTCCGGAGCCTTGTCTAAGCGGTCGGAGATGACAATGTTGCGACGGTTAGGCAAAGCCTTCTGTCCAGGCAACGAAAGCCATGTGTTGTGGCCCATGATGACACAATGTCCCGAGGTCACCTTCTTGAAGTGCTTCAGGTCGTTGCTGTTGTGCCAGATGAGCTGGTTGTTGATGCCGATGGCGCGGTTGGCAGCCATGGCGACGATGATCGATATTGTCATATTAGTTGTCAGTTGTTCAGTTGTCAGTTGTTCAGTTATGTTGTTTTAGCCGGAAGCCGTCATTGCGGGCTTGACCCGCAATCTCCTGACGGCTGGTCGGATTCTCACACCGAAACCTCGCCCTTAATGGCAGGCCAAGGGTCGTAGTTCTCTAATGTGAAGTCATCAAATTTGAAGCCAAAGATGTCTTTCACCTCTGGATTTATTTTCATTGTTGGCAGAGGACGCGGTGTGCGCTGCAGCTGTGTCTTCACCTGCTCGATGAGGTTGTTGTATATGTGTACGTCGCCGAAGGTGTGAACGAAGTCTCCTAGTTGTAGCCCACACACCTGCGCCATCATCATGGTGAGGAGGGCATAGGAGGCGATGTTGAACGGAACGCCGAGAAACACGTCGGCACTGCGTTGGTAGAGTTGGCACGACAGCTTGCCGTCGGCCACATAGAACTGGAAGAAGGCGTGGCAGGGTGGGAGGGCCGCCTTGCCAGCCGCCACGTTGGCGGCGAAATTCTTCTCGTGCTCATCGGGCAGCACGCTCGGATTCCATGCGGTGACGATGTGTCGGCGGCTGTTCGGGTTCTCCTTGATGCTCTTCACCACCTCGGCAATCTGGTCGATGCCCTCGTTGTTCCAGTTGCGCCATTGGGCACCGTAGACGGGACCCAAGTCGCCGTTGGGGTCGGCCCACTCGTCCCAAATGCTGACCTTGTTGTCGTGCAAATACTTGATGTTGGTGTCACCGCTCAATAGCCACAACAACTCATGGATGATGCTCTTCAGGTGCACCTTCTTCGTCGTGACCAGAGGGAAGCCTTCAGAGAGGTCGAAACGCATCTGGTAGCCGAACACGCTGATGGTGCCGGTACCAGTACGGTCTCCTTTCTGATGGCCGTTGTCAAGGATATATTGCAGTAGGTCTAGATATTGCTTCATTTCTTTTCAGGCTCGTGCTTGTACTTGAACAAGATAAGGAACAGGATAGCAACCACCAAAGCATAGCCGGCAAAAATGAGCCATGCGCTCTTCCATTCGCCGACGAGGAAGCCTTGTTCGTTCCAATGGCAGAACTTGTCGATGACTTTTCCTGCCGCGAGAACACCGATGCTACCCCCTAAGCCATTAGTCATCAGCATGAACAAGCCTTGGGCAGAGGCTTTCACGTTGGAGTCGCATTCTTTGTCGACAAACATGGCGCCTGAGACATTGAAGAAGTCAAAGGCGACACCGTAGACGATGCAGGAAAGAATAAATAGCAACACGCCAGGCATGTCGGGATTACCCAAACCGAAGAAGCCGAAACGCAGCACCCAGGCAATCATGGCCATGAGCATCACGACCTTGATACCGTAGCGACGCAAGAAGAAGGGAATCAACAGGATGCACAAGGCCTCAGCTACCTGTGAGATGGACACAAGCATGGTGGCATTGTTGGCAGCAAACGTGTTGGCCAAGGCTGGATCGCTCTTGAAGTGGGTAAGGAAGGGGGTGGCATAGCTGTTGGTCACCTGCAATGCCATACCAAGGAGCATGGCGAAAATGAAGAACATGGCCATTTTCTTGTCCTTGAAGAGTTTGAAAGCGCTTAGTCCTAAAGTGTCGGAAAGGGATGTAGCTTCTTTCTTGATGATTTTGCATTGTGGAAGGGTCATGCAATAGAGAAAAAGCAGGACGCCCAAGATACCCGAAATCAGGAATTGGTAATAAGTGTATTGAAACTTGTTAGGGTTGTCGCCGAAAGTGAAACCAAAGCTGCCGTTGTCAAGGAAGGCGCAATTGACGAACCACATGGAAATGATGAAGCCGATGGTGCCGAACACGCGGATGGGAGGAAAGTCCTTGACGGTGTCTAAACCATTGTCTTTAAGGATGGTGAATGCGGTGGTGTTCGAAAGGGCAAGAGTGGGCATGTAGAAAGCCACGCCGATGGTGTAAATGGTGATAAACAGCGACTTGTTAGGATCGACTCCAGCTCCTGCCGCCTGCATTCCCAAATAGAACAATGTCAGCATGGCTGCGGCGGTTATTAAGTGGCAGAAGCCGAGAAGGCGTTGGGGCTGGATCCATTTGTCGCCTACTATGCCCAATAAGGTAGGCATGAAAATGGAAACGATACCTTGAATGGCATAGAACCAGGAAATCTCGGCTCCCATACCTGCTTTTCCAAGATAGTTGCCCATACAGGTCAGATAAGCCCCCCAGACTGCAAACTGGAGGAAGTTCATCACAATAAGTCTGAATTTGATTGCTTTCATATTTGTCGATTTAATGATTTAATATTCAAAGATTCAAATATTCAAGATTTTATTTAACTACAGATTTCACAGATTTTACAGATGTTTTCGAGTCGAAATTTTGCAGCTTCGCTGCGGATTAATACAGATGAGCCACACTCCTCATTCTACATTCCACATTCAGCATTCCACATTCAGCATTCCACATTCAGCATTCCACATTCAGCATTCCACATTCCACATTCCACATTCCTCATTTCCTCCTATTGATTTCATCCCTTATCTCCGCCGCCTTTTGGTAATCCTCGTTGTCGATGGCTTCTTGAAGGAGGTCTTCCAAAGTGTCCATGTCGAGCAACTCGAGGCTGGTTTGAGCCTTACCTATATTAATAGGGGTTTCGTCGGGTTCTTCGGTATCTTCCTTTTCCATGTCATCCATGATGATGCCCGCTTCGTCCATTACGGTTTCGTAAGCGTAAATCTCGCAGCCTGCACGCACTGCGATGGCGATGGCATCAGAGGGGCGGGCATCAATCATCGTTAGCTCGTCACCCTGTTTGCAAATCAGGATGGCATAGAACACTCCGTCGCGGAAGCGGCAGATGACGGCCTCCATGATTTCGATGCCAAATTCATGGGCGAACCTTAGAAAGAGGTCGTGGGTGTGTGGACGGCCGTTCTTGTGCTTTTCCATACCTACCGCGATCGATTCGGCCTCGGTACTTCCGATGACGATAGGCAGACGGCGCTGCGAGTTCTTGTCGCCCAAGATTAAGACATAAGCTCCAGTCGAAGATTCGCTATAGGTCAGGCCTACAATTTCCAAATTGACCTTGTTCATAACTGCTCAGTTTTGGGAGGATGACGGTGATGTCTCTGCTAAAAATCTGATTATTAAGTTCCTATTTCCATACAACACCTTTTTCCTTCATTCGTCAAAAGTAGGGACTTTTTTGGAAACGAGCAAAAAAAGTTGTTTTTAAGAAAAAAACTCTGCAAAAAATTTTCATTTCAATATAATTTGTCCTTATTTTTGTCCCCTCAAAGCAAATGAAAACAGCTAATAGAACTGTTATTTTTGAATCAAAATAAGTTTAACTAAATAACAATCTTATGATTAGCAACAGTATTATTTACATTGTGTTGGCTGCCTCAATTTTGGCGCTGACATTTGCTTTCATCTTCTATAAGCAGATGATGAAACAAGACGAAGGTACTGACCTGATGAAGAAAATTGCTGCGCATGTCCGCAAGGGAGCCATGGCTTATCTGAAGCAGCAATACAAGGTTGTGATCATTGTGTTCGTCATCTTGGCGGCCATTTTCGGTATCATGGCCTACTTCAAGTTGCAGAACGGCATCGTGTGGTTCGCTTTCCTCACGGGCGGTTTCTTCTCTGGCTTGGCTGGTTTCTTTGGTATGAAGACGGCTACTTATGCCTCGGCACGTACGGCCAATGCCGCTCGCAACTCGTTGAATAGCGGTCTGAAGGTAGCCTTCCGTTCGGGTGCTGTCATGGGTCTAGTTGTGGTGGGCCTCGCCCTTCTCGATGTGTCTGTGTGGTTCCTCGTCTTGAATGGTACGGGCTTGCTTGAGGCTGTCGGAGCCGAAAACGACCTCATCACCATCACTACCACTATGCTGACCTTCGGTATGGGTGCTTCCACTCAGGCTCTGTTTGCCCGTGTGGGTGGCGGTATCTACACCAAGGCTGCTGATGTTGGAGCCGACCTTGTGGGTAAGACCGAGTATAACATCCCCGAGGACGACCCGCGCAACCCCGCCACCATCGCCGACAATGTGGGCGACAACGTAGGTGACGTGGCTGGCATGGGTGCCGACCTTTATGAATCATACGCTGGCTCCATCTTGGCTACCATGGCCTTGGGTGCTTCTGCTTTCGCCACTGCTGCTGTTGAAGGCATGCAGTTTAAGGCGGTGCTCGCACCTATGCTTATTGCTGCTGTTGGCGTGTTACTTTCCTTGATTGGTATCTTCTTGGTGCGTACGAAGGAGAACGCTGGCATGAAGGAACTACTTGGCGCTTTGAGCCGTGGTACCAATACGGCTGCCGTTTTGATTGCTGCCGCTACCTTCGGCATCATGTATTTCCTCTTTGGAAAAGAGACGGGTGAGTATGCCAACATGTGGTGGCAGACTTCCCTCTCCGTGGTGGTCGGTTTGCTAGCTGGTGTTATCATTGGTAAAGCTACAGAGTATTATACCTCGCAGAGTTACAAGCCTACGCAAAAGGTGGCCGAAAGCTCTAAGACAGGTCCTGCCACGGTTATTATTTCAGGCCTCGGTCTTGGTATGCTTTCGACAGCTATCCCAGTAGTCACCGTGGGTGTGGCCATCATTTTGGCTTATCTTTGCGCTAATGGTTTCAATATTGAATTCACTGCAGCCAACCTTTCGAGAGGCCTTTACGGTATCGGTATTGCAGCTGTGGGTATGCTTTCCACATTGGGCATCACCTTGGCCACCGACGCTTACGGTCCTATCGCCGACAATGCTGGTGGTAACGCTGAGATGAGCGGTCTGGAACCTGAAGTGCGCAAACGTACCGATGCCCTTGATGCCCTTGGCAACACCACCGCAGCCACCGGTAAGGGCTTCGCCATCGGTTCTGCCGCTCTGACTGCTCTGGCACTGTTGGCCTCCTATGTTGAGGAAATCAAGATCGCCTTAGTCCGTATCGGTCAAGACCTGCCTAATGGTGTTGAAGCCGCTAAAGCCACTTTGGTTGATTTCATGGAGGCTTACAACGTCAACTTGATGAACCCGGTGGTTCTTGTGGGTGTGTTTATCGGCGCCATGATGGCTTTCGTGTTCTGTGGCATGACGATGAATGCCGTGGGTCGTGCTGCCCAAAAGATGGTGGAGGAAGTCCGTCGTCAGTTCAGCACCATCAAGGGTATCCTTCAAGGTGAGGCCGAACCCGACTACGAGCGTTGCGTTTCTATCTCAACGAAGGGTGCTCAACACGAGATGCTGGTGCCTTCCATCCTCGCCATCCTCGTCCCGATTTTGACGGGTGTCATCCTTGGTGTTCCTGGAGTACTAGGTCTGCTGATTGGTGGTTTGGCTACAGGTTTTGTGTTGGCAGTCTTCATGGCCAACTCAGGTGGTGCCTGGGACAATGCTAAGAAGTATGTCGAAGAAGGCAATTTCGGTGGCAAGGGTTCTGACAACCATAAAGCTACCGTCGTTGGCGACACCGTCGGCGACCCGTTCAAGGATACATCAGGACCTTCCCTGAACATCCTCATCAAGCTGATGAGTATGGTAAGTATCGTGATGGCCGGTTTGACAGTTACTTGCCACTTGCTGTAATCTAAAGAAAGACCTTTTTATCCATGTCATACCGAGGCTTCGGCTGAGTGTGTCTATGGGTAGAAAGGTCTTGGCTTTAAACTATTCCAATCCTCTTAGAGTTTTCTTGGAGGATTGTTTTTTTTGGTACGGTTTTTGAGAAGAAGAAAAATTGTTTGAAAAAAACGTTAGTTTTGAATTACATACAATAATAATTACTAATTTTGCAACAATTTTAAAATCATAATAGAATGAAAAAAGTGATTTATTTGCTTGGCATTATGCTCCTTATGGCAGGAGCCGTCAAAGCGCAAGACAGCAAAGCTGCCATCGGACCTGAAATTGAGTTTGAGAAAGTCGTCCACGACTATGGTGATGTGCCTTTCAATGGCAATGGCGAATGTGAGTTCCGTTTCACCAACACAGGCAACGAGCCTCTGTTGATCCAGAAGCCAAAGTCGAGCTGTGGTTGCACTATTCCTTCATGGCCCAACGAGCCTATCCTTCCCGGTGAGTCTGAGGTTATCAAGGTGACTTATCGTACCAATCGGGCAGGAGCCATCAACAAGACTGTGACTGTTACTTCAAATGCCCTCAAGAACTCGACTGTAGTGTTGCGTATCAAAGGTCGTGTACTTGAACAGGCCGCTGAAGCCATGCCGGAGAAAAAGAACGATTTCGGTAATGGCTCTCCTGTCAACAATCGATAATGGATGTTAATTAAGTTATTATCATAAAAGCCGTCTAATGTTTACGTTAGATGGCTTTTTATACAAAAACAAAACCCTATGCCACAAATTTCCAATAAAGGTATGGAGTTGCCACAGTCGGCAATCCGTAAACTTGTTCCTTTCGCCGATGCCGCCAAAGAGCGCGGTATTCACGTGTATCACCTCAACATCGGTCAGCCTGACATCGAGACCCCTAAAGGGGCTTTGAAGGCTTTGGCTGAGACTGCCAAGGATCTTCCTGCCAGCCATGGTGTGTTGGAATACAGCCACTCGGCAGGTATACCTTCCTACCGTCGTGCGCTTTGCAACTATTATCACCGCCACGGCATCGATGTGACGCCCAACCAGATTATCGTCACTACAGGTGGTAGCGAGGCCTTACAAATGGCATTTACGGTATGCCTGAACCCTGGCGACGAAATCATCATCCCAGAACCATATTATACTAATTATAATACCTTTGCCAAGCTGTGCGATGCCAAGATTGTCACTATTCCTAGCGACATCAAGACTGGATTTGCGCTGCCTCCCATTGAGGAATTCGAGAAAGTCATCACGCCTCGCACCAGAGCCATAATGATTTGTAACCCTAACAATCCTACGGGTTATCTTTACACCCATGAGGAATTGCTTAAGGTGGCTGGTTTGGTTAAGAAGTACGACCTTTATCTTTTCGCTGATGAGGTGTACCGTGAGTTCTGCTACGATGGTCACAAGCATTTTAGCGTGATGCAACTTGAAGGTTTGGAACGCAATACCATCCTGTTCGACTCCGTTTCAAAGCGCTACAGCGCCTGTGGTGCCCGTGTAGGTTGCATGGTGACCCGCAACAGTGAGGTCTACGCTATCGCCATGCGTTTGGCTCAGGCCCGTCTGTCGCCACCGAGCTTCGGTCAAATCTTTGCTGAGGCTGCCGTTGAGACTCCGCAGTCGTACTTTGACGGTGTGTATAACGAATACATCGCCCGTCGTAACGTCATCGTCGAGGGTGTCAACAAGATTCCTGGATGCTTCTGCCCGATGCCGAAGGGCGCTTTCTACACCGTTATCGACCTTCCCGTTGATGATAGCGACAGATTCTGCCAGTGGCTGCTCACCGACTTCAGCTACAACGGTGCCACGGTGATGTTGGCTCCTGCCACGGGCTTCTATGCTGATCCCGAGAAGGGACGTCATCAGGCTCGTATCACCTATTGCATCTGCATTGATGACCTGAAAGCGGCTATCAAGTGCCTTGAGGAAGCCTTGAGGGTGTATCCTGGTAGATTGAGAAAGTAATAGTAATCAACTTGATTCGTAGGGCTGCCGTGACTTGGCGGCCCTTTTTTTGTCCTTAATCCAAAATCCTTGACAAAGCCTCGCGGAACTCTGGCATTGGTCGTTGTGTGTCGCGCTCGACTATGAGCGTCATAAGCCCAGAGAAGGGCCTGATTTCTTCTTCGATGTCCTTGATTGTGCGGTCGCTGCCGAAATAGGCAGGAGCGAAGCATTCCCAAAACTTGATTGAGGTGGCCTTGTCCATGTGGAAAACTTCTTTGATGAAAGCTTCGTCGCTGAGACAACAGCACAAATACACCATTCCTACGTCAAAAAGCGGGTTGCCGTAACAGAAGTCGCCGAGGTCGATGAAATAGCGTTGGTCGGTGGTGAAGATGGCGTTGGAGAACTGCAAGTCGCCATGGATGGCTGTATCAGTGTCGGGAACGTCGGCGATGAATTTCGAGATCTTGTCTTTTTCAGCTGTGGTGAAGAAGCGGTTCTGCGCCAACAGACGATAATAGCGGTCTTTCACATTTTCAAACTGTGTGGTGTCAACGTGCGTGGAGTGGAGTTGGAGGCACATTTCAGCAAACTCTTCGGCATATTGCTGCACCTTCTCTGGATGGTCGGCAGTGGCGCGCGAATAGGAGGTTTTGCCAAGGATGCGGTGGAAACGGATACCATAGCGGTTGTCGTCGGTCACCACATAGTCGCCCGGCTCTGGCGTCGGGATTCCCATTTCATAGACCTTTCGTGCCAGTCTCATCTCGTCCAATGGCTGCTGTATTTTCCCTGGGAAATAGAGTTTGAGCATGATGGAAGGGTCGGTTTTATGGTCGTAGCTTTCGCCGTTAGCACCGCCACCGGAAAGGATATAGTCATTTAATGAGATTTTGATGGCTTCCATGGGCATGATTTTTCGACAAAGATAGAAAAAAAACAAGAAACCAGTTGATTTTTACAAGTTTTCGTACCTTTGCATGGTTTTATTGGAATAAGTATTGTCCATGAAAAGGAAATCGTTTGCCAATCGATTAAGTTGGACCATCTTAGGAGTTGCGTCCGCCATTTTCGTTGTTTCACAATTGGCAGTGGCTATGGCTTCCAATGTCATCCTTGGCAGGGAAGTCCGTAGAACCTCGATGTGGCCTGAAGATCCTTTGAAGTTTTTGCTTCAATCATCAGAGATGCAAATCGCCTTGGTTGTGATTGCCCTGATGAGCCTTTTGGTGTTGTTTTTTGCCAGTCGTCGCATCATACGAACTAAGACGCGACCCATTACGGACGAATTGAAGACCACTACCACGGCCAACGAGCGTATGGAGTCAGAACTCAATATGGCGCGCGACATCCAGATGGGAATGCTGAACAAAGACTTCCCATCGCAGCTTTTTGCTCTCATGAATCCTGCAAAGGAAGTGGGAGGAGATCTCTACGACTTCAAACTCAAAGAGGACATCCTCTATTTCGCCATCGGTGACGTGTCGGGCAAGGGGATGCCTGCGTCGCTGATGATGGCCATCACCAATGCAACGCTGCACATTGTGGACGGTCTTGGCTTGCCGTTGGATAAGACACTTCGCCGCATCAACGATAGCGTCAGCGAGGCAAACAATAGTGGGATGTTCGTCACATTGTTTGTCGCCCGAGTCAATCTCAAGACCCGCCACATGGAGTATTGCAATGCGGGCCATTGTCCTATCCTCATTTTCCCTCCTGACGGCGAGCCATATTACCTCAAAGCCAAACCCAACTTGGCCATAGGCTTGTTTAAAGACTTTGCTTACGAGGCAGAAGAGATTGATTTGAAGGCTGGTACACGTATCATTACCTATACCGATGGCGTAACTGAGGCCGAAAAAAAAGACCTGAGCCAATATTGCAAAGACCGATTGATGCAATGGGCCAAACATATTGTAGAGACGTTTCCTGAAACGTCTCCGCATGCCGACAATTCCCGTGAAAAAACCATTGTGGAAGACCTTTACGCTTCCGTGAATGCTTTTGCCGCAGGTAATCCACAAAACGATGACATAACCATTATGAGTGTAAGAATAGAATGATTAAGAAACGATTCAACCCAATAACAGACAAGAGCAGTGAAATCATTGCTTTCCTCATGGCATCTCCTGACATGCCTTCAGATGAGGCTTTGCGTTTCAAGTTGCGGCTTTCCATCGAGGAAGCGGTCGAGAACGTGGTGCGCTATGCTTATGAGGGTGGTATAGGTTGGCTGGAGGTGGGAACCAACCTTGACCACGATTCGTTGATCCTGACTGTCGAGCTACGCGATGCAGGTGTGCCTTTCAATCCACTTGAGGTGCCTGATCCTGATGTGACACTTCCTGCCGAAGACCGCAAAATTGGCGGATTAGGGATTTATCTTTGCAAGAAGATGATGGACACCCTCAACTATAAATATGAGGAAGGAAACAATGTGCTGACGATGACGAAGAGAGTGGCTAGTTAGGAGTGGCTAGTTAGGAGTTGTTAGTTAGGAGTTTTTAGTTAAAAGTTTGAAAAATATGGATGTTACGATAAATAAAAAAGATGAAAAAACCTTTGTGACATTGAATGGGCGCATTGATACGACCAATGCCGAACAGTTTCAGCAGGACATTGCCCCATTGATTGAGGGCGACAGCCCTGACATCGACATCGACTGCACAGGCATGACCTACACTTCGTCTCAAGGGTTACGCATTTTTTTGATGCTACAAAAAAGTGTTATTGCCCGCAAAGGCAAGATGGTGATGCGCAACATGAGCCCCATGGTGAAGGAAGTGTTCGATATCACAGGATTCACCAATATCATCACTATTATTTAGCTGCCATGAAACTCGACATGCACTGCGAAATGATACTCGATGAGTATCGCGAGAGGATGCCTGTGTACGAGAAGATGCAATCCTTCATTATTGACAAGTTGCGCGCTTGCCTCGACGAAAACCATATTCTCGTTGCAGGTTTGGAATCTCGCATCAAGTCAGAGAGCAGCCTCATTGGGAAGTTGGAGTTGAAAGGCTACAAATACCGCTCACTTGAAGACATTACCGATATCCTTGGAACACGTATTATCACATTCTACAGCAACGAAGTTGACATCATCTCGGCACTCGTGGAACGATTGTTTGATATCGACTGGGAGAATTCTGTTGATAAGCGCAAGATGTTGGAAATCGACCGTTTCGGCTATATGTCGCTGCACTATATTTGCCGCATTCCCGAGACCATGTATAAAGATTCAGCAAAGCCTGAGCTAAACCAGATGCGGTTCGAGTTGCAGATGCGCAGTTCGTTGCAGCATGTTTGGGCCAATATGTACCATGACATGGGATACAAGAGTGAGGTAGAAGTGCCTTTGGAGTACCAACGCGACATGAATCGTTTGGCAGGTATGTTGGAGTTGGCTGACGAGCAGTTTGGACGCATCCGCAAGGAAATAACAGATTACCGTCGTAAGGTACAGGCTCTTGTGGCCAGTGGCAATTTTGATGAGGTGAAACTAGACGGAGACACTTTCCGCAGTTTCCTTGAGTTGAAGCCGTTTATGCGATTGGCCAAAAAGATTGCCATCATCAACCAAGGCGAGTTGTTTGAAGACAGTCTCATGCCTTATTACAAGATTTTGTTGCGATTAGGAATGAAGACCATTGGTGACATAGTGCGTTTGCGTGACGAATATGAAGAAGCAGCCTATCAACTTGCACTTTTGCAACTGGCGGGTACAGGCCTCGACATTGTGGCATATTCTGTGGCGTTGCAGAATATTTGTATCGTTTATATTCTTAAAAAAGGCTTTGGTGAGGCTGGCCTGACACAATTGTTCTCGGCATTATATGGGACCAGTAACTACAATGCGCAACGTGCCCATCGTATCTTCGAACAAGCTCAAAAGATCAACCTGATTTGACCATGAACAATCCATTGGATACTACCTTTTTCGATAAAGCTGTGAAGTTTGCCATCGAAGCTCATAGTGGAACAGAGAGGCGTGGCAAAGGCTATCCCTATATCATTCATCCCATGGAGGCCGCCAGCATCGTGGCTACGATAACCAATGACCAGAAAATGCTGGCTGCGGCCATCTTGCACGACACTGTCGAAGACACTGATATGACCATCGAGCAGATTCGGGAACAGTTTGGCGATAGGGTGGCTGAACTCGTCCAGCATGAGACGGCACCTATGGATGAAAGTTTGACATGGCGTGAGCGTAAGGCCATTCAGGTCAAGCAACTGTGTGATGCGCCATACGACAGCAAGGTGGTCGCCCTTGGCGACAAGCTCTCCAATATGCGTGGCATCGCCTTGGATTACCGTCAGGTCGGCGACGAGGTGTGGAGCCTTTTCCATGCCCCGAATGGCAAGCCTGATGTGGAATGGTACTATCGTTCTTTGGCTGAGGCCATGGTGGAACTGTCGGAGACGCTTCCTTATCAGGAGTTCGTCAGGCTGCTTGAAAAGGTGTTCGGATAATTCTTTTCTATTTTCGGAAAGCATGTCATCCCTACGCAGGTTGTGCGCTGGCATGGGATCTATGCTTTCAGAAAATGGTTCTTATGGAGTTGACTTCTTTATCCGCCTCCCATAGATTCTTTTCTTTCGCACACGCCCACGTAAGAATGACATGGAAGGCTGAATTTAGTAAAGGAAATATTTTGCCCTAATAGCCTTGAACGCCTCAAGGTCGTCTTTCCAAGAAGCACGGATCTCATCTGCGCTTTTCCCGTTCTCTATGTCGCGCTGCATCTGCTTGTCGCCCGAGAGCAAACGGAAATAATCCTTGAAGAAGCCTTTGTCTTTCAACTGCATATAGGCTTCGATGATCCATTCCAGTTGGAGTTGGTTGTCGTTGAGGGCGTAGTCGTGGGCATATTCAACAAGGTTTTCGCCACGGCAACGCTGACCTTCCAACAGGGGTTTGGAGGCACCGCTGGTGCTTTTGGGCGTGAAGGTATAGCTACCGCGCATGTCGGGATGGCCATAGATTTGGAAAGGTGTCTCAGTGCCACGTCCCACGCTGACATTCGTTCCTTCGAAGAGACAGAGGGTAGGATAGAGGTACACCGACTCCCAGTTGGGTAGGTTGGGCGAAGGCTTCACGGGCAGTTCGTAGATAGCATTGCGGTTATAGTCTTTGATGGGAATGACGGTAAGGTCGCAAGTGACGCCGTTCTTCAGCCAGCCTTCGCCGTTCACCATCTTGGCGTATTCCCCAATGGTCATGCCGTAGACGATGGGTACTTGATGCATACCTACAAATGAGTTGTTCTCAGGTCTGAGCACAGGGCCATCCACATAAAAGCCATTGGGATTGGGACGGTCAAGGACGACGACGGGGAGATGGTTTTCGGCAGCGGCCTCCATCACGTAGGTCATGGTGGAGATATAAGTGTAGAAACGTACGCCAACATCCTGTAAATCAAAAAGGATGATGTCGATGCCTTGCAGCATCTCGGGCGTGGGCTTCTTGTTTTTTCCGAAAAGTGAAATTATAGGTAGTCCCGTTTTCTCGTCTTTGCCATTGTTGATCCTTGCGCCAGCATCAGCTGTGCCACGGAAGCCATGTTCAGGTGTGTAGATTTTCTTTACCTCGATGCCCAACGAGAGCAAGGAGTCCACGAGATGTGTCTTTCCAATGATGCTGGTTTGGTTGCCCACAATGCCCACACGCTTGCCTTCTATCAAAGGTAGGTAGTCGTTAATTCGCAAGGCGGCGCTGACATAGTGGTCCTTGTCAATGAAAGCAAGGGAAGTGTCTTCTTCGACTATGGTTTCAGTGATTTCAGTATTCACCTTTTGGCCTTGGGCATGGCATTGGGGAAGAAGGGCGCAAAAGAGCAAGGCGATGGCAAAGAATTGTCGTTTCATTTCGTTTTTATTTTTTACTTTTGCAAAATTATTGAAAAACCTGCAAATGTCGGGCCCAAAATTCATAGCAGACCGAATTTTTTCGCTTTCGAAGGAAAATCTTTCTTCGACGGTAATGCGTTTGGCTGTCGCGAGTGTGGCTTTGGCCATCGTTGTGATGCTTATTGCCTGGGCAGTCGTGGTGGGTTTCAAGAATCAGATCCGCGACAAGGTCATTGGTTTTGTAGCACCGATTCATGTGCAGGCTTTGGACAAGAACGAGTCGGTGGAGGAGACGCCTTTTGTATTGGATTCATTGTTAATCAGTAGATTGAGTACCGTTGAGGGCATCAGCCATTACCAACAGGTGGCCAACAAGGCGGGTATGATCAAGACCGACGATGAGATTCAGGGTGTGGTGTTGAAAGGTGTGGATGAGAACTACGACTGGACGTATTTCGACAGCTATCTCCTTGAGGGAAAGACACCGAAATACACTGCCGACGAACGCTCCACCGAGGTGCTGGTCTCCAAGACAATTGCCGACAAGATGTTGCTCAATGTGGGCGACGATGTCCGTGTGTGGTTCATCGACAAGGACATGCAGGCGAGAGGCAGGAAATTTTCGGTTTCAGGCATCTTTGAGACCGGACTCGCTGAGTTTGATGCACGTTATGTCTTCGCCGACCTCAACCAAATCCGGAAGTTGAATGGTTGGGAGGACGATGAGGCAGGACTGCTGGAGATTGCTCTGAAAGATGGTGCTGATGTCGACCAAGTCAATGAAAAGCTTTACTATGCCTTGCCTTCAGAATTGGCTTCCTATACTGCCCGCGAGAGCAACCCACAAATCTTCGACTGGCTCGATTTGCTTGACACCAACGTTTGGCTCATCATGGCCTTGATGCTGCTTGTGGCAGGCATCACGGTCATCAGCATGTTGTTGATTATCATTATCGAACGCACTTCAACCATAGGCTTGTTGAAGGCCATGGGGGCGAGTAACAAGTTTGTCCGTGAGGTGTTTTTGCGCCGCTCGCTGCGCATTCTGCTCATAGGCATGCTTATTGGCAATGTCATTGGGTTGGGATTCTGTTTCTTGCAGCAATACACTGGGTTTATCAAGTTGGATGCTGCCACCTATTATCTCTCTGCTGTACCTATTGAGTTGCATCTCAGCACTGTGGTTTTCATCAATTTGGGTACATTCCTACTCTGGGTGCTGATGCTTTTGATTCCGACTTCGGTCATCAACCGCATCAGTCCCACCAAGTCGATTCGATTTGAATAAGCGAAAAAAACATGTTTTTTGCTTGGCATTCCAATAATTTGCCTATCTTAGCCGCCGAATCAACAAAGCTATGAAAGACTTTACCATTGTGCCGCTGAAAGGCTACGGCGAGATACCTTTCGGAATGACCCTTGACGATACCGTCAAACTGTTGAACATGCCTGACTTCTATGAGGAGTTGAGTGACATGGAAGAGACGGGCAACCGCTCCATCTATTACGAATACGATGCCATCCAAACGAACATCTATTTTGAAGGTGTCACCAAGTCGGTGGTGGCCTGCTTTGAGACAGAAAACAAGGCGGCTACACTGTTCGGCAAGAAGGTGTTCGACCTCAAAAAGGATGAAGTTGTCAAGTTGATGAAAGACAACGGCTTCAAGGGGATGGAGGAAGAGACCGAAGACGGCGAACTGCGTGTTTCCTTCGAGGATGCCATGATCGACTTCTTCTTTGAGGGCGACAAAATCAGCGCTGTGAGCTGGGGCGTGCTTGTCGACGAACAAGGAGACATCATTTGATGAAAACCAAGATCCAACAGAAATACGACGCTTTTGTAAGCTATTTCGAGGAACACATGCCAGTGGCTGAAACGGAGTTGGAATACAAAGACACGTATCAGTTGCTTGTTGCTGTTATTCTCTCGGCGCAGTGTACCGACAAGCGTGTCAATATGACCACACCTGCCTTGTTCCGGCGTTTCCCGACGGCTCAAGACATGGCAGATTCCTCGGTAGAGGAAATCTATACTTATATCAAAAGCATTTCTTATCCCAACAACAAGGCCAAGAACCTGTTGGGTATGGCTCAGACTTTGGTGCGCGACTTCAATGGCATCGTCCCCAACAATCTGGAGGACATGCAGAAGTTGCCTGGTGTGGGTCGAAAGACTGCCAATGTGATGATGGCCGTGGCCTTCGACAAGCCTGCTATGCCTGTTGACACGCATGTGTTTCGTGTCTCGAACCGCATCGGCCTGACCAAAAACTCAAAAAACGTCCTTGAAACCGAGAAAACTCTGGTAGCCAACCTTTCACAGGAAGTGCTGTCAAAGGCACATCACTGGCTTATTTTGCATGGGCGCTATGTCTGTTTGGCGAGAAAGCCGAAATGTGGAGAATGTGGGATCTCGGGGATTTGTGATTTTTACCAAAAGAACCAGAAATAAGAGCAATAATCATGGAAGAACAATTAGAAGAAATCAAGCAACCAAAAAGAAAGAGAGTGGGATGCAGAATCTTTGGCATTTTGGGACTGATTATAGTATTGGCGGCTGCGGGCTTTGTCTTTTTCAAGTTTTATTTCGTTTTCGGAAGTGGCATGAAGGCTGGCGAATTGAACCTTTTTGTCTATAAAGGCTATGTTTTCAAGACCTACGAAGGTCGTCTCATCCAAGCCGGTTATAACTCCAAAAACAGCAATGCCACCATCCAGTCAAACGAATTCAACTTCTCGGTTAAGGACGAGGGGGTGGCAAAGCAACTTGAACGTTGCGCGGGCAAGTTCGTAGAGCTTCATTATAAGGAATATTTGGGAGCCCTGCCTTGGCGCGGCATGAGCAAGTATGTGGTTGATAGTGTCTATTCTATCAGTTCGGCGAAAGAGCCGATAGACTTGCCAATCACTACTCCGTAATAAAGATTGAAGCAAATCAGTTGCTTCTCGAAACCTCCAGCTTCCCGATTTCCACTTCGTTGTTCTCGGAGATGATTTCAATCCAGGTGTTGTCTTCGCTGAACCACTTGTATTGCGAGCCGATGCGGAAGATGAAGGTCTTTTCCTCTTCAGTGGCAGCGATGGGTAGCACGAAGCCGCCGTTCTTGCCACCGGCACCGCCGAAGGAGACGATCATCGGGAAGGTCTTCTCAGGGTGCGGGTTACGCACCTTGATGATGATGTAGTTGGAACGGCGCACGGCCACATCGATCTTGTTGAACTCAAATCGTTTGGCTTCACCAGTGGCCAACAGCATGGGTTCGCTGTTCAGCTCATACAATTTGTTCTGCTCGATGATCTCGCTGATGCGGGCAATCATCTCGGTGGGGTAGGTCTCCAAACCAAGTTCCTCTGCCTTGGTGTAAGCCTCGATGGCCTTGTCGAAGGTGTTGGTCTTGAAGTTGGCGTCGCCTTCCTTGACGAATTTCTCGTATTGGCTACGAAGTGCGGCGATACGGTCGCTTTCCGACTTTTGGGCAATGGCCAATTGTGCCGTGGCCGTCGGGTCTTCAGGCTTGTATGCCAAGGCTGTTTGATACTGTGTAATGGCTTCAGCGAAGTTCTCTGCGGTCATGGCGCTGTTGCCAGCGCTCATGGCCTTGTTGTAATTGGCTTCCAACTCAGCAGCCATCTGGGCAAAGATGCCGTCGATTTCCTGGATTTTGGCGGTGGCGGCTGCATTACCTTCGTCGAAGGCTATTACCTCTTGATATTTCACCTTGGCATTGGCATATTCCTGTTGGTTGAACAAAGCGTCGGCAGCATCGAGCATGGTCTTGATAGTGGCTTGACGTTCGGCCTCGGCGGCTGCCAGTGCGGCTTGTCGGGCGGCTTCCTCTTCGGCGGCGATACGCGCGGCCTCGGCTTCGGCAGCCAGACGTGCGGCTTCCTGTTCGGCAGCGATACGTGCAGCTTCTTCTGCAGCTAAGCGTGCAGCTTCTTGTTCGGCGGCAATACGAGCTGCTTCTTGCTCTGCGGCGATACGAGCAGCTTCAGCTTCGGCAGCCAACCTTGCGGCCTCTTGCTCTGCGGCAATACGGGCAGCCTCGGCTTCAGCTGCCAAGCGTGCAGCCTCTGCCTCAGCGGCCAAACGTGCGGCTTCCTGCTCTGCGGCAATTCTTGCAGCCTCTTCAGCATCCTGCTCGGCGATGAGCTGGTCGAGGCGACCGATCATGTCCGTTGCGTAGGCGTCGCCTGCGACGACGGCGAGGGCACTCTGATACTGTGCCTTGGCTTCTCTGTAAGCTTTGTTTTCGTAAAGTTGGTCGGCAGCCGCGATGATACCGTTGTATTGGTCGGTCACGCCCTTGGCAGCTTGGTATTCGTTGCGTTTGTTGTTGGCCTCGATGTCGTTGGGGAAGAGTTCAAGGGCCTGGTTGATCTTCTCCAATGCCGCTTCGTAGTTCTTGCGCAGACCAAGCTGATGGCTTTCTTCCATCAATTTGTCAAAGCGGGCTACTTTCTCTGTGTAGAGTTGTTTCTTCTGTCTGGCCTCGGCCAGTTTCTCTTTGGGCAATTTGTCCTTGGGGAAGATCTCGCTCGCCGTCTCAAACTGCATGATGGCTGCATCGAAGTTGTCTTCGGCCAGCAGGCTCTCGCCTTGGCTCATGGCGGTGTCGTAAGCATCCTGTTTGTCTTGGCGTTCCTTGAGGATGGCGCGCACAGCATCGGCCTGACCGCCAACATATTTGTCCTCGGGAAAGACCTTCAGGGCTTGCTCGTATTCGGCAAGTGCTTCCTCGTATTTCTGTTGGCCATAGTATTGGTCACCGGCATCCAGATGGGCGTAGAACACTTCCTGACGGGCGCCGTCTTCTTGGATCTTCTTTACGGTTTCGGTCAACTTCTGCTTCGCAGTGGGGTCGTTGGCCTTTTGTTTCAATGCCATCTCATAGTAGGTTTTGGCACTGATGAAGTCCTTGGCATTGTATTTCTCATTGCCTTTCCTCATCAACGACTCGTATGATTCGGCGTTTTGAGCTTGTACGAAATTGGTGCTTAAAAGGAGCGAAGCACCAAACAACAGGGTAAATATGAGTTTTTTATTCATGAGCAAATTCAAAATTCAAAATTCAAGATTTAAAAATTGTGAATGGTGATTTGAATATTAATATCCATAACGAGAATTGGCTTATTATATTGTAAGAACTGATAATTTTGAATCTTTAAATCTTAAATCTTAAATCAAACAATTCTTCCGTCTTTGATAGTAATAGTGCGATCTGACATGGCGGCCAATGTCGGGTTGTGTGTGACGATGACGAAGGTCTGGTTCATCTCGTCGCGGAGGCGGAAGAAGAGCTTGTGCAGTTCCTCTGCCGATTTGGAGTCGAGGTTGCCCGAAGGCTCATCGGCTAGCACCACGGCAGGTTGGTTGATGAGGGCACGCACCACAGCGATACGCTGTTGCTCACCGCCCGAAAGCTCGGAGGGCTTGTGGGTCTTCCTGTCGGTAAGGTTCAGGTATTCAAGCAGTTTCTCGGCTCTTTCGATGGCTTCTTTCTTACCCATGCCGCCGATGTAGGCGGGAATGCAGATGTTCTCGATGGCAGTGAATTCAGGCAAGAGGTGGTGGAACTGGAACACGAAACCAATCTTTTGGTTGCGGAAAGCAGCCAATTGGGTGTCGTTCAGTTTGCCCACTTCGGTGCCGTCGATGATGAGCTGTCCGCGGTCGGCCTTGTCCAAGGTACCGATGATGTGGAGTAGGGTGGACTTACCCGCACCCGAAGCTCCGATGATGCTCACGATTTCCTTCTTGTTGATGTGGAGGTCGATGCCTTTGAGCACTTCGAGGCTGCCGTAGGATTTATGGATGCCTTTCGCTTGAATCATACCAAGTATGTTTTAGGCCGCAAAATTACGAAAAATATGTGTATCTTTGCAGACTTTGCAAAACGATATCGATTGTGGATTTCAAATTAGTTTCTGATTTTCAGCCTACTGGTGACCAGCCCGAAGCCATCAAGCAGTTAGTGGACGGATTGAAACGTGGTGACCATGCCCAGACGTTGCTCGGGGTGACTGGTTCGGGCAAGACTTTCACCATCGCCAATGTGTTGGCGCAGGTGAATCGTCCTGCTTTGGTGCTCAGCCATAACAAGACTCTAGCTGCACAGCTTTATGGTGAGTTCAAGCAGTTTTTTCCTGAGAACGCGGTGAATTATTTCGTCTCTTATTACGACTATTATCAGCCTGAAGCCTTCATTCCTGCCACTAACACCTATATTGAAAAGGACTTGGCCATCAATATGGACATCGATAAGATGCGATTGGCGACGACTTCGGCCTTGCTTTCGGGTCGGCGCGATATTATCGTTGTTTCTTCGGTGTCGTGCCTTTACGGTATCGGCAATCCAGATGACTTCGGCAAGAACATTATCTATCTGGAGCGTGGCATGAAAATCAGCCGCGATGAGGTGGCCAAAGCTTTGGTGGGCGCTTTGTATGTGCGCAACGAGATAGAATTCACGCAAGGCAAGTTCCGGGTGAAAGGGGAGACGATGGACGTGTTTCCAGCCTACACCGACTATGCCTACCGCATTGTGTTTTGGGATGACGAAATCGACAGCTTGGAGATGCTCAATCCTGTGACGGGTAGGAAGATGGAAGAGCTGTCCGAACTGACCATCTTCCCTGCCAATATTTTCGTGACCTCGCAGAGCAAGTTAAACTCTGCAGTGGCGGAAATACAAGACGACATGTTCAAGCAGGCCGAGTATTTTCGTGAGATTGGGAAGAACCTCGAAGCCAAACGTTTGGAAGATCGTGTGAACTACGATATTGAGATGATGAAGGAGCTGGGCTACTGCTCAGGCATTGAGAACTACTCGCGTTATTTCGACGGACGTAGCCCAGGGACGAGGCCTTTCTGCCTGCTCGACTATTTCCCTGACGATTTCATCACGATCATCGATGAAAGCCATGTCACTATTCCACAAATCCGTGGCATGCATGGTGGCGACCGCTCACGCAAGCAGACCTTGGTGGAATACGGTTTCCGCTTGCCCTCAGCATTGGACAACCGTCCCTTGCAGTTCGATGAGTTTGAGGCACTCACGGGACAGACCATTTATGTCAGCGCCACACCTGCTGACTTCGAGTTGCAACAGAGCGAAGGCGTGTATGTGGAGCAACTAATCCGTCCCACGGGCTTGCTTGACCCTGTGATAGAGGTGCGCCCCAGCCTGAATCAAGTCGATGATCTCATTGACGAGATCCACAAAGTGGTGGAGAAGAATCAGCGTGTGCTGGTCACTACCTTGACCAAGCGCATGGCCGAGGAGTTGAATACCTATCTCAATGGTTTGAAGATCAAGACACGCTATATCCATTCCGATGTGGACACCATGGAGCGTGTGGAGATTTTGCAGGGCTTGCGAATGGGAGACTTCGATGTCTTGGTCGGTGTGAACCTCTTGCGTGAAGGTTTGGACCTGCCGGAAGTAAGTCTTGTTGCCATCCTTGATGCCGACAAGGAAGGTTTCCTCCGTTCGGAACGTTCCTTGGTGCAGACCGCAGGTCGTGCCGCCCGTAACGCCGAGAGTAAGGTCATCATGTATGCCGACATGATTACTGATTCCATGCGTAAAACCATTGACGAGACGGCTCGCCGTCGCGCCAAGCAAATGGCCTACAACGAAGCCCATGGCATTGTGCCGAAGACCATCGTAAAGGCTATCGACAATTCGTTGGGCACCTTGAAGGGACAGCCTGCTCCCGTGTCTTATTCGCAGTCGGGTGATTCAACGATGGCTGCCGAGGGTCAAGCCAGATATATGTCGAAGGAGCAGATCCAGAAAGCCATCGTACAGGCTAAGAAGAACATGGAGAAAGCTGTCAAAGAAATGGACTTCCTGGCAGCAGCCAAGTTCAGGGATGAGATGCTCCAATTGCAGATTGAGATTGAGAAAATGCAATAATTATGTCCGCCGTCACCAGAGCTATATTACAAAAGTATTGGGGCTACCCCAGTTTCCGTCCCCTCCAGGAGGACATCGTCGACTCGGTGATGGCAGGGAAGGATACACTTGCACTGCTGCCTACGGGTGGTGGCAAGAGCATCTGCTTTCAGGTGCCAGCCATGGCGATGGAGGGCTTATGCCTCGTCATCACGCCCCTCATCGCATTGATGAAGGACCAAGTGGCACACCTTGTGGACAAAGGCATCCCCGCCGCAGCCATCTATTCGGGCATGCACCCCGATGCCTTGGAGTTGGCCTATAACCAGGCGGCATACGGTCGGATGAAGTTCCTCTATGTCTCGCCTGAAAGATTGCAAACCAATGCGTTCATAGAGGCGTTGCGGAAGATGAAGGTCTGTCTGCTGGCCGTCGACGAGTCGCACTGCATCTCACAATGGGGCTATGACTTTCGTCCGCCATATCTGAAGATTGCCGACATTCGACCCTATATGCCAAAGACGCCCGTCTTGGCTTTGACGGCCACTGCGACGGCCAAGGTGGTGGAGGACATCCAATTCCGTCTTGGCTTTAAGGAGAAGCATGTCTTCCAAAGCAGTTTCGAGCGCAAGAACGTGACCTACAACGTGTATCATGAGGCCGACAAATACGGTGTGTTGCGGCGCAAGTTGGAGGCTATGACATCAGGTAGCGCCATTGTGTATGTGCGCAACCGCAAACGCACGCAGGTCATTGCCGATTGGCTCAACTCAGTGGGCATCAGTGCCACCTTTTATCATGCGGGATTGGATGCCAAGACCCGTGACGAGCACCAAGATCTTTGGATGAAAGGCAAGGTGAAGGTCATTGCGGCCACTAATGCCTTTGGCATGGGTATCGACAAACCCGATGTGCGCCTTGTCATCCACATGGATTTGCCCGACAGCATTGAGGCCTACTTCCAAGAGGCGGGTCGTGCAGGCCGTGACCTGAAACCTTCTGAGGCTTTCTTGCTTGTCTCGCCTGCCGACATCAAGAAGTTGCAGGAAAACCTGACCCAGTCGTTCCCTGAGTTGGACCGCATCAAATTGATATATAATGCCTTGGGGAATTATTTCGGTATACCTGTCGGGGCAGGCGAGAATGTGTCGTATCCTTTCGTCATCAGCGATTTTGCCAATCGCTATGGTTTTTCCATCATTGAGGTGTTTCACACCTTGAAGATTCTCGAGAAGGAAGGATTCCTCGTGCTTTCCGATAGCTTCGACGAGCCTTCCAAAGTCATGATCAAGGCCTCGCGAGATGACATTTATGGTTTCCAAGTCAACAATCCACAATATAGCGAGTTGGTCAAGTATATGCTTAGAAGCTTGCCTGGTGTCATGTCGGATTTCGTGAAGATCAACGAAGAGATGATGGCAAAAAAAACTGGGGTACAGGCTGAAAAGGTCATTGAACAATTAAAGAAGCTGGAGGCCTATAATTTCCTTTCATACGCGCAACGCAACGACAAGCCCCAAATCCTTTTCCTTTCTGAATTTGTCGATGCCAAGCATTTCGGCTTGTCAAAGGAAAACTATTACGACCGCAAGAAAGATGCCGAGGAGCGCGTGAAAGCGGTCATCGATTTCGTGAACAACGATGAGGAATGCCGTAGTGTGCAGCTATTGCGCTATTTCAACGAGAAAACCCGCAAGACTTGTGGCCGTTGCGACGTGTGTCTGAAGCAGCAGCATCGTGTCCCCTACGATGCCATAGAGAATCGTGTGCGGAGTGTGCTGAGTGAAGAAAAGTTGCCGATGAATGTAGTCCTCTCCCAATGCAGCGACTTTGAAGAGTCACAGGTGCTTGATGCTATCCGTTTCTTGGTTGACAACGAAGTGCTTCAGGTGGAAAATGATGGCTTGGTGAGACGTAAGGACAACAAAAAAAGCCGTCAGTAAAACCGACGGCCTTTTCATTGTTTAGATATTGGATTATTTCTTCAGGATGTTTGCAGCGGGCTTGAACTTCACAACCTTCTTTGCCGCGATCTTGATGGTCTTACCCGTTCTGGGGTTACGGCCTTGTCTGGCGGGACGTTTGGTCACGCTCAAAGTTCCGAAGCCAACGAGGGCGATTTTGCCGTCCTTCTTCAGTTCTGCTTTGGTGACATCCATGATGGCATCGATGGCTTTTCTTGCATCGACTTTGGTCATGCCGGCCTTTTCGGCAACGGCATTGATTAATTCTACTTTATTCATATTAGTTAAAATTAGTGGTTAAACTTTTACACGACAAAAATAATGCATTTTTGAATAATGCAAGCTTTTTTTGGAAAAAATGTGCTTTTTTTTTGCAAAAAAAATGAAAAATAGGCAAAATCCACTTATTTTTCTCGTTCAGTGGAAGTTTTCCATTTCCCAAACAGCTGTGTTCCCCTTAAAAAATCGGTTATGGACATAGCTTTTTTCCCTGCTTGTTGCACTTGTGTCAAAAAGAGAAAACCATCGGAAAGGGAAATTTTTAGGTATTTTTTGTTGTCAGTGATTACCATGCCAGGGGCAACATTCGGTATGCAAGTCTCGATTTCGGCAGCGTAAATCTTCAAATCGATGCCTTCGTCATTTTCTGATTGTAGCTTGGTGTGAGCGGCAGGGTAGGGCGACAGACCTCGGATGTGGTTGTAGACGGTTTGGCAGTCTCTACTCCAATCCACATTGCAGAATTCTTTGGTGATTTTTGGAGCCGGTTTTAAGGGTTGGTTATTTAAGAGTTCATCTTGTGGTAAGGCTTGAGCGACACCGCTTTCAATCTTTCTAATGGTTTCAACGATGACCTTGTTGCCTAGCAGCATCAGTTTGTCGTGGAGTTCGCCAGCAGTCTCGTCGGGACGGATGTCGACTTTTTCGCGCATGATGATGGCACCCTTGTCGATTTCCTCATTGAGGAAAAAGGTGGTCAGTCCCGTCTCAGACTCTCCGTTGATAATGGCAAAGTTGATAGGGGCGGCGCCACGGTATTGTGGAAGAAGTGAGGCATGAAGGTTGAAGGTGCCCAATTCGGACATCTGCCATACCACGGCAGGAAGCATCCTGAAGGCAACCACGACGAAGAGGTTGGCATGATAAGAGGCTAGTTGCTCCAAAAAAGCAGTGTCTTTCAGCTTTTCAGGTTGCAAAAGTGGAAGGTTGTGCTCCAATGCGGTCTTTTTTACATCGGAGTATTGGATCTTGCGTCCACGTCCAGCGGGTTTGTCGGGCATGGTGACAACGACGGCCACTTCATAGCCGGCATGAAGGATGGCCTCCAGTTGTGATGCGGCGAATTCGGGAGTCCCGAAATAGGCGATGCGGATGTTCTTCTTCATAGGTATTAAAAATGCCTGACCTTTTGTGGCCAGGCATTGTTATATAAGTAACCTTATAATTATTTCATCTTTTCTTCCAGGTAGGCGATGGTCTTGCTAATTTCAAAAGCCTCGCTGCTAGTCGGGAAGTTCTTCTTTAAAGTTTGATAGGCTTCTAAAGCCTTGGCATAATTACCCATGATTTCGTAAGTCATGCCCAGCTTCACGAGATGCATCGGCGAAGTGAAGTCATTAGCGTTCTTGTTGGCGGCTTTCTCATAGTATGCCACAGCATTCTGTTGGTCACCAAGCTCGAGATAGCAGTCGGCGATAAGACCTAATGCCAAAGGAGCAAACACTTGGTCGTTGTTGTTGTATTTCTTGAGGTATTCGATGGCGTTGTTGTAGTCACCTTGCTTCAGATAGCACAATCCAGCGTAATAGGCAGCAAGATTACCAGCCTTTGTCGAGCCATAGTCCTTGACGATGTCCAAGAAACCGACCTTTTCACCATTACCGTTCAGGGCGGTGGAATAGTCTTCGTTCTGCATGTAATATGAGGCGAAGTCAACGGCTTGGGTGGCTTTTTCCTCGAAACTGATTTCGCTCGGGAAACTCAGGTTCTTAGCGGTTTCATTTCTTTTTGCCCTATATCTGCTAAAGCCATAGATGGCGAAAGCCACGACTAACAGCGCAATGAGGATGATCCAAAGGGTCTTCTGGTTATTTTCAATCCAAAGTTCGGTTTTACTTAAAGCTTCTTCGACGTTTTCAAGTCTTTCGTCTCCTTGTTTTGTGTTCTGTTTTGCCATATCGATTCAAAATTTGCGTGCAAAAGTACGCTTTTTCGGCATACCCTCATCCATTTTTTTGCAATTTTTTCTTTTTTCGTATTTTTGCGCAACAAAAGACGTGAAACGCGGGACTGCGAGACGCGTGAAGTTGAGATTGACCCACGTCCCGAAGTCTCGAGTCACGAGTCAATAATATAGCCCATGAAGAAATCCATCGTATATGACGGACGAGAGGTCCAAGACGTTGAATCGCAACAGAATGCAGCGCGTGATGCGGCCATGCTTGAGTTTCTGACGCCCTTTATCACCGATGAACGCAGGCAGCGTTTCGAGGAGGTGCTTGACTTCCGCACTAGGCATATCACCGTCGTTTTGGAGGACATCTTTCAGCCCCACAATGCCAGCGCGGTGCTGCGCACTTGCGACCTCCGTGGCATCCAAGACGTGCATATCGTGGAGAATAACAACCATTATGATGTCAACCCTGACGTGGTGCTGGGCAGCACGAAATGGCTCAATATGTATTATTATGAAAAAGGTGAGTTTAACACCCCGGAAGCCTATCGGCAACTGCATGAGAAGGGCTATAAGATCGTTGCCACCTGTCCTCATCGTGATGATTTCACGCCTGATAACCTGCCCCTCGACAAGCCAGTCGCCTTGGTGTTTGGCACGGAGAAACTGGGCCTTTCGGATTATGCTGTCGAGCATGCCGACATGCATGTGCGAATCCCGATGTATGGCTTTACCGAAAGTTACAACATCAGTGTTTCTGCGGCTTTGTTGATGTACACTCTGACCAACCGTCTCCATGCCTCCACTGACATTGACTGGCATCTCACAGAGGAGGAACGCAATGCCTTGCGTCTTGTGTGGACGCGACGCTCGCTGAACCGCATCAGGCAATATGACAGGAAATTTGCCCAGTTGCATCCCGAGTTTTTTGACGAACAATAAACACAATTCACCATTATTTTTGCCGTTTATCATACGAAACAACATTTATTTGTACTTTTGCACTGAAAATCGTTTAGAGAATGAAAAAAGTATTGTTTGCCGTACTCGCCTTGGCTATTTTGGCTTTACCTTCATGTAAGAAGACACGTTATTGCCGTTGTACCACCATCCAAAATGAGGAAGTGGTGAACTTGGGCGAGGAGTATTACACCATTGAGGACAACTCATCCTGCTCTGACAAGTCGAAGGAAATTGTGGGTTGGGGACAGGTTATCTGTTATGAAGTGTCCGAGTATGAGGTGACTGGTGTGGAACACCACTGGTGGGATGATCTGTTTGGCAACAACAATAACAACAATAACAATAACAATAATAATAATAACGGCCACAAGCCGTAATTGAGGTTGTCTAATTCTATTGGTAAATCGACCTTGAAAGTCCTTTTGGGACTTGTAATTATCGTGTCGGCTGTCCTGAAGGTCGTCGACATGGACCGCTTCGAGATTTATATCTACAGCTACCATTTCTTTAGCCTGAATTTTTCATTCATTATTGCACGCCTGGCTATCATCCTAGAGCTGGTCTTGGGGATTGGCTTGATTTCTCACTGTTTGCACAAACTGATGTGGTGGGGTGGCATGGTCATGCTGGTCGCCTATTCCTTATTATTAATATATGCGCTGAAACTCGGTCGTACCGACAGTTGTCACTGTTTCGGCGATTTTCTGCAGCTCGATCCCAAGCAGAGCCTCGTCAAAAATGGGGTGCTGCTGGTGCTTTTCCTTCCAATCTTCCGGATGGAAAGCTGGAAAACTCCGTTTCGTTGGCTGATTCTCATCCTTTCTGTAATGGCGGCGAGCATTGGTGTTTTCGTGGCTTCGCCCCCTGACAACATGACTTCAAACGCTGATCCAGAGCAAAACCTCCAAATGGAACTTTTCGATGAAATGCTTGAAGACTCCCCATTGGATAGTCTGAATCTTAAGCAAGGCAAGCAAATTGTCTGTTTCTTCTCCACGAGTTGCGAATACTGCCAGACGGCGGCACGCAAACTCTCGTTGATGCAGCAGTTTCATGGCTTCCCGCGAGAAAGGATCACCTATCTTTTCATGGGTGACGAAGCGGAGGTAGCCAGGTTCTACGAGCTATCGGAGTCGGAGCGTTATCGTGAGGTGATTTATCCTGACGCCCGTATGCTGAAAGCCGTCAAAGGCAATCTGCCCACGATTGTCTTTATGGAAAACGGCGAAGTGGTTAAGGAGTGTGGGCTTCGCGACATGCAGGAGGATGAAATCAAGGCGTTTTTTGATTAGATATATTGCGGTCGGCAAGGCTTTCAGTTGAAGGATTTCCCCAAAAAAAGTTTGTACAAAAAGAGTTCTTGTCATATCTTTGCGGCATTAATAGAAAAAACATTCAAAATGAAAAAAACAACAATCATTTCCGCCGCCGTGGCTTTGGCCCTGTGCTCGTGTGGCACAGGCAACAACCAGCCTCAAGAACAAAACCAAAGCAAATTGGAACAACCTGTCACGGAGGTTGTTGAAGAGGCAGCTTCGTTTGCTTTCGATGACCTCGTCTCGAATGAGGTGGATGACTTTTTCGCTTTGGCCGACCTCAACAATGACGGCGTCAAGGATTTGGCCATCATTGCTCAAAACGAAGTGCATCGCGATAAAAACGAAGGAATTGAACCTGTGCAAGGCGACGGGTTGAGAATCTATTTCGGCGATGCCGATGGCAGGTATTCTTTGTTCAAGAAATACGCCGTCAACACGCATCCTGATTATTTGTATGCCAACTGGATTAATATGGCTATCGGCGATGATGGTCTGCTATTTATTCAAGAAGGATACGCTACCGATGGGGAAGTGGTCCAGAATTACTATCTGAAGTATATGGATGATGACTTCTATCTTACTTCTTTTGTCATGACGTATGGCGTCGACGACGACAATGTCGTCAATTATGACTTGGCCAACAAAAAACTGGTCGTTGATGTCGATTGGCACGAAATGGATACGGAGATCTATCATCACAGAACAGATACCTATGACCTGAAAGACATACCGATGAAGAAACTTTCGGATTTCAAGATCGGCGACGAGGTATGTGCGTTTGACGAATATGTTGAAGACGACGGCTTGAACATTTTTGAGGTGTCGGGAAAGACCAAGGAAGAACTATGCGCTTCAGAGCATAATCCGACCTACGAAGAAGGCGATCTCAACAACGACGGTGTTCTCGACTTGGTCGTCAATGCCCTCAATTCGACCTTTGCGGTTTATTACAAAGACGCTTCGGGTTCATACAACATGATGCTTCAAGGCAAAAGCTTCGACAAGTACACTGAAACCTATGCCTACATCGAGGAAGGGAACCTGATCGTCAATGCTACTACGGAGTCAGAAAAGTCTTATACATTCCGCGACAACGGCTATGGTTATTTTCGTCTCCTGGAGTTTGAACAATCGATGGTATGGCCCGATGGCGGCGGGTCGTATTACCAACTGATCGATTTCGTCAATGGCAAAAGGACAGAGCAGGAGGACGACAAACCTGCCACCACTGTCGATATCCCCAAACGCAATTTGGTCTTTGAGGAGATCCATTTCGGCAACATGGATGAAATTGAACAATTTATCATGGAATAACATTATGGAATAAGAAGATATTGAAGTATAATCCTAAATAATTAGTTATGAAAAAAGCATTTATTCTACTCGCTGTCATTTCATTTGCCCTATGTTCGTGCGATGGAAACGGTAACAACAAAAACAATGGGGAATCGACCCCAGAACAAAATGAACAAACCGTTGATACACCAACGGACATCGGTGATGCGGCATTATTCAAACCAGAAGGCACTGTCAAAGACTTGTTTCCGAACAATTGCGACACGGTTTGCCTCCAACAAGGCGATCTGAACAAAGACGGTATCCAGGATTTGGTCATTTGTGCAACACCCCGTAATCCGGAGAACATGATGGTTCGTGACGATGGTTATGAATACAACTTCAACGAGCCCGTTTTGGCCATATATTTCGGTCAAGATGGTGAAAAATATTCGCTTTTCAAGGAATATCCGAACACGATACCTGGGCCGGAAGACGAATTTGGCTTTGTTACGGTGGGTTCTGAAACCACTGATGAAGGCGACTTGAAGTTCGATATCGAGTGGTTTTATTCAGCGGGCAGTTCGGCTGTTGATCAGAACAGTTATCTCTACAGGTATCAGGACGGTGACTTCTATCTGATCGGCTCTGAAGTGCAATCGTATTCACGCATGTCGGGCGAAGCGGAAAACGTGAGCAAGAATTATCTCACCAAAAAGCAGCTGACGACGACTTTCAACATGAAGGACGACAAGGTGAAACCCACCGAGACATGGTTGGATTTACCCGATGAGCCCTTGGAAAAGTTGGGGGCCAGTACGCTGTATTAATCATATAAAAACAGTAGATAACAAAAATGTTTGTAGGGCTGTCAAATCGTGGTAGCCGCAGGGTTATTCCCGATGCGGCTGCCGTAATACGACAGCCCTACAAGCATTATGAAAAAATAGTTACGGTCGTCTGAACCTGTCGCCAGTTTCGTCGATTACGGCCTTTTTCCATGAATCCGGATATCCGGGTTGTTTTGGCTTGGCGGGATAGCCATAGCCGTTGTGCTTGAATTGGCCGTTTTCCTCTTGCTTGACATTGCTATCTAGATATTTGACCAAAAGGTAATTGTCCAGTTCCTTCCATGTGGCCACGGTGTTGTGTCCCGCTTGGTTGGAGAAGTCGGTGAGGTAGGCGATGGCTTTGTGCGGGTCTTGCGCGTATAGGGCCAAGGCTTCGTTGTCAGCATAGTTGACTTGCTCCTGATAGCCTGTCTCAAGCTCGTTCTGTACAGCTTGGATGTCGCCGATGACACGGTTATAGAAGAGGTATTTGAAGTGAGCCAAGCGGTTGAAGACCCAGAAGGCGGCATTTTCGCTGTAGGTCAGCATGTCGCCGTTGCCCACGCGGTATTCAATCGGCACCTCGCTGATGGAGCAATAGAAAGGCGTGTAGACCGTCGAGTTGGTATCATTGACACCGAACCAGATGATGCCACCGATGGGATTGGGGAGCCATGAGCGGCTTTGGGCGATGAACGAGAAACCGGTTTGAACGACCTCGATGCTTCTTTCATTGAGGTAGGGCTTGCCATCGTACTCCCAATACAAGGGGTTGAAGCGGAAAGGTGAACCAAAGGGACCTCCGCCCACATCTTGGGTCTTGTCCAGCTCGGTGCCTTGGAAGTGGTCTCGCTGGAAGGCCATCATGTCGGATAGGCTGATCTTGCGATTGGGCTTGACATAGAGCGGCATACGATGCGTCAAGTCCTTGCCTGTGACATAGTCCCAATACTCGTCCATGCCGTCGCAGACCTTGTTGAACATGGTCCAAACACGCAGGTCGCACACGCGAGCGGCACTGAAGTCGACGGGAGCGTAGGCGGCCGAAAAGTCGAAATCCTTGTCCTTGCCGCTGAAGTAGCCCTTGCGGCGGGCAAAGTCGATGATGTCGTGCTTGTAAATCACCTCAACTTGCTCATTGTACAGCTTTTTCCAGTCCTTGTCGGTGATGGAGGTCTTACCGTTGCGCAAGGTAAAGGTGGTGATGCGCGCTGCGTTGGCGTGACCGCTCACATAACCGTCGGGAATGCGGATGGCCACCCACACGGCGCCACGGTCGGCATTGATGGTGTCGCCAGTCTTGGTCACTTGGGGCGTGTAGCCTTTGGGCATGATCTCCATATACCACACCTCATTGGCATCGCTAATCGAAAACGACTCGCCGTCGGAGCCGTAGCCGTAGGCATCCACCAAGTCGGCCATCACTTTGATGGCTTCGCGGGCTGAACGGCTGCGTTCCAAGGCGATGAACATGAGGCTGCCGTAATCCACGATGCCCGTCGGGTCCATCAGCTCTTCACGACCACCGAAGGTGGTCTCACCCAGGGCAACTTGGTTTTCATTGATGTAGCCCACAACTTGGTAAGTATGAGGTGGTTGCGGAACGCTGCCACGTGGCGCGTTGGTGCCACGGTCGTAGCACACGCGCATGCTGCCCGCGGGCCAGTCGGCGGCAGGGGTGAAGTAGAGCTCGCCGTAGCGAATGTGCGAGTCGGCGCAGTAGCTGATGAAGTTGGAGCCATCCACGCTGGCGCCTTTGGTGATCAAGAAGTTGGTGCAAGCCTGCGATTTCCCGAAGGCGACAAGCAGGGCGAAAATAAGGAGGGTTTTGATGCTTTTCATTGGTGAAACACTTTTGTGGCAAAAATACTATTTTTATGGTCTGATGACAAAAAGTCGTTTGAAATTGTTATTTTTGCAAAAAAATAAGCCCAATGAAAAAACATCTTTCATTCGTGTTATTGATGGTACTATGGGGAATCGCTTTTCCATTGCAGGCTCAAGTTACCATTAAGATAGAGAGATTGTCCAAGCCCGATTCCTTGTTGCCCGTTGAATCTCCCGAGGAGATTTTCAAGACTTTTATTGAAGAAGATGCAGGAGTGACCAAGTATGCCATAGAAAAAAAAGGTATTCATGTGGATTATGGCCTGTTGGCATTGAAAGTTGATGCAGATAGTCTTGTTACATTTGGCAGCCATTCTTTCATTTCAGGTATGCGTGAGGCATATTGGCACCATCGTCCGATAACATTGTCTCCGGATATGATTTGGGTATTGATAGCCCAAGGCTTTTCTCATCATGTGAATGCCAATGCCGAGGCTTTGCGCGACCGCATGGTTGATTTCGAAGGAAAAAAAGAGTTGACTTGCATTTGTGATGTTGAGTTTATCGAGCAGATTGACTGGGAAAAGACCGTTGATTCGTTTTCGATAAAGATAGCGGAGAATACCAAGGGCGATATCGCGGAAATCATCAAGGCGGATTTTTCCACCACGACACAGATTGAAAGAATCGCTTCGGAAATCACTCTTATGAGCGCGGTGAAAGATTATTTTGTGTTTACGGCGGCCATGATTGGCTGTGGTATCCCGTATGTCGTTTTGGAGGGAACACCGGATGACTGGCAGCGTGTGTATGACAAAGCGATGCAATTGAGGGATTATGACTTGGAATGGTGGATTGATGAACTTGAACCTGTTCTGAGACAGATTGTTGCTTCTTCAAAAGGCGAAACTAACAAAAGGTTTTGGAGAAATATGTTTCGGGTACATACCAAGAAAGCGTATGGTAGCCCGGAATGTCTCGATGGTTGGATGGCCAAGTTTTTCCCGTATAATCGTTATGAAGAAAGGCTGCCGTTGGATACGCTGTATTTAAACAATATAGATCGTTTGCCGGATGAGATGGTTAAAGTGGATGCCAGAGTATTCAACATGATGACAGGAGAGGATACGCCTGTGGAATTGTGGGCGGGTTTTGTCGGACTTGCACAAAACAACGAGAATTATATGCTAACGCCTAAGATGGGCTGGATGGTGCGAGTGAAAGATGTTGGTAATGAGGTCCAGAAACTGAAAATGGAAAATGAAGAAGGTTATTCCTTGCGTTTTGTTCAGAATCTTCCTGTTGCCTTGCGCCAATTCGATACTATTCCCATTCGGAAACTTGAGATCGATTTTAGGGAAAAGCCGTGTTTCCCCGAATGGTTTTGGGATTTAAACATTGAGCAGTTGAGGGTAGAGGGAAAAATAAGCGAGGAAGAACGGCGTAATCTGTTGCAACATTTTGATGATGTCTCGTTAGATAATGCTTGGTATTTCAATACTGGGGACGGTTGGGTTGCTCATATAAAAAATGGCAATGTCTTTGAACAGATTGAAGGATTGAAACATGTCAAGCTGTTGTGCTTTGATGCTACGATAATAGGTCATGAAGACGATTTATTTTATAGGCCAATTATCTTTGGACCTGATTGGGAGCCTTTGAATATCGAAATGCCGGATTCGTGGGAAAAAGTACAAGTAGATTCCGTTTATGTACGGCTGAATGAATCAGAAAATGCTCCGCTGGAATTGTTAAAAAAGCAACTTCCTGAGGCTGTCTTTAAAACAGGTCATGACTTTCCTTTTATTTCGTCTTTATTGTCATTGCAGGGAAGACTTAGAAAAGAGCAAAGTCAAAAGCATAAAAAGTAGTATTTTTGCGCAAAATATTCATCAATGCAATCGACTATCCCATTAGCGGAGCGCCTGCGTCCGACCTCGCTCGACGACTATATCGGGCAGAAGCACATCATCGGTGAAAATGCCGTGCTGCGCCGTGCCATCGAAAGCGGTCGTGTGCCTTCCATGATTTTCTGGGGACCACCTGGCGTGGGCAAGACCACCTTGGCCTACATTATCTCCAAACAGGTCAAGCGGCAGTTCTTCCAGTTGAGTGCTGTCAGCAGTGGCGTGAAGGAAGTACGCGAGGTCATCGACCGCGCTCGTATGGCCCCCGAGGCACCTATTTTATTTATTGATGAAATCCACCGTTTCAGCAAGTCGCAGCAGGATTCGCTGCTGGGTGCGGTGGAGCGTGGTTTGGTCACGCTGATTGGCGCCACAACGGAGAATCCCTCGTTTGAGGTGATTTCGCCTTTGCTGTCACGCTGTCAGGTGTATGTGCTCAAATCGTTGGAGAAAGAGGATTTGGAGATCCTTTTGGCAAAGGCCGTGAAGGCTTTGGAATATGACTTCGGCAAGAGAATTACTGTCAAGGAGCCCGAAGCATTGATGAAAATCAGTGGTGGCGACGGCCGCAAGCTGTTGAATGCCATCGAGTTGGTTGTCACTTCACTGAATGATTTGGACATGGCAGCCGAAGAGTTGGTCATCACCAACGAATTCACGACCGATTGCATCCAGAGCAACCTTGTGAAATACGACAAACAAGGCGAGATGCATTACGACATTATTTCGGCTTTCATCAAGTCGATGCGCGGCAGCGACCCTAACGCGGCCTTGTATTATCTCGCCCGCATGATCGAGGCAGGGGAGGACCCTTTGTTCATTGCGCGGCGTATGCTCATCCTCTCTTCCGAGGACATTGGCAACGCCAACCCCAACGCTTTGTTGTTGGCCAATGCCTGTTTCGATGCCGTGAATAAGATCGGTTGGCCCGAGAGCCGTATCATTTTGGCGCAGACGGTGACCTATTTGGCTTCATCGCCCAAGAGCAACGCTGCAGTTGCGGCCATCGATGCGGCACAGGACTTGGTGCGCAAGACCGGCGATTTGTCAGTGCCGTTGCACCTGCGCAATGCCCCGACCAAATTGATGAAAGACCTTGGCTATGCTGATGGTTACAAGTACGCCCATGCTTATCAGGGCAACTTCGTGGAGCAAGAATTTTTGCCAAGTGAAATTTCTGGCACGGTTTTGTATGTACCTCAAGATAACCCCCGTGAGCGTGAATTGCGGAAGAACCTTCGGGAGAAGTGGAAGGAGAAATATGGGTATTAGTTTAGAGTTTAGAGTTTAGAGTTTAGAGATGTAGGGCTGTCACACTGTGGCAGCCGCAAACCGTAAAAAACAAAAAAAACAATGAACGAAACAACCAACGAAAACAACACCCGTCTAACCCTGTGGAACAGGGTGCTGGCCACCAGTGTGAAGATGCCTTTTGTGAAGGTTGACCGCGACGAGTTCCTCAACAAGGAGCTGTCGAAATTCTGCACTCCGATGGAGGTGATGACTGCCATCAACGAGAGTCCGCTGAATGTCCTAACCAAGAAAGAGATTGACAAATTGGCCAACCAATGCATCAGCTATCACCTGACCATGGTGAGTGGCACTTCCGCGCTGATGGGCATTCCGGGTGGCTGGTGGATGGCAGGGACCATCCCTACCGACTTGGCTCAGTTCTACGGCCATATCCTCTCCATGATGCAGAAACTTCTTTATCTCTATGGCTGGCCTGCGTTGACCGATGCCAAGAACCAGTTGGACGACGAGTCGCTCAACATCTTGACCTTGTTTGTTGGCGTGGCGATGGGCAACAAATTAGCTGTAGAAGCTATCGGTAAGGTCGTCTCACAGGTCTCGAAAACGGCGAGCCTTAAAATTTCGGAGACCGTTATGGCGAAATATGCCATCAAGATTGCCCAATGGATTGGCATCAACATGACGAAAGAGGGCTTTGCCAAAGGCGTGGGTAAGGTGATTCCCTTGGTGGGGGCGCCTATCTCGGCCACCATCACGTACTACACCTTCCGTCCCATGGCGCGCAGGCTCAAGAAGCATCTTGACGAGCTTTACGAAATGCGCCATTTCCCAATCAAGCGTATCGAATAAAGACTACTATAAACAATAAAACACGTCCAGGAATGACATGGACGTGTTTTTTTGGGGTCGTGAAAAATCAATGCTTGAACTCAAAGAGGTACATGTCGTGCACCTGATGGTCGGGCGTTTGTAAGATAGCCTTGTAATTCAGCTTCTTTTCGGTCATAAGCCACTCAATGTATTCGTCCACGAAATCCTTGACTTCGGATTGTCCCATTTTGATGTAAATCAGGTTGAGTTTGGCTTTGGCTTCGGTTTCGGAGAGACCGTCGTTCTTGATGATGGCCTCGGTAAGTTTGTCCATGAATTTTTCCATAGTATACGTTTTTTCGAGTTTTAGGATGCAAAAATAATAAGAGAAAACCATTTTGTCAAGAGGGGAAGTTGTAAAAAGTGTCGATTATGCGAAATAAAGGCCATTTTTTAGGTGGAAATCATAGGGTCAGGACAACGAAAGTGGAAAGTTTTTCCAAAATTGGCGTTTTTTTGCCAGTTAATCTTGCAAAAAATCAAAAAGTAGTATTTTTGCAGCGGTTCTTATCATCAAGACCTGTGGCTGTGAAAGCAGTCGCAAGTAAAAGGTTTCATAAATTTTGGTTTTTGGTTCTTGAAAATCCTGGCTTCGGCTGGGATTTTCTTGTTATGTAAACTGAGATAAGGGGAAGGATGTTTTGGGAACGCCACTATAAGACTTTGACCATTACCTGCTTGCCGATGTGGCCTTGGTAGGCGAGGCTATCATGCTGGCCATGCGGATGGCGGTGGGGTGGGGATAATAATCATCCCCAACAATCGTGTTTGCATCCTCTACTTTGCAAATTTGATTATATTTTGCAAACTCCACTTTGCAAATTTTTCAAATTTTTGTCGATTATATTCGACAATTCTGTATTTTTGCAGGCATGGAACAAATCATAAACACACAAATCAGTCATGGATACCCTATTATTCAGATACCATAACCTGCTGAAAGAGACCGACACGAGTTTCTTGCGCTACCTGCACGACATCATCCCATGGAATGACAGAATGATTGCCATCGTGGGCAGCCGAGGCGTGGGCAAAACCACCATGCTGCTCCAGCATATTAAATTGCACTTGCCCATCGACAAAACGCTATACATTTCCGCCGACGACCTCTATTTCTCCGACCACAGTCTGTTCGATCTAGCGCGGCAGTTCCACCAATTGGGCGGCGAACACCTTTTCATCGACGAGGTCCACAAATACGCCAATTGGTCACAGGAGCTGAAAAACATCTGCGACGCCATTCCCCAACTGCAAGTGGTATTCACTGGGTCGTCGATATTGGACATCCATCACGGAGCCAGCGACTTGTCGCGCCGTGTGCTGACTTTCACCATGCACGGCATGTCATTCCGTGAATATCTTGCCATGAATAAAGGGATCCAAATTCCCATCCATTCCTTGGACGACATCATGCAACACAAGGTGACTGTCGATGGCCTGGATTATCCCTTGGCCGCCTTCCGAGACTATCTACGGCGTGGTTACTATCCGTTTTCCGATAGTCAAGGCTATGGCCTCCGCCTCATTAATGTCGTCAACAGAGTCATCGAGACAGACATACCTATGTATGCGAAACTCAATATCAGCTCGATAGCGAAAATGAAGCGGCTCCTCAACGTGATTGCGGCTAGCGTTCCTTTCAAACCTAATGTCAGCAAATTGGCTAGCATTTTGAACCTCAGCCGAGAAACAGTAAATGATTACCTTGAATACATGACCCGCGCCAAACTGCTCAATGCCTTGCACACTGCCACGGAAGGCATCAGAGCTTTAGGCAAAGTGGATAAAATCTACCTCGAAAACACTAACCTTGCCTACGCTTTGACACCACAGCCTGAAATCGGAAATATCCGTGAAACCTTCTTCCTCAATCAACTACAAGCAAACCATCAAATCCAATCCGCTCCAGGTTCAGACTTTTTAATTGACGGCACCTATACTTTAGAACTTGGCGGTGAAAACAAGAAACAGAAACAGATTGCAGGAACCCCCAATGCTTACATCGTGAAAGACAATGTTGAATATGGGTCGTTCAATGTATTACCACTTTGGCATTTCGGGTTGATGTATTGACTTGTCAAGCATCCATCTATCCGTTTTTTTGTCACATGTGACAGATTTGTCGGATGCAAATTGGAGTCTATTTTTCAATCTTTGGGGCAAATTAGGGGCAAATGAAAAAGCCGTAGCTTGTTTTTAACAAGTTACGGCTTTTTCCGTAGCCCATAGCGGAATCGAACCGCTGTTTTAAGTGTGAGAAACTTACGACCTAACCGCTAGTCGAATGGGCCAAAAAAAGGTTCTTTTTGCGGAACCTTTCGTGTGAACTAGGCGGGAGTCGAACCCACAACCGCCTGATCCGTAGTCAGGGACTCTATCCAATTGAGCTACTAGTCCAGTCGTTTTTGACACTGCAAAAGTACAGCTTTTTTCATTCATGCAAGCAAAATTTCATGAAAATTTTTGTTGTTTTTTGCAAATATTTGATAATCAAATTGATATTTTTATTCCAAGGATTGAGATTTCGATGCTTTTTTGTGAATGCAATCCCTTTTTTGCTATCTTTGCGCCATCGTTAACCAACATTTTATATCATGAGATTATTACTGATCAGCAATTCGACCAATTTCGGTGAGAATTATCTCGCTTGGGCAACGACCCAAATCGAGCTATTCTGCATGCAGAACCATATTAATAAGGATAGCCGTATCATCTTCGTGCCTTTCGCTGGTGTCAACATCGGGGGCATGGTCTATCCTGAGAGCTACGATGCCTACGAGTCGAAGGTGAGGAACGTGTTCCGCACCAAGTTCGGCTTGGAGAATTTCACTTCCGTACACCATTTCGACGATAAGGTGAAGGCCGTGCGTGAAGCCGACTGCATCGTGGTGGGCGGTGGCAACACCTTCCATCTGGTGGCTGAGATGCACCGCTACGGCCTGATGGATGCCATTCGCGAACGTGCCCTCGCAGGAGTTCCATACATGGGTTGGAGTGCAGGTTCCAATGTGGCTTGCCCGACGCTGTGCACTACCAATGACATGCCTATCGTGCAACCTGCTTCGTTCAACTGCCTCAACCTGGTGCCCTTCCAAATCAATCCGCACTACCTCGACCCGCATCCCGAGATCGACAAGATGATCAAGCACGGCGGCGAGACGCGTCAGGATCGCATCAACGAGTATCTGGCCGTCAACCAGGACATGACGGTGGTCGGTCTGCGCGAGGCCACGGCCCTCTGGGTGGTCGACGACAAGATGTGGCTTAAGGGTGGCAAGAAGATGATCGTGATGCGCTACGGCAAGGAATCGGTCGAGATTGACCCGAATTCCGATGTGACTTTCCTGCTGGGAGAGCAAAACGCGTAATTGGCATTTGTGGAGACGCGATCAATCGCGTCTCTACTATTCAAAGGCTTTGCGGTCTTCGAAGACCACAAGACGACGTTCAAGGTGGATGGTTTTCCGTCCGCCTTTTTCGCCTTGTATGAGGTAGCGTGAGGCGTCCTCGCCAAGGATGTCGGTGAAGGACTTCTTGATGCGCGACAGCGTGGCGTTCAGGGTGTTACCCACAAAGTCAGTCAGGTTGTCGACGGCACGCTCCAAAATGGCATCGTCGCCGTAGGTGGAGATTTGGCGGTAGATTCTGTAGAGTTCGGGTTTGTAGTCGCTCAGATAGTTCAGCGAGATGCCTTCCTCGTGAAAGAGGAAGAGAAGGTACAAGGCCTTGCTAAGAGAGGGCATTTTCACCTCTGTGTTGTTGCGGTCGGTAAGGAATAGGTCGCCGCGTTTGGTGACGTATAGCCGACTGACTTCATGTGTCCCGGTGTGTTTCAGCACGATGTCGATGAGCACCTTGTGAAATCCCGTGTATTGCAACTCGTTGTTGTCATTGTCGGAGGTAGGCCTGATCTGCTTCAGCAGGCGTTCTTCTTTTGCGCTGAGACCGTTGGGCTTGAGGCTGACGATGCTGTTTTTCAACACGTAGAACTGTCGCAAGGTGGCGAGGGGTTGTCCGTTGATTTCCAGGATGAGGTAGTCGTGATAGTCGTCGGCCTCCATGTCGCCGATCTTGAAAAAGAAAGCAGGTTTGTTGATTTCCAATCCATTGATGTTCAAGTAATTGAGAAATATCTCTTTGGAAAGGAAGGCACTGTCCATTTTAGGGAGGTGGGTGTCGATCAAGTCGAGTTGTTCCTCCGATAGGGTGGGCTCGATGTAGTTGAGTGTCTGTCGGAAGGTAGCTTGTTTCGTGCCGAGGTCGCGGAGCACCATGGGCAGGTAGAACAACTCGCGGTGGTCGGCTTTAAGTAGCCGGCAGATGTCACGGTAATCGTGGTGGATGCTTTGGTTGGTCAGGCTGTCGTATTCTGGCTCGACGTAGAGCACAGCGTTACGCGTGTCGAAGTTGAGGTGGGGGATGGACACGAGATGGGCTTTGATGCCTTTTGTCGCCGCCAGCTGCATGTCGAGTGAGAGGATGAGGGCGGTGATGAGCAGCGATTCGTTAGGACTCAGGTTGTTGTCGGCCAAGGAGAGGGATTGGAACAGGCAGAGCAGGATGTTCTTTTCCCTGTCGCCCAGTGTTTTCAGTATGCCCACGGCATCGGAGAGGATGAGCGAGGTAGCTTTTTTGCGGCTTGCCGAGGTGATGCCAAAGGCTTCGTTGACGCGATGCAGGAAATCGATCTCACCTTGGTTGACGATGCCGTCGCATTGTACGAGGTCTGAAAGTACCTTTGAAAGTGCTGTTTTATGGTTCTCCTTGAATTTCATGTACTTACAATTTTTTATTTTGGGTTGCAACCTTGCAACCTCTTTGCGATTTCATGAAGGGTTGTATTTTTGCCGCGTTTTTTACAATGCAAAAATAGAAAAATCCGTTAGACTAATAAAACCCACACTTAAAAGATGAAGCGAAACTATAGAAACGGCTTGACGAAGGAGGAAGTGGAGAAGAGTAGACTCAAGCATGGCGACAATGTGTTGACGCCGCCCAAGAAAGATCCGCTGTGGAAGCAGTTTTTGGACAAGTTTTCCGACCCTATCATACGTATCTTGTTGATTGCCTTGTTGCTGTCGATAGGCGTATCGGTCTATCAATTGGCCACAGGTGCGGAGGGCTGGAGCGTTATGCTTGAGCCTTTGGGCATTTTCGTGGCGGTGATGCTGGCCACGACGGTGGGATTTGTCTTCGAGTTGAGTGCCAACAAGAAGTTCGACATCCTCAACCAGACCGAGGACGAGACGATGGTGACGGTGTTCCGTGACGGACTGATTCAGCGCATTGAGCGTAAGGACGTGGTGGTGGGCGACACGGTGGTGCTCAATACGGGCGACGAGGTGCCCGCCGACGGCGTGCTGATGGAGGCCGTGGCTATGCGTGTTAACGAGTCCGACCTGACGGGCGAGCCTTCGTGCAGCAAGACCACTAATAAGTCAGAGTTCAAGCCCGATGCCACTTATCCTTCCAACTATGTCTGCCGTGGCAGTTCGGTGATGGAAGGCCATGGTGTTTTCGTGGTCGACAAGGTGGGCGATGAGACGGAATGGGGCAAGGTGTATCGCGGCGCGCAGATCGACAATAAGGTGAAGACGCCGCTCAACGAACAGCTCGACAAACTCAGCAATGGCATCACCATAGCCAGTTATGTCATCGCCGGACTGATTGTCGTGCTTCGCCTGCTGATGTACTTCATCTATGGCGACCACATGCCCTTTGAATGGATGGACTTTGCTCGTTATCTGCTCAACACCTTCATGATTGCCGTCACGTTGATCGTGGTGGCCGTTCCCGAAGGCCTGCCGATGAGTGTGACGCTGAGTCTGGCCTTGAGTATGCGCAGGATGCTGGAGACCAATAACCTGGTGCGTAAGATGCATGCCTGCGAGACCATGGGCGCGGCCACGGTGATTTGTACCGACAAGACGGGTACGCTTACCAAAAACCGCATGAGTTTGGGCGATAGCTTCATCTACGGCTTAAAGGACGGCCAGATTGACGATTCGGAGGTGGCCCACTTGATGGCGGAGGGCATAGCGGTCAATTCGACGGCGTTTCTGGATTACAGCGACAAGCAAAAGGTGAAGGTCATCGGTAATCCCACCGAAGGTGCGTTGTTGCTGTGGCTTTTCGATAACAATGTCGACTTTGTGCGGATTCGTGATGAAGTGAAGATTGTCCGTCAACTGCCGTTTACGCCGAGGTATAAATACATGTGTACGGTGGTTAAGGCCCCGCTCTCAGGCGAGTATATTTTGTATGTGAAAGGTGCGCCCGAGATGCTGCTGAAGCGTTGTGCCACGGTCAGGAAGCGCGACGGTGAAGCGGGCATCATTTGGGCCAAGCAGGAGGTTGAAAGCAAACTCTTGGAGTATCAGAGCAAGGCCATGCGTACCTTGGGCTTTGCCTACAAATACATCACCGAGGAGGAAGTGAAGACGGTGTTCGTCAACAACAAGCTGACGATGGAGGACCTGTGTTTCCTAGGTATTGTCGGCATCATCGATCCCATCCGCGACGATGTGGCCGGTTCTGTGCAGGACTGCCTCGACGCAGGCATAGGCATCAAGATTGTGACGGGCGACACGCCTGGAACGGCACGAGAGATTGGTCGTCAGGTAGGCTTGTGGCATGAGGATGACGACCCTGAGCGGCAGATGATTACTGGTAAACAGTTCAACCTGATGACCGACGATGAACTCAAGGAACGCATTGGCGACCTGAAAATCATGTCGCGCGCCAGGCCCGTCGACAAGGAACGCCTTGTGCGGCTGTTGCAGGAAACAGGAGAGGTGGTGGCCGTGACGGGCGACGGCACCAACGACGCGCCCGCCTTGAACCGTGCACAGATCGGCCTCTCTATGGGTGATGGTACTTCGGTGGCCAAGGAAGCCAGCGACATCACCATCCTCGACAACTCGTTCAAGAGCATTGCCCGCGCCGTGATGTGGGGACGTTCGCTCTACCATAACATCCAGCGTTTTATCTTGTTCCAGATGACCATCAACGTGGCGGCCTGTCTCATCGTCCTTCTGGGTGCCGTGATGGGAACGGATTCTCCGCTCACTGTGACGCAGATGCTGTGGATCAACCTCATTATGGACACCTTCGCCGCCATGGCCTTGGCTTCGTTGCCGCCGGACCATAGTGTGTTGAATGAGAAGCCGCGTTCGCGCGATGCGTTCATCATCACCAAGGACATGGGCAGACGCATCTTTGGCTTGGGTTTGCTTTTTGTGGCGGTGCTGTTCGGCTTCATTCAATATTTCATGCACTGCCATGTGGATTCTTTGGCTGAGTTTTCCTTCCGTGACTATTTCGTCAACTACTTTAATTTCAATCATGTTGGAGGGAGGTTTACACCCAAGGAACTGTCGCTGCTTTTCACCATTTTTGTGTTCATGCAATTCTGGAATATCTTTAATGCCAAGGCGTATCATACCAAGGACTCCGCGCTTAAGGGCTTGCTTAACAAGGATATAATGCGTGGCTTTGGCGTCACCGTATTGATAATCGCAATCGGCCAAGTACTCATCATTACTTTTGGCGGCGAAATGTTTAATGTAGTACCCTTGCCTTTCGACGAATGGGTGCGTATTATCATAGGAACTTCTGCAATTTTGTGGCTTGGTGAACTCGAGCGATGGGTGCATAGGGTGAAAACTGCCAAAAAGAATTGAAAATCTTGTTTTTGTGATTTAAAAAGTTGTATCTTTGCCGCTCCAAATCAAAAAGGAGTAAGAAATGAAGAAAAACTTGATTATCATTGCTTTATGTGGATTGATGGGCTTGGCTTTCGCATCATGTTCCCGTCCTTCCATCGTTGGTACCTGGGTTGAACCTGCCGCTGAGGGCAGTCTTCTTGGTGAAGTGGGCTTCACTTTGCTCGAAAATGGCGAGGTGGTGAGCATTAACACTGGTTTCAGGGAGTATAAGACTTGGGAGAAGGTCGGCGACAAGCTGATTCTCAACGGTGTGACGAGCGGTTCCAATCCGACCAGCTTTGCCGACACAAACAACATCATCTCTCTTGACGAAACCCAATTGGTCATCGGCCAGGATGGTTATACAGTGACTTATCAGAGAAAGTAAATACTCTGGCTTCTGGCCTTTGGCAACTGGCAATTAGCTATTAGCAGTTGGCCAAGAGCTAGTAGCCAGTAACCAGAAGCAAAATTTCAATAGATAATAACCTTAAATACCTAATAATGAAGAAATTAGCAGTCATCGCCTTTGGCGGAAACGCCCTGTTGAGAGGCGGTCAGAAAGGGACTTACAAGGAACAGATGGAGAACGTCACCGAGACGTGCCATTCTTTGCTTCCTTTCCTTAAGAACGATTACAACCTGGTTATTGGACACGGCAATGGTCCTCAAGTAGGCAACGTCATGTTGCAGCATGAGGCAGGTCACCATCAGTTTGGCGTGCCAGGAATGCCCATCGATTTTTGTGTGGCTGAGACACAAGGTTTGATTGGCTTCATGATTGAGATGGGACTGGGCAAGACCTTTGCCAAGGAAGGCCTCAAGCGCAATGTGGTCACCCTGGTGACGCAGGTGGTGGTCGACAAGAACGACCCAATGTTCCAGAACCCGACCAAGCCGGTTGGACCTTATTATTCCAAGGAAGAGGCTGAGAAATATGCTGCCGAGACCGGCGCCATCTATAAGGAAGACCCCAAGGGTCGTGGCTGGCGTAAGGTGGTGGCTTCGCCCAAACCGATTGCCATTCAGAACGTAGACCTGGTGAAGCAACTTGCTGAGCAGGGTAATATCGTCATCACCGTCGGCGGTGGCGGCATCCCTGTCATCGAGAAGGCTGACGGTAGCTTGGGTGGTGTTGAGGCTGTCATCGACAAGGACCTCGCTTCGGCCATGACTGCCATCAACATCCATGCTGATGAGTTCTACATCCTCACCGACGTGCCGAAGGTCTACATCAACTTCCGCAAGGAGAACGAGCAGGCTTTGGATACCATCACCGTTGCTGAAGCCAAGAAGCACCTGGCCGACGGTCAGTTCACCGAGGGTAGCATGGCTCCCAAGGTGCGTGCCGCCATCCTCTTCGTGGAGGCCACGGGCCACGAGGCCATCATCACCGAAGCCACGCGCTTGGGCGATCCGACTTGTGGAACGAGAATCATTGCTTGATTTATAGCATTAAGTGAATTGGGAAAACGCTATGCTGTAAGCGTAGCGTTTTTCTCTATTAATATAGGTCTCCAACCGGTAGCTCTCGCCGTTGAGCGCATGGTGCAGGTCGTCGACGATGCCTGTGCCGCGCAGTTTCACAACGGCTTCTTTCTTGGTCCAGTATTTGGTGAAGGTCTCGATAGGGTCGGAAGAAGAAAGGATCCATTCGGCCTCAACGGGGTTCATCGTCCGGTTGATGAGGGCGAGGTTGCCTTTGCGAAAGCTCTCGATGTCGATGCCGACAGGGGAGGAGTCGACCACCACGGCAATGCCGTTCTTGCAGTGGCTGAGGTTGAAATGTACCTCGGGATGGTCCACCAGGAAAGGCTTGCCGTGTTCGTTGTAATCCATTTTCAAATCATGGATATCCAGAGGAGCAAGAAGCTCTTTCAGCATGAGCCACGACTTGAGGCAAGCAAACTGCCCAAAGAGGTGCTTGTAGCGCAAAGCCTCGTCGCGCCGTTGCCTGTCAACCAAAGGCAGCATGCGCTGCACTTCGCCTTCGGTGACTTGGGTCATATCGTCGAAAATGGAAACCATAATTACGCTGCAAAAATACGAAAAACGTTTTAAATGGTTTTCGGTGAGGAAATCGCCTCTTTTGTAGCTAAAAAAGTGAGTCGGTTGGATAAAAAAAACAATCGTATGGTTTTAGTTTTATTTTTGCGTCAATTATTCTGATATGGAAAATGTTGCATCAACTGGGAAAATGGTTCAGCCTTTTCCCGACATACCATCCCGCACCTTCGACCTCCTGCCGAGGTTCGTGGAGAAATTTGGCAAGAAAAAGACCATGTTTGCCTGTAAGGTGGATGGTGAATGGAAAAAATACATCAGCCGCGATTTCGTGAAGATGACGGACACCATCAGTCAGGGACTGATAGGTCTGGGTGTGGGGCATGGTGACCGCGTGGCTGTGATTTCCAACAATTGCCCGCAATGGAACATGGTGGACTTTGCCGTGCAGCAGATAGGCGCCATCTTGGTGCCCATCTATCCCACGGTGCGCCAGAGTGACTTCGAGCATATCCTCAACCATGCCGAGCCTAAGATCGTCTTCGTGGAAGGCGCGTTGTTGCACAATAAGGTCAAGGACATCCTCAATGCGATGCCAGTGCGTCCCAAGGAGTTCGCCTTCAACCCAGTGGTGGGCATGATGACTTTGCGCGGTCTGATGGTCTCGGTCAAAATCGACAAGAAGAGCCAGGCAGCCCTACATGCCGCAAAATATGCCGTCGACCCAGAAGACGTAGCCACCATTATCTATACCTCGGGTACCTTGGGCACTCCTAAGGGCGTCATGCTTACCCATCACAACCTGATGAGTTGTGTGGCTTATTACGGTCCGCATTATCCTGTGCCGCCCAGCCATAAGGTGGTGAGTTTCTTGCCTTTGTCGCATATTTACGAACGCTCGGTGTTGTACACCCACCTGTATCTTGGCAATTCGACCTATTATGTGGAGAACTTCGGTACCATCATGCGCGACATCGCCGACATCAAGCCCGAACACTTCACCACAGTGCCTCGTGTCATCGAGAAGGTGTATAATGGTATCATTCGTAAGGGCGACAAGCTGAAGGGCATGAAGAAACGCATCTTCCTGTGGGCGTTTAAGTTGGCCGAACGATACGATGAGACCGGCAAGAAAAACAATAGGGCCTATCGTTTTAAACTCTATTGGGCTAATAGATTGGTGTTCAAAGATGTGCGTAAGGCCTTCGGCGGACGTCTGGAATTCATCATCTCTGGTGGTGCCAGTCTTCAACCGCGATTGGTGCGCTTGTTTGCGGCCATGAACATCCCCATCATCGAAGGTTACGGCCTGACGGAGACCTCGCCTGTGATTTGCACCAACAGCCTCGCCTTGAAGATCATCAAGGCGGGAACGGTAGGTGTACCTTGTAAGAGTGTGCGTTTCAAGATTGACCCGGAGTCGGGCGAGATTCTCGTGAAAGGTTCACCCGTGATGAAGGGTTACTACAAGGATGAGGAGCAGACCAAGATCGCCATCGATGAGGAGGGCTTTTTCCATACGGGCGACATCGGTGAGTTTGATGAGGACGGCCTCCTGAAGATCACCGGTCGTATGAAGGAAATCTTCAAGGACTCGATGGGCAAGTACATTTCGCCCGCCTTGATTGAGAACCGTTTTGCCGAATCGCCATTCATCAACAGCATCATGGTGGTGGGCGAGAACCAGAAATTTGCCGCCGCCTTGATTGTACCCAATTTCGAGCATCTGAAGACATGGTGCGAGGAAAATCACATTCCTTATACCACAAATACCGAAATGGTGAAGAACAAGGCGGTGAATGACCGCTATCGCAAGGAGGTGGACAACTACAACAAATACTTTGGCGACTTTGAAAAAGTGAAACGCTTTGAGCTGGTCGACCGCGAGTGGACCATCGACGAAGGCGAGGTGACGCCCAGCTTGAAGATCCGACGCAAAATCATTGCTGAGCATTTCAAGGATTTGATTGACGGAATGTTTGCGGAATAAGGAGAAGTTAATTTTCATTTTTTAACCATTCCTGCAAGCCCAACATGGGAAGGGGTGGTTATTCTCGGTTTCGAAGGACTATACTAACGTTCCTGCCATCATCGAGGACTTGGTCCGTAATCTCCAATGAGGCAGAGGAATAATTGCTGCGGTTTTTACATAATCATGATGAGTTTTAGAAAAAGATGTATTTTTGTGGTTCTCTTTGTATACAATCTTCATGGAAATCATCAACAACATATCCAAAACCCTCAAAGATGACTTGATGGTGGAAATCAAGCCCGAAAGCAAGATTTCCATTGCAGCTTCATGTTTTTCGATTTATGCTTTTCAGGAGCTGAAAGAGCAGCTCAGGGACATCAAAGAACTTCGCTTCATCTTCACGTCGCCCACTTTCACCACGGACAAAGTGAGTAAGCAACAGCGAGAGTTCTATATCCCTCGGTTGTATCGTGAGAGGAGTCTGTATGGATCCGAGTTTGAGATCAAGTTAAGGAATGAGTTGACGCAAAAGGCCATCGCTAAGGAATGTGCGGAATGGATTAGGCAAAAGGCTTGCTTCAAGTCGAACAAGACTAACGAGAGCATGACGGGTTTTGCCAATGTCGACAAGACCAATTACATGCCACTGAATGGTTTTACTACCGTGGATTTAGGCTGTGAGAAAGGCGATAGCGCTTATACGATGATTGTAAAAAACGATTATCCTTCCTCGAAAGAGTTTTTGTCTTTGTTTGACCAAATCTGGAATGACAGCTCAAAGTTACAAGTAGTGACGGAGGATGTAATAGACAACATTTCAAACGCATATAAGGAGAATGCACCTGAGTTTCTGTACTTTGTCACGCTTTACAATATATTCCACGAGTTTTTGGATGACCTGTCGGAGGATGATTTGCCTAACGAAGCCACAGGGTTTAAGAACAGCCTTATTTGGAACAAATTGTATAACTTCCAGAAGGATGCGGCTTTGGCTATCATCAACAAACTTGAAAAATACAATGGTTGCATTTTGGCGGATAGTGTAGGTTTGGGTAAAACGTTTTCGGCGTTGGCGGTCATCAAGTATTACGAGAACCGTAACAAGACGGTGCTGGTGCTTTGTCCCAAGAAACTGAGCGACAACTGGATGACCTACAGAAGCAATTATGTGAACAACCCCATTGCAGGTGACAGGTTGCGTTATGATGTACTTTATCACACGGATTTGTCACGGGCTTCAGGTGTGTCGAACGGGATGGAGTTGAACCATATCAACTGGGGCAACTACGACCTCGTGGTCATTGACGAAAGCCATAATTTCAGGAATGGCGGCAAGGTGATTGCTTCTGAGGACGATGAAGACCCTAAGGAAAACCGCTACCTGCGTTTGATGAACAAGGTGATTAAAGCGGGCGTTAAAACTAAGGTGCTCATGCTTTCGGCTACGCCTGTCAACAACCGTTTCAACGACTTGAAGAACCAGTTGCAGTTGGCTTATGAAGGCGATGCTTCGAAAATCAACGGTCTGCTGAAAACCGAGAAACCCATAGATGAAATTTTCCGTCAAGCGCAGCGGGCTTATAATGAATGGGTGGAATTGCCACTTGATGCCCGAACGACCGATAGGTTGTTGAAGTCGCTGAGTTTTGATTTCTTTGAAGTGCTCGATTCGGTGACTATCGCCCGAAGCCGTAAACATATTGAACAGTTTTACGATACAGCTGACATTGGTAAGTTTCCGACACGTTTGAAACCCATTTCCAAAACGCCTCCTTTAACGGATATTGACAAGGCTATTACGTTTAGGGACATCATCGAAATCGTCCAACAGCTTAATCTTTCCATTTATACCCCTTCGGCATTCATTCTGCCGAGCAAGAAAGACAAGTACGGTATTGACACTGAGGACGAGTTGGATGTCGAAACAGGAGCACACCGCCTTTCCATCGAAGACCGTGAGTTGGGTATCCGTCGCCTGATGGGTATCAATATGCTGAAACGTCTTGAGAGTTCGGTTAACTCGTTCCGCTTGACCATTAGCCGAATCCAGCAGCTCATCGCCAATATGGTTGAAAAGATTGACTCGCGGACGGAGGAGGAATATGTCGAGGAATTTGATTTCGACGACCTTGACATTGAGGATGAAGGCGACACTATCATTGGCAACAAGAAAAACAAAATCGACCTGCGGGATATTGACACCATTTCTTGGAGACGATACTTGGTCGCAGATAAAGAACGTTTCGATTTGTTGCTTCTGATGCTGAAAGATATCAGCCCTGAACATGACAGCAAATTGCAGCAACTTGTTTGTGATTTGAGGGAGAAGTTTGCCCATCCCATCAATGGCTCAAACAAAAAAGTGCTCATTTTCACCGCTTTCGCTGACACTGCTGATTATCTTTACAAGAATCTGGCCCCGTTGATTTTGGAGAAAACAGGGTTGCATTCCGCGATGGTGTCGGGTACGATTGAGGCGAAAAGCACCGTCAAGCTGAAGCAAAAGATGGACTTCAACACGGTGTTGACCTTGTTCTCGCCTGTGTCGAAGGAAAAGGATGTTTTGTTCCCTGGTTTGAAGGATGAGATTGATGTGCTGATTGCCACAGATTGCATCTCGGAAGGCCAAAACCTGCAAGACTGCGACTACCTGATCAATTACGACATCCATTGGAATCCCGTTCGTATCATCCAGCGGTTTGGGCGTATCGACCGTATTGGCAGTAAAAACGAGGTGATTCAGCTGGTGAACTATTGGCCCGACATGGAGCTTGACGATTACATCGACCTGAAAGGCCGCGTGGAGTCGAGAATGAAGATTTCGGTGCTGACCAGCACGGGCGACGACAATCCTTTGTCGGTGGAGGAAAAAGGCGATTTGGAATATCGCCGCCAACAGCTCAAACGCTTGCAGGAGGAAGTGGTTGACCTCGAAGATATGAATACGGGTATCAGCATCATGGACTTGGGGTTGAATGAGTTCCGCCTTGATTTGTTGGATTACATGCACGAAGGCCACGACATTGAGCACACGCCATACGGGATGCACGCTGTAGTGAAAGGCGGCGAAGGCATGCCACCTGGGGTGATTTATGTGCTGAGGAACCGGTCACAAGGCGTCAACATCGATCATAAGAACCAACTGCATCCGTTCTATTTGGTGTATGTGGATGATGATGGTGGTGTAGTGGTGAACCATCTTTCACCCAAGTCATTGCTTGATGATTTCCGGTTACTATGCAAAGGTAAGTCAAAACCCGACAAATCACTTTGTGCCGCTTTCAACAAGGAGACCAAGGACGGCAAGAATATGAAGCATTATTCTGAATTGCTGGGCAAAGCCATCCAGTCCATCATCAACGTGAAGGAGAAGAGTGACTTGGATTGCTTCCTCGAAGGGGTTCAAACGGAACTCTTCACCAAGGAAATCAAAGGCTTGGATGATTTTGAACTGATTGACTTTTTAATCGTGAGATAATGTTTGCCCTACCTGCCACAACGGAAATCAAGAAGTCGCTGCCGAAAAAGGCCATCTATGAGAAGTTTGGCTTGAAATCGGCGCAGCGCGATGCCTTTGATGCCGACATCAGCCGCATCGACATCGTGAATGTGATCTCGCCCTCCACCGTGCCTGGCTTGAAGGAAGGGGACCGGGTGAAAGAATTCTATGTTTTGCTCGTCACGCTGAAACGCCAGCACTATGACGAGAAAAACATCCTGCTTTTGACCAAGCTGATCAAACAGAACATGATTTTCGCTTTGGTTTACAGCGACATGGTGCGATTTGCTGTTGTCCACGAAAAGCTCTTTGTCATGGATTGGGAACTGTTGGAAGATGCCGCATTGCCCTTAATGGGACTTGACTTGGACAAGGTGTGGGAGAATCTGGTAACGACCATCGGCAAATTTGAGGTTATGGAAGGCGTGACCATGGAAGAACAGATTGCCATTGACGGCGAGAAGTTGAAGAAGATAAAGGCAATCGAAAGCCTCGAAAAGAAACTGAGGGTGGAGAAGCAGCCGAGGAAGAGGTATGAGATGTTTAAACAGATACAAGAGTTGAAAGGCAATTGAAATAGAAAAGATTGTTTTTTGGCTGCATAAACGTATCTGAATTTTACGTTTATGATAAAATAGAGTGTGTTTTTGCATCAATTTGGATAATAAACGTAAAAAACATGACATTTAGGAATATTACTATTCGGGAATGAGTATTTGCTAACAGATAGCACAATAACAGACGAGTTTTTTTTGTGACTATTTTTATTTATTTCTCTAAAATTTGTAACTTTTTTACGAAAATTATCGATTTATTTTGTTGTAATTAAAATATTATTCCTATTTTTGTAGAAAATTTACGGTTTAATTCAGTCAGACATGATACGAGAATTTTGGGTCGAAAATTTCCTCTCAATTAAGGAACGACAAACTCTAAACTTTGAAACCAAGTCAAAAGAAGACGAATGGGCTTCTGTGGATTTAGGCGGTGAAAGACGCGTTAATAAAATTGCGGTCATTTATGGTGCAAATGCTGCGGGAAAATCAAACATGCTCATGGCCATACAGAATGTTTTTGAAATATTGTTTTACCCAAGAACCAATCGGCAAAAATCTGTTATGACTAGAAGACCATTTGCTTTAAGTCAAGAAGACCCGACTCGGATGTTTGCCTCGTTTTATGCTAACCATATAAGGTATGATTACGATGTTTTGTATACAAAAGATCATATCATTGATGAATTGTTGGAATGGTATCCCAAAGGTTCGAAATCCCTTTTCTACGAAAGACATTATGTGTCGCAGGAATCACAGGCTAATATTAAATTTGGTCCAAGTTTAAATATCTCTTCAAAAACGAAGGATGCTTTTTTGCAAAATACGCTCAACAACCATTCAGTTTTGTCTTGTTTTGGTAAAAATTCATTTAGTGAAGATGCGAAACAATTGGCAGACTTGTATTATTGGATGGAATCGTACATGCATGAGGTAGACAGCCCCAAGGGCTCGTTTGAGAAAAGACTTAAGGCAATAGAAGGGAAGGCAAGTGCAAAACAGTTCTATCTTCAGTTGTTGCAGAAGGCGGATTTCAATATTGTTGATTTTTACACTGAAACCGTAACTGAAAAAATTTCTAGACATGGATATTTTGTGCTTAATATTGATGCTCCTGCATCTGATGATGATTTGATTCAAATAGAACGAATTAAAGTGTATTTTGTTTGTCAAGCAGGTAAAGATAGATTTACACTTAGTTATGACGAACAATCTGAAGGAACCAAAAAGTTCCTGTCAAATCTGTCGGTTCTCTATAGCGCAGTAACGGAGAATCACGTGTTCCTTATTGATGAAATCGATTCTGAATTGCATGATGATTTGTTGCTGTTTTATCTAAATACATTTATTATGAATTCTAAAGAGTCTCAATTGTTGTTTACAAGTCAGGAGACCTCTTTGCTGAATGAAGATTTATTAAACACCCATCGTGATTATGTGTTCTTTGTGGAGAAAAATCGCGAAGGAGCATATTCTGAATATACGCGTGCAGATGAATATGGACTGCATAAAAACCTTTCACTTTATAAATCATATAGGAATGGCCGCTTAGGAGCCATTCCTCAGTTAGGTTCACCTTTATTATATTTGGAAAACGATGAAGAAGATTAAAGATTCCATTATAGTGATTGGCGAGGCGATTACGGAGTATTATTATTTCAACTCGTTGAAAGACACATATAGGCAACTCAACATCAAGCCTGCCTATCCTAAACATTCCACAGGGTTGGATTATCTTGCCCAGGAAATAGACAAGGCAATAGATGATGGACATTCGCTAATAATTTGTGTTGTTGACATGGACAACAAAAAAGAAGGGAAAGAAAAGGAAAACTACGAGCGTTTCAAACAGCGCAGAGAAGGAATTCATAAAATAAAGAAATCCGGTTTCAAATATGAGATACGCTTTATTGAGAATGAACGTTGTACCGAAATCTTTTTCTTATTCTATTTTGCCTATACATCGCATTGTTTCCAAAATCAACCTGAGTTGCTTGATGAGCTGAATAAACATTGTGGATATGAGAAGACAGAGAAGTTTTTCCAGAGGCATCCGCTTCATCAGTATTTTGAGGGCGCCGGAGGCGATTTCATGCAAGCTTTACGCAATGCAGCAAAATCCATGAAGGAAAAAGAGGAAACGGATAGAGATTACACTTATTCTCAAATGGCTGAGTTGTTTGAGGCATTGGGGATAAATAGTTGAATAATATAGACATACTAAAACAATAAACCAACAACCAAAAGGATGAAAACACAAAGTCCATCGAGTTATTTGTCTAAAAGTATAATATGGTCGCGATGTGTTTTAAATAAAATATGATTGAAAGAATCGGTTATGGCACGGATGAGCAAAAAGAAAGTTGAGGCAGCCGCCAGAAGCGCAGTTGAAGATTGCTTCCAAGATTGTGATAAGATACATGTCGATGTGGCTACCAATGACAAGACTATTGCATGGGATGGATTTATATATCTTTATGACAATGTTGGGCAGAAGAAGGACTCTTTGTATGGAAAAATACCTGTCCAAGTTAAAGGAGTAAGTTCTTCTGACAAGCATTCTGATAAAATATCCTATTCTATACAAAGAGCCGATTTGCGAGCATATAAAGACGAAGGCATCGCCTTTTTTGTTGTTTATATCAATGCTACTAATCATGCAAGGACTGTTTATTATGCTCTCCTTGCCCCAATTGAAGTTAGGCAGTTGCTGGAGCAATGTGGCGAGAATAAGAGCAAATCCGTTATTTTTGAAAAAACGAGCTGCTTAGATTCTGAAGCTTTGGAATCTTCATTTAGATTATTCTATGATGATTGCAAGAGGCAGAAAAGTGTGGTAGATTCTCCTGTTCTTACTTTTGAGGATTTGAAAAACCTAGGGAATACGGAATTGACGGTGTTCGGATATACAAATAAGCCAGAGCCCATTCCTCGATTGTTGGCAAAGAATGATTTTTTCATTTATGCTAATGTCGGAAAAGGACCAGTGAAAAGCCTATATCCTGTGGGCACGGGTAAATGCTCAATTGTCGTTTCTGGAGTTTACAATAATCCTGTGACAGTGGGAGGAAGTGTCTTTTACGATCGCTATTCAATTACAAACAATAGGGATTGTGATATTGTTTCTGTTGGTAGAAGTCTAACAATGACAATTCCGAAAGATGAATCGGGAATCATTAAAGTAAAAATCGATTATAAAGGAACAGAATATTTTTTGTCTGAAACCATTCACGAATTGGAGTTTTTGTTGGCATTGGCAAATGAAAAGCAACTTCAAATAGCAGGTTGCGATTATGATATGAATCAGGCCGACAATCAAGCAGATTCGGCACTGGCAGGACTTATGGATTTACGCAATCCCTATGAGAGATTGATTAAATTGAAAAAAGCCTTGGATGTACTGCATGTCAAGGAGGATCTTGATTTAAGATTGTTGAAAAAGAAAGATGAACGGTTAATTGATATCCTCATTCAAGCTTTTGTTGAGAAAAAGGAAGTGGTTGAAAACAAACCTGTTGGAATGTTTGTTGAGATACCGATTTGTAATATTTGTGTTTTTGTGTTTGCTATTAAAACTGGTGATAACACATATAGGTTAGAGGACGTTTTTAATCCTCCTTTCCAATTGCAAGGCTCATTAGGTGATGGCGTTTATCCCATAACGCCATATTCCGTTCTTAATAAGGAAAGGATTTTGAAGTATTCTAATATCGGTTTTGAACAAATACTCCCTTCATTTAAAGCAAATCTAAGTGAAAATCCTAATTGTTTGCAATTGGCGAGCAGTTTGGGCTTGTCACTTTTGTCTGCGTATGATGAACAAAAGGTCAAGCAGGAAAGACTGATACATACAGCGTTAGAATTGTTTGAATGGATGCTTGAGGAAGAAACCGATGAACAACTCAAATTAAAGCATAAACTAAACCTTCTGCAAGTCAAAAAACGACTGTCGCTATTAAGTGATGATGATAAAGAAGCCTTGTATAATGCCATTGAAAGCTCATCTTCTGATGAGATAAAGTTTGCAGCGTATCTGCTTCTTGATGATAATGCCTTTGCGATGAGAAGTTTTAATAGATTAGATGCAGAGGTTCAAGATTTTTACCGAACTTTGCCAATATTTCATTTCGTAAAATAACACACATAAATATGGACAAACTCAATATGCAAACCACCAACCAGGTGGACGAAAACATAAAGAAGATAGCCGAACTCTTCCCCAACTGCCTCACCGAGCGGCTGGATGAGAACGGTAAGCCGGAGACGGCCATAGACTTCGACCAGCTGCGGCAGGAACTCTCGAAGAGCATTGTGGAAGGCCCCGAGGAACGCTACCAGTTCACCTGGCCCGACAAGCGCAACGCCATCCGCCTGGCCAACGCGCCGACCACCGACACGCTGCGCCCCTGCCGCGAGGAGAGCGTGGATTTCGACAACACACAGAACCTCTACATCGAGGGCGACAACCTCGAAGTGCTGAAGCTGCTGCGCGAGAACTACCTCGGCAAGGTGAAGATGATTTACATTGACCCGCCTTACAACACGGGCAACGACTTCGTGTATAACGACGACTTCGCCCAGACCGCCGGCGACTATGTCCACAACAGCGGGCAGGAGGACGAGGAGGGCAACCGCCTCGTGGCCAACACCGAGAGCAACGGCCGTTTCCACACCGACTGGCTCAATATGATTTACCCTCGCCTGAAAGTGGCCAAGGATTTGCTGAGCGAGGATGGTGCGATATTCATTAGTATTGACGATGTAGAATTGGAGAATCTGCGCAGGGTATGTGACGAAATTTTTGGATACAAGAATTTTTTGGCAACTTTAACAAGAAGAACAAAAGCAGGCGGTGGAAGTGCTGCAAAGCATTTTGCCATTGAGAATGATTTCATTTTGGTATATGCAAAAAATGAAAACCTTGTTGGTTCCTTTTATGCACCATTTGATAAAAAGTATGTCCGAAGGTATGCTCTTGAAGATGAGCGTGGTAGGTACTTTTGGGATACGATGGAGAGGTCGTGTACCGCGACAATTCCGTATAAGATTCAAGCGCCTGATGGGACTTTGCTTGAAGGAAGATGGTTTAGAAGTGAAGAAAGATTTAAGAACGATTTGAAAGAAGGCGAGGTGAGGCTTTTAAAGAAAAGTGATGGAAGTTGGTCGGTGCAATTCAAACAGAGAATGGCAGAAGGAAAGAAGATCCGATCGATTCTTGGTGAAAGTGAATTTAGGTCAAACCCTGAAGATTTGCAATTGCTTGGGATGGATGGATTGTTCCCGTTCCCTAAACCTTTGTATTTGATGCGTTATTTGATTCAATCTTTGGTTAAGGATAATGACATAGTATTGGATTTCTTTTCTGGTTCTGCCACAACTGCCCATGCCTTGATGCAATTAAATGCACAAGATGGCGGTCAACGCAAATTCATTATGGTTCAGCTACCTGAAGAAACAAGTGAAAATAGCGAGGCTCGAAAATGTGGTTTCAATAATATATGCGAAATAGCGAAAATGAGAATAAAATCTGCTGGTGAAAATATTGTTTCGAGTATGCAAATGTATATGAAAGGTTGGCAGGCTGCAACTGATATAACAATAAATGATAATCAAAAAAAGGCAGAACAATTGTCTTTATTGGATCAAGAAAAAGAAACTGCAAAGATTGAAAAGAGTCAGCAAGTATTAGATAATCTAAACCATAGGCTTGAAACGTTAGATTTAGGCTTCCGCGTGCTGAAACTCGACAGTTCCAATATGCAGGATGTGTACTACTCGCCCGAGCAGTTCAACGAGAACCTGCTCTTCGAGGACAACATCAAGCCCGACCGCACCGACGAGGATCTACTTTTCCAAGCCATGATAGAACTCGGCATCGAGCTTTCGGCCAAGATAGAGCAACGCGAAATCGCCGGCAAGACCGTCTGGAGCGTCGCTGAGGGCTACCTCATGGCCTGCTTCGACAAGGACGTGAACGAGACCACCATCACCGAAATCGCCCGCCAGCATCCCTACTACTTCGTCCTCCGCGACAGCAGCCTCGCCACGGACAATGTAGCGGATAACTTTGAGCAGATTTGGGAGGAGTATTCGAAAGAGACAATAAGGAGAATCATATAATACGTGGAAACATACGCTTATGAAACTTAAATATTTAGCAATAGGATTAATGATGCTGTTCTGTATGAATGTAATTGGACAGCAACAGAAAACTGTGTCTATGACGGTACAGCCTCAAAAGACTGAAGTACAAATTTTGGAGGAAACTGTTGCGCAGTTGCAAGCTGAGAATCAGGCAATGCAGAAACAGTTGGAAAGGATGGAGAAGGAAATTGAGATATGTCGAGAGGATGTTCGGCACAAAGAGTCAACAATTAATGATAATCAAGGCCACTGGTTAACAATTCTAAGCATCGTGATTGGAGCAATTGTTACTATTCTTGGTGTCGGTCTTGGTGTTGTTGCGCCTATTCTGCTAAATCTTAGAAATGATAGGAAACAAAAGAAGAACATTGAAAAAGTAAGAGCAGAACTTAAAACTCAAATTAATTCTGCGCAACAAGATGCAAAATCTGCGAAAGAGTCATTATCTGCCATAACTGGGCTAAAAAAAGATATTGATAATATGAAAAAGGAAATAGATAAGAGTAAAAAGGCTGCTGAACGTTCTGCAAAGAAAACTTTGGCAATTAAATATTTTACGCAAGCATTATGTGAAAAAGAAAAAACAAAGGCTATTGAATTATACTCGAAAACCATAGAGTTGTATCCTAACATATCGGAGCCTTATTATTATCGAGGATTATTAAAGAAAGAAATTGGAGACAAGGATGGTTCTATGAAAGACTTTGACAAGGCGATAGAATTTAATCCAAAAAATGAAAAGGCATACACCGACCGTGGGATTCTAAAGGAAGAATTTGGGGACAAGGAAGGTGCCATGAAAGACTATGATCAGGCAATAGAAATAGAGCCTAAACATATAAGGACATACTTGTGTCGAGGATCTCTAAAGGAAAAAATCGGAGATAATAATGGCGCTTTAAAGGATTATGATAAGGTTATTGGGCTCGAACCGAATAATGAAATCGCATACTTAAGTCGCGGGCTGTTGAAGGAACAAATTGGGAGTATTGAAGATGCCATAATGGATTTTGATAAAGCGATAGAACTGGAACCGTCTAATGAATTATCGTACTTAAGCCGAGGACTGCTAAAAGTAGAAGTTGGAGATAATGAAGGTGCGTTAAAAGATTATGACAAGGCAATAGAGTTGAATCCCGACAGAGCATCTGCATATAATTCTAGAGCTGATTTGTTTAGGAGAATTGGAGAATTGGAGAAGGCAATGAAAGAAATAAATATCGCATTAGAAAAGGATAATACGGATTATGTATTTTATGTAACAAGAGGTGAGATTTATTTGGCTATGAATTTGCCAGAAAAAGGTATTCTTGATTTAGATCATGCTTTATCAATAAATGTCAGTATTAAAGAAGCCTACGAAAACCGCGCTAAATGTTACAGAAAACTTGCAGAAACGGAAGATGACCCAACGAAGAAATTTGAATTAACTGCCAAGGCTGAAGCCGATGAAAAGAAAGCGGAATCATTGAAGAAAGACTTGAAACAATGAAATTCAAATTCAAAATACAGCAATACCAGACCGATGCGGTGGAAAGCACGGTGAGCGTGTTCGCGGGACAACCCTCGAAGACCAATGCGCAGTACCGCCGCGACTTGGGCAAGCAGAAACAGCAACTGAAAGCCGAGTTTGAGGAGGAGTATGTGGGCTACCGCAATGCCGATGTGGAGCTTAACGCCAATCAGTTGTTGGAGAACATCCACCATCAGCAGGTGCAGAACGACATCCCGCTGAGCAAGTCGCTGGCAGCCACCAACGGCCTTGGTGCCTGCTCTTTGGATGTGGAGATGGAGACAGGCACGGGCAAGACCTATGTCTATATCAAGACCATGTTCGAGATGAACAAACGCTTTGGTTGGTCGAAGTTCATCGTGGTGGTGCCCAGCATAGCCATCCGCGAAGGCGTCTATAAGAGTTTCACCATGCTGGAGGAGCATTTCATGGAACTCTACGGCAAGAAAGCCCGCTATTTCATCTACAACAGTGCCAACCTCACCCAAATCGACTCGTTCAGCAGCGATGCCAGCATCAATGTGATGATTATCAACGTTCAGGCGTTCAACACCTCGTTCAAGGAAGGTGCGGCCAATAAGGAGGCGCGTATCATCTACTCCAAACGCGACGATTTCCAAAGCCGTCGTCCCATCGACGTAATTGCTGCCAACCGTCCCATCATCATTATGGACGAGCCGCAGAAGATGGAGGGCGAAGCCACGCAAAGGGCCTTGCGCAACTTCAAGCCGCTGTTTGTGCTCAACTATTCCGCCACCCACAAGACCTCACACAACTGTATCTACGCGCTTGATGCCTACGATGCCTACAAGCAACGCTTGGTGAAGAAAATCCAGGTGAAGGGCATCACGGTGCAGAACCTGTTGGGCACGCAGAGTTACATCTATTTTGATAGCATCATCCTTTCCAAGAACCATGCGCCCGTGGTCAGACTTGAAATCGAGGTGAAAGGTGCCGCTGCCACCCGCCGACAACTCTGCAAGTTCGAGCAAGGCGATTCGTTGTTTGCCGTTTCGCAACTTCCTGCCTACAAGGATTTTGTCATCACGGAAATCAACCCGATGACCAACACGGTCTATTTCCAAAACGGCAAGCAACTGCGTCAGGGCGAGGTGATGGGCGATGTCAGCGAGAAAGCCATCCAACTGATACAGATTCGGGAAACCATCAAGTCGCATTTCGAGAAGGAGAGAGCCTTGTTTCAGCAAGGCATCAAGACCCTTTCGCTGTTCTTCATTGACGAGGTGGCCAACTACAAGAGCTATGATACAGATGGAAACGAGGTGCAAGGTCCGCTGTGGAAGATGTTTGAGGATGAATACAATCGCTATCTGAACGAGAACCTGACTCTGTTTGAGGACGATTATCAGAAATACCTGCGTCGTTTTTCGGCTGCGCAAGTACACAACGGCTATTTTTCCATCGACAAGAAAGGCCATTCAATTGATAGTGAGGTAAAACGCGGCAAGGATACATCAGATGACATCTCGGCTTACGACCTGATTCTGAAAAACAAGGAACGCCTGTTGAGTTTTGATGAGCCGACACGATTCATCTTCTCCCATTCTGCCTTGCGCGAAGGTTGGGACAATCCCAATGTGTTCCAAATCTGTACGTTGCGTCACGCCAACTCCAGCACAGCCAAACGTCAGGAAGTGGGTCGTGGTTTACGCATCTGCGTTGATAACGATGGCAACCGCATGGACAAGGAACGCTTGGGCGATGCCGTTCACGACACCAACAAACTGACCGTCATCGCCAATGAAAATTACAGTTCTTTCGTTGATGCTTTGCAGAAAGAGACCAAAGACACCCTTCGTGAACGTCCGACACAAGCCACGGTCGATTACTTCAAGGGCGTTACGGTCAAAGTGGGTGATGAGAAACACACCATCTCGGAGCAGGAGGCTGCCAGCATCGTCAGTTATTTGTACGACAACGACTATATCGACGAAAAGGGCAACATTCTGCAAGACTATCATACCGATATGGAGAAGGGTACTTTGGCTCCGATGAGTAAAAAACTGCAACCCATTGAAGAGCAGGTGCATAAACTCATTCAGAGCATCTTTGACCCTGCCGCTTTGGAAGACATGGTGGAAGATGCCAACGGCAAGGCGGAAGTGGTGAACGAGCGTTTGAACGACAATGCAGATAAGAAGGAATTCAAGGCTTTGTGGAACGAAATCAACCACCGCTATGTCTATACAGTGCATTACGACAGCGAGGAGCTGATTCAGAAAGCCATAGTTGCCATCGACAGCGAGTTGAACGTCACTCAATTGAAATATGTGGTCACCACAGGCACGCAAGGCGACGACGAGCTGGATTTCACTGGTGAGCAAAGCACCCGTACAAAGGAGATGCGTGATGTGTCGACCAGCAATGTACCTTACGACTTGGTGGGCGACATCGCCAAAGCAGCCACGCTGACCCGCCGCACGGTCACGCGAATTCTGAAAGGAATCCAGCGGTCGAAGCTGTACATGTTCAAGAACAACCCCGAAGAGTTCATCCGCAAGGTAAGCCATATCATCCGCGAGCAGAAAGCCACGATGATTGTGGAGCACATCAGCTATAACCGCACGGAAAACCAATACGATTCCGACATCTTCACCAAGGAGAAGAGCCGCCAAACGGTGGATAAGGCCTACGAAGCAAAGAAGCACATTCTCGATTATGTCTTCCCCGACAGCCAAGGCGAGCGCACTTTTGCCGAAGATTTGGACAAAGCGGACGAAGTGTGTGTCTATGCCAAACTGCCAAGGTCGTTCCAAATTCCTACACCTGTGGGCAATTACGCTCCCGATTGGGCTATCGCTTTCAACGATAACATGGGCATCAAGCATGTGTTCTTCATCGCCGAAACCAAAGGCTCGATGGATTCCATGCAACTGAAAGGCGTGGAAAAAGCGAAGATTGACTGTGCCAAGAAGTTGTTCAACAATGTCTCAACCAGTCGGGTGAGATATGGTTGCGTGGATTCGTATGGCAGTTTGCTGGAAGTGATGAAAGGGATGAATTGATTTTCAGTTCTTCATAGCTAGCTTGGATATGACATGTATCCCGAAGCCTGCTAATAATCCATATTTGCAGGCCATCTCTGGCAAAGATTGATTTTGGTTTTACGGGTATATTTTGTATTTTTGCAAACTCGTAAAAACATGATTGTCCTTATGGAATCCTTACCCGCAATATTCTCTGACCTTGCTCTAATTCTCGTTACGGCAGGTGTTACAACGGTGATTTTCAAATGGTTGAAACAGCCCCTAGTTTTGGGCTATATCATTGCTGGTCTGCTCATTGGACCTTATTTTCCTTGGTTCCCCGTCATCAACGACCATGAAAGTGTGGAGGTTTGGAGTGAAATTGGTATGGTCTTCTTGCTGTTTGCCATTGGTCTGGAATTCAGTTTCAAGAAACTGAGGAAACAGGCTGGTACAGTGGGCATCACGGCACTTACCGAGCTGGTCTCCATGTGTATCATCGGTTTCCTGCTCGGTAAGGTGATGGGTTGGTCGCAGATGGACAGCATCTTCCTGGGTGCCATGCTTTCCATGTCGTCTACGACCATCATCGCCAAGGCTTTCGACGACTTGAAGATGAAAGGAGAACGTTTTACGGGAAGTGTTATTGGCGTTTTGGTGGTTGAAGACCTGGCAGCTATCTTGATGATGGTGGCACTTTCCACCATGGCGGTAAGCGCGGCCTTGGATGGAAAAGAGCTGATGATGAGCGTTGTACGACTTGTTTTCTTCCTTTTGGTGTGGTATGTCGGTGGCGTGTTTCTTATTCCAACCATCCTCAAATGGGCGCGCAAGTTCATGTCGGAGGAGACGCTGACGGTGTTTGCCGTCGGCCTGTGTTTTTTCATGGTTTGGCTGGCCAACAAGGCGGGTTTCTCATCGGCTTTGGGTGCCTTCATCATGGGCTCCATCTTGGCTGAAACGCTTGAGGCCGAGATGATTCACAAGCTCACCACTCCCATCAAGAACTTGTTTGGAGCCGTGTTCTTTGTTTCGGTCGGTATGATGGTTAATCCGGCCATCTTGGTGCAATATTGGTGGCAGATTCTGGTCATCACTATCGTTGTGGTCGTGCTGAAATCGTTGAGTTCAGGTCTGGGTATGCTGTTTTCGGGCGATAACCTTCACAATGCAGTTCGAGCGGGCATGTGTTTTGGGCAAATCGGCGAGTTCTCGTTCATCATTGCAACGGTGGGTATGAGTTTTGGCGTCATTGACGATTTCCTCT
>Ga0247610_10000179_pt1 | contig 104702 bp, 113 predicted proteins | sample 174DNAGHGhighgp2_FD_193483 | JGI IMG/M metagenome (GOLD analysis project Ga0247610, IMG submission 193483) | Sheep rumen microbial communities from Palmerston North, Manawatu-Wanganui, New Zealand - 1742 DNA GHGhigh gp2 | ecosystem: Host-associated > Mammals > Digestive system > Stomach >... | reverse complement strand
ACCAGTTGGCCATATTTGTAAGTTGTTAAGTTTAGTTATCTTTACTTCCATACTTATATTATATCACATTAGTGTTTCGATGTAAACGTTTTGTTGCAAATTTTTGTAACAGTTTACTACATGAAATTGCGAACAAAACTTTGCAGATCATGTTTTTGTTCACTATCTAGCGCACGGAATCGTACTGTTTTCATCAACATCGTAGCCTGATTCACTAGACATGATCGTACATCGCAGATGAATCTGTATCCACGATCTGTAGTGATTCACACTAGAATACAGATCGATGCAGCTGCAGAAGAGCAGCTTCTGATCTGTAGCTTTCGCACTAAATTTCATCTTGCACTAAATTCATCATGATCACATTATAACATATACTAAAAATTTGTAAATAAAAAAGCAGAAATTTATCTGCCCTTTCTTCTTGCTAACTTACGAGCCTCTTCAGACTTACGTTTTCTTTTCAAACTTTTCTTTAAGAAGAACTCATGCTTTCTAACGTCAGCTAAGATGTTAGACTTCTTTACTAGACTTTTGAATCTAGCCAATAAAGCATCGGTCGTTTCGTCTTCTCTAAGTTTAACTTTACAAGCCAATCTATTCTCACCTGCCTTTATGCAATTAATTTAGCCAACTAAATAACTTCATAGTTCTTTTTTCTGTATGCTTGAATACATTCAGTATAAAAGTTTACATCAGGTTGTGTTTCTAAATTTTCAACTAAATTTTTATTTTTAAGAAAACTGCGTAAATAAAGACCAGCAATACTTGGACTTGCCATCATATTTGCTCTTTTAACTTCAGCGAGTTCAGTTTCTGTTAAGGTTAATTTTCCTTCGTCGAGTTTCATAATATAACCCTCCATTATATTATACAATAAAAAAACGGCGAAATTAAGCCGTTTTCATTAACTTTCTTTTCTACGATAATACATTCCGTGAACAACTGCATCATAACATAGTTGGTCAACTTCTTGTTTTGTTTTACATTCGCTTAGGTTTTTTCTAAATCTCTTTTTAGCCTCAGCATCAATACTTGCTGGGTCAATAACTGCTTCAACATAATTCTTCATATCTTGAAGTGAAACAGATGGTTCTCTTAAGCATAACTTAATTCCATAAGTTGCTTCTCTTAATTCTTTTGAATAACAACCTTGAACTTTTGTAAGATTAACAATTTTAGACATATAATATATTTACCTCTTATTCTTTACATTTATATTATAACACTATTTATTTAATTTGTAAATACTTTTTTTATTTTAATTCGACCCAGCCAAATGCATCGCAGTAGTAGTTCTTGCCATCAAGTTCTACAATATCAGAAACTGATAAGCTGTGTCCTCTATAGTCTTCTGGATGAGCAATATTGAACTTTGTGAACAACATTTCAAGAGCATAGTTATCGCCTTTAGAAGCATTTTCTTCTGATACTGTGCCTTCATATACAACTTCATAGTCGTTCAAGTTGATCTTATCTTTGCACCAATCGTAGTGCTCGAAAGCATAGTCACAATTTTCTAAGTCTTTAATTTGTTTAATTTTATAGTTCATATTCTTATCCTCTTTACATATATATTATAACACAAAAAGCCCACTTTGTAAATGGGCTAATGTAATTTTTTAGAAACAATATAAATGTTTAGGGGCTTTTAATTCTTTTAGTTTTTCAAAAGCATCGTGAATTGCATTTGCTTCTTTAGCAAGATAACTTCTATCAAACTCTTGCTCTTTGAACTCAACCATATCTTTTGGTGTAGTCATAGTTCCATAGATATTGAAAGTCATTTCTTGACCTTTGCCATGTGAGTCTTTTTTAACATAGCAAACTATCTTGTTAAACTTATGAACTTTCTCGTAAATACAAATTCCTTCATACTCGCTAAGCTCTCTCGCTTTATAACCACGAGCTCTCAATACTTGATTATAGTTTTTTGCTTTCATTTTATTTAGCCTCCGTAATCATAGTTGGTTCTGCGTAAGTATCCATTTCCATTTGATCATAAGCGAAGCACATTGCATCTTTTTCATTATCAGCTTCAACTTCAACTTCGTAGATAGTATCTTTATTTAATTTAATTTTAACGTTGTATCTCATATCCTCATCCTCTACATATATTATACCACAAAATAAAAAAGAAGTAAATAGTTTTTTACCTCTTTTTAGTTTTTTTATTTAGGCATTTGCAAGTGCTTCTTCAAGCATCTTTGCAGTTTTGAGTGAGTCATATGTTCCACGAGTATCACCATCTGGAAGCCACTTACCGTTCTTATTGAATGACCAATAAGTATAATCAGGTGTAAAACTTCTGTAGATAGCATCGCCATCTGGTGAGTAGACGTCTTTACCTTCTACCTTACCTTCTTCTTTGTGTGCCCACATTCCATTAGCGCAACCAGAAGCACCGACTTTAAAGCAAACATAACCAGTATAACCTAACTTGATTGCTTCTCTCAAGAAGGATCTCATTTGTTTCATGTGAGTGATAGTTAATCTTTCTGGCCACCAGTCGAAGATTGATAGTTCATCATAGACTTGTCTAATCTCTCTTGAGCAACCTCTTTCAATCATTGCTTCTAATCTTTCTAATACTTTTTCAGCATTATATTTTTCTTTTGGTCCTTGCATTGTTTTTTACCTCTCTTTATTCTATAAATATTATATCACGTTTAAAAGAAAAAGTAAACGTTTTTTTACGTCTACTTTAAACTTTTTTATTCTAAGACACCTAACACAATGTCAATACCGTTAAGTAAGTTATCACCATCATCCATCTCATAGACTTCTTCAGGTTCTCTACATAACTTTTCACGGACTTCTCTTTCGGTTAAGTCGTAGTCTTTCGCAACTTCTAAGATTCTTTCGTCTCTAAGTTTTTCGAGTAATTCGATTAACTTATATTTTTCTTCTCTTGTCATTATTAGTTCCTCCTAACCAAGAATTATTTTACTTTGTGGGTTTTCAATACTTCCCCATAAATCATTACCAGCAACGTCTTCGGTAAACTCGTAATAACATTCGTGATAACCATTACCTTCATCGTCATTACTTAGGACAACAATCTTATCTCCATTACCTTTTTTAATTTGTTCTTCACAAAGTTCTTTTAATCTTTTAACTGTCATAGGTTTCATAATAACTTTCCTCACTCTCTATATATATTATATCACAATACTAAAGATTTGTAAATACTTTTTTTAATTAAAAAGAAACGCACATACACATGCACGAAATCAACCTGTTTTCAAGTTCTAGTGAATCTAAATCCAGTTACACAGTACTGTATCGTTACTGTCTGTCACTATACATCGCACTGGTTACTGTATCTGTTACTGTACATCGCACTAGAAAGCCTGATCAGTATCCTGATTCATCTGTTTAGTGTGTCAGGATGCCGGTGCGGATTTCACTAGACCGTACAAATTTTACAGATCAGTTACAGATCATCGTACAAGTTACAGTCACATGTTACAGATCAGTTACCTGATCATCACGCTAGACTGCTCCGCTAACCACACTAAATTCGTAAATAAAAACCCGAATTTATCGGGTTATTTGTCTTATCCTTTCAAATTCTGCCAACCAAAGTTCTAACTTGTGAATTTGAATTTCGAGGTCAAGTCTTTCTAAATTTAGTGCATTGCGAGCTTTGCACATCGCTTCTACAATTTCATCTAAACCAGTTTCCTCAACATCGTCGATGTTTTTATCCATCGCTTCAATAGTTTCTTCTAACTCACCTGTTCGATGATACAGATCATCTAGCACTCTTGCTTTCGAAATATATTCTAGAAGTGCATCTTCTTCTAATGATCGTCTTGCTATAAATTCATTCATACTAAATTTCTCCTAAAAACCTGAATTCGGATCAATTCCGCTAGTTCTATTTTGCTTTACACCAATAAATGTTCCATTGCCACGATAATCTTTTTCGTAAATCTTCATAGACCATGCAAATTCAGTGTAAGCATTTGTTGTCGCAATCTCAAGAATTTTAATTTTCGCTTGTTTATTATCAGTATAATTGTTTAAGTTATTCTGGTATATATCCAAAGCTTGTCTAGTAATCGGCTTCTTAGCTTCTAACAGTGCATCGATCCAGTTATTGTAAGCAGTAAGCACATCTGGATCAGTTTCTTTTAGTGCTGCGACTAAGTTAATTCTAACCGATGCTTTCTTGGCACGAGCGGTATCTTCTCGTCTAAGTTTAGAAACGCGTTGAACATCTCTGATTGCATCGATACTGTCATCTACTAAGATCGCACAAAGCTTTTCTACATCTAGTGTGATCCAATTCAGTTCGTTTTCGCTACGATGTTGTAGCACACCAAGTTTACCGAGTCCTGCATCGATCTCTAACTGTTTGTCTAACTGTAATGTCGTTCTCTTAGTAATATAGTCTCTGTCGAGTTCAAAATATCCTGAATTCGCTTCTAACTCATCTTTATATTTATTCACTACTCTCGCATACACATCCATCAATGCCGCCCAATAAGTAGCAACTTCTAACCCAAGTAAATTTGCCAATTTGATATTTACTTGAAGTGTATTATACTGGCTCATTATATCTAACCACATAATCAAATCCTCACTTTATTATACAACATGAAAACCTCCCAATTTGGAAGGTTGTTTTATTTTAATTATTATTTTCAGCTCACATAGACGCTTGTAGGATTACTTTTGCTGCAGATAGGCTTTTATCTAACTCACGGTATAATTTGTTGTTATTGGCCTTTCTAAGCACGTTTAAAGCTGCATCTAATGCTGCTGTATTAACTAAATAGTTTTCAAGGAAGTATTGTTGGTAGTCTTCTGGCAAGTTTGAAAGAAGTTGGACTGCTTTGAACTTCCAGAACTCACGTGTGTAAGTTATATACTTGTAAGCCTCACCATTTTCGTCAATGCCACGTTTAATGTGTTTAGTAATTTTTTCAGTATCACCAAAAGCAATGATGTCCATGATAATTGCTTCGACAATTCTGTTTTTGTTGATAAACATCTGAACGATGTGTCGAGCAGCGTTATTACTTTCTGCTACTCTAGCAGCTTCTTCCGCATTCTCATCATGCATAGTATCCATCAAAGTTTTTTGAACACCATTATCGTCTCCATCGCCAACAGGGGTTTCTAAAGAGACAGTATTGTAGTTCGCTTTGTGTTTGTCTAAGTTATATTCATAGTAGTGTCTAACCCTGATAGTTTCAATACATTGATTGATACATTGTTGAGCATTGACACTTTCGTCTTTTTGCCATTTACGATATTCACAAGCAAGCATAATTGCTTCGTAAACCCAGTCGACGAACTCTTCGCCTTTAAGATCGATGCCAGGGCAACTATCTGCAAGTTTCTTTACTTTATCCCAATGACGTAAGATTAAACCACTGATATATAAGTTCTTAAGATGTTCATCGCCTTCATCCATTGCTTTGCAAAAACCATCAAGCATAACCCTGATAGTATCTTTATAAGGCTTAGCATCATATTTAATACCAAGTTCTTTCTCTAATTGATTTGCGTAATTCTTGAAGTTGTTAAATGTTTGACTTGCCACAGCAACTTCCTCCTTTCGATACCGATAGTTATTCTAAGCTACCGTTTGTGTTGTAAGTATACCAAACAGAGTTTCTATAAGATCTGCTTGGGAATTTGTTTCTTTGGAATTGTTTGTTCTTTAACAAAGTTGTGATGCTAGTTTCACCACGAGCTAATCTTGCCATTGTAACATTTGTTAAACCAACAGTCTTAATTGCGCCATCGCTTGTCTTTCTAGTTAAATAGAAACGATAGTGTCCATCACGTTCTCTGCTAATTCTTGTAACAGTCCAGCGACCAAATTTCTTTCCTAAATGTTTTGACTTTACCATAAATCAGTCCTCCATTGTCATTTATATTATAACATGTAAAAATTAATTTGTAAATAGTTTATTTCACTTTTACAGTTGTTGTAAATAAAGTTCCGACATTTTCTGTGTGATCTTCAAAATCCACAACAGTCTCGACTAATATTTCGATGTAAGCAACATCTTCTGGGAATGGCGCTGAAGACTCATAACGTTTTTCTTCTACGAATTTCTTAGCATATTCCACTGCATATTCGGCGTCTTTAGATTCATTAACCATTACTTCATAATCAGTAATAGCTTCATCTTCATTGTAGCCTAACATCCACACTTGATATATAGCTGGCTTAACATCGAAGTCTTCACCAAAGTTTTCTAAATTTAATTCTTCTAATAATTCGTCAAATTCGTCTTTCATATTATTCACCTCTGAATTCATTGGCAAAATGTTCTTTAACTAAATCGATAATAAAGTCTGCTGCTTTTTGAAGTTCATCATAATGGAAATATTTTCTGCGTTCTTTATAAGTTTCTTCGCTGAACATTCCGTTGTGTGGATATTCAGTTTGCCAACTTACGACGATCTCATCTGAACTTCTTGCTTCAAAAGCCCAAACACATAAATCTTTTTTAGTTTTATTAGGATTGTCCCAATCAACTGAATCAACATGAAGGACATAACCTTGTTCTCTGCAATTGTTAAAGCATTCTAAGTATCCGGAAATTTTAACATAATTTTCTGTTGCCTCATTATCTAAAGCCTCACAGACAATATCAAATACTCTTTCGCTAACTCTAATGGTTCTAATTTTATTAAAGCCCATACTTCTTACCTCTCTTCAAATATATTATAACACGAAAAATAGAAAATGTAAATAGTTTATTCAACTAAATTTTCATTTTCATCATAAATCTCTGTGTCATCGGGGTTGAGCCCAAGGTAGTCACAAATTTCTTTCTTGCCTTTCCATACTACATCATCGGGCACATAGTAGCAACACATATCTTCATCATGAAATTCACTCATCTTGCCCATGTAGAAGTTTTCCATGTATTTAATTTCATCTTGAGTAACTTCATCTTTAACGAACCAGATAGTTTGCCAATCGCCTTGTGAGTATCCGCGGAAGTCGCCTTCCACCCAGTTTTTCTTACCAGAAAGCTTTGCTAATTCTTCTGCTGTTTCGTAGTCATATCCGATAGTATCTTCGTAGCAACTACCATCAGGATTCTCGACTAAAGTTTGATCTTCATCATAGTAATCGCCTTTAACAACACTGATTAAAGTATCATCACCGATAGACTTGAAGTCTCTATTCCCAGTGATAACCATTTTATCTTTGTATTGATCAAAGTCAACTTCGTCTTCGAATTCATACCAAACATTTTCAGGACTAACTTGTTTTAATTTAATCATATTATTTTCCTCATTATTATTATAACACAAAAACCCGCTTCTGTAAACGGGTTATTTAATTTATTCTTTAATTACTTCAATACTCATCTTTCCACTCTTGAATTCTTTTGGGAATGCTATTTCGAATTCAGCGGGAATTATACTAGCATTTAATTTATCAACACCATGTCGAACTTGATCTTCATGTCCAGAAAAATGAACAATAATTGTATATGTCTCTTCTTTACTCATAACTAATTTCACCTCTCTTGTGAGCATTTGTCATAGACACAAATGTTTCTAAGAACCAACGAGCGTCTCTACGATACTCTCTACGAGTTTGATTTGGTTTCATAGAAATTCCACTGTCCCAACATTCGCCATCATTATAGCAAGGATAGTTTAACATATCGAAGTCAGCACAATCGAAGTCATTTCTAACTTTAACTGCTGCATTTACTGCCCAACCGCAAACCCAAGAACCATGTTGTCTTTGGCCTTCTTTAGATTTAATAATATCAGTATCGGCCATATCATAGCCGTCAGACCAACCAACTGCTAATACTAAATCATCAGATAGTGGGAAATTATAGCAACCACTTGCATCATTATTTGCAAAGTCATCACAAGCTGTCTTTAACCAATCAGCAACTTTAGCAATGTTTTCTTTTGTAACAATATTCTTTTTGTTCATAGTAATTACCTCAACTCTCTACTAATATTATAACACAAAAAAAGATGTTTGTAAACACCTTTTTTGTTTTTTAGCAATAACTCTCTTGGAAGTTAATGTCTGCTGTTACATCTCGATAGCCATTTGGTCTAGCACATTGCACTTCAAGTAAATCTCCAGCCCAGCAACCAATATCTTCTTCACCGATACCAGAGAAGTCTCCTCCACCACGACCGTTGCCAACTGCGGTTAATAGTGGAATTGGATGGAATTTCCAATCGTCATCTTCAGAACAAGATAAGTTATTCTTTTCATATTCTACCATATCAATATAACAGTGTTTGTCATGGTTAATAATAAATCTACCTTTTCTTTCTGTTATTTCTTCTGGCTTATTATAGTATCTTAAATGCTTACCTTTACAGTCTTCTTCACAACCCGGTGTAACAAAACACTTGTAGTGTTCATAAAATCTTTTTTCTAAAATGTCTGGCAAATCTGAGTTTAACTTAGCAAAGTCACCTTTCTCATGATAGTCGCCAAGCCATGCAAGTCGACCAGGTTTATTAAATAGTTGTGCCATAACAGTTTCAACAAAGTTATTTCCACAATAACTATGTTCTGTTAGTTTCAAGCCGTTGTGATAATCATGAGAAAAAAATTCCTCACTATAAAATCTTTTATTCTTTTCCCTAAGGATTGTTGGATAATAATATTGTCCCATTCTTTTTACCTCTCTTTACTCTACATATATTATAACATAAAAAGGGCTTTTTGTAAACCCTTTTTTAATTTTTATTGAATTTCTTTTTCAACTAATTTCATTACTCTATGTGAGTCACCTTCATAGTCAGTGCATTCATAAACTAACTTGGTTTCACCATAATGCTCTGTGGTATTGGAATCGAAGTTAGTCATTCCGTCTTCCCAGTTTTCAATTTCTTCCTCAAAGAAATCTTTTGCACGTTCTTCATTAGTATCCACACAAAGAATGGTTGGATCATCAGTGCTATAATCTTCACCGCTACAAGCATCTACTACAATATAAATCTTAGTCATTGAAATCGTCTCTCTTTCCCATTAGATAATCTAATGCTTCTGGTCTTTCTGTCATATCAGGTTTATAATCGAAGTCAACATAGTCGCCGTCTAAATCACTAAGTTCTCGCATTGGGATTCTGACAGTGCCATTATCTTCTACAAACACATCGTAGACATAATCGCCGATACTTAAGTCAAATACTTCATCGGCTCTTTTGTTTAATTCTTCTTGATCTAAAATGCTTTGTTCCATTTTTTCTTACCTCTTAAAGAATTTCAATACAATCATTGCTTTCTTTAATCTTAGCAAGTTCTTTATCAAGTTGCTTAATCATTTCTTCATCTTGAGTATCGTAATCTAATACCACTAAATCAGTAAGATGATCTGCATAAGCATCTTGAATAATTCCGTCTTTGATGACAACATAAACTGTTCTCATTAGAATTCAACCTCCACGACTTCATAGATAGTTGTATTAAGTTCATTTCCGTCGAACGCGTCATAAACAACTAATTGCTTTCTATCATAACTACCGTCTTCAACTGAAAACTCATAATTGTCAGCAAGTTCAGGATCATCAGTAATTCCGTAGCAATCTTCTAAGTTGGCTTGGTCTTCTGGAATTAAAGTTTCTTCCAAGTATTTTTGTGCATCTTCTTTTGAGTCAAATGCTTGTGGGTGAATTCCAAACCCTGTGCCAGCACTAATACCATCGTCCTCAACGCTTGGGGTGTCAACACTCATAAAATGAATTAAGTATTTTTTCATAGTTCTCTTAACCTCTCTCTATTATAATTATATCACGTTTTAATAAAAAAGTAAACTGTTTTTTACACAATTTACTTAATTTTTGCAAGAATTATTGACGAAGTGAATATCTGTTTTTATTCATATATTCAATGAAGTTTGTAACCTCATAATCGTCTTTGGCACCAATCTCTTCTTTAATCTTTTGAAATACTTTCTTCGCTTGTTCAAGTTTGGCTTGTTCTCTAGTTTTCTTAACATCTAACTCTTCATTGATCTTAGCAATCATGTCTAAGAAAGTTAAACCCTTATAACTTGAATAACCGTCTTCATTCCAAAGATTAACGAAAACTTTCTTAAAAGTCCATTCATAACTTCCGTATTTATATTTGCCTTTTTGCTTTTGAAATGTAGCATCACCAAAACTTATATTTTTATAAGTAAGATACACTGAGTTTGTGCCTTGGGTTTTATAACTGAAATTATTTTCATTTAGACCAGCCTCTTTCGCTAAGATACGAAGAACCTTTAACAATGCACCAGTAAAGTTCCAATGTGAATAACCAACGTCTTTACCAACTAATTCAGTGTTTAATACTTCTTCTAATGTTTTTCCATTTAATTCCATATTTTAATTACCTCTCTTATACTATTATTATATCACGAAAAAAGGGTTTTGTAAACCCTTTAATTTATTTTTGTTCAAGAATGTCATAGGTGAAGCTATTGACAAGCCAACCAGTTTCCTCACTGATAGCATCGCAAACCATATCGTCAAGGTCTTCTGGATCGCACTCTATTTCAAGTTCCAGCGTCTGTGGCAAACTATTTTTAAGTCTAGTAACTTCAGCATCGATAGCTTCACAATATTCATCACTGTCTACTTCTACTTCAGGGTGTTGCTCTTCAAAAGTGTCACAAATATCTTCTTCTTCAACACAGTAATCAACGGATGTAGTTTTAACTTTATAATAGCTCATCTTACTTTACCTCACTCGAGATAATCTTAATTCTCATTAACTTCACATCTGTATTTCTACTGTCAGTTTTCAAAGCTGAATGCAAACGTCTAGCCTGCATGACATCAGTAAGTGTCAACGGTTTTTGTTCTACACCGTGGCATTTATAGTCAATTTCATAATAAGTTGTTTCGCTAGGCTCTTCCATACCTTCACGCCAATGAAGTGGGTCATATCCAAGTCCTTCTAAATAAGTATGGTATAAAGCTTCACAAGCTTCCCAACGTTGATCGTAGTTTCCTTTAATAACTACTGCAGAACAAGGATGTTCTAATAACTCCGAAAACTTTTTTCTTTCCTCTTCTGTAAGTTTAGCCCAAGTCCAGGACTGTTTAATCATTTCAAGATATTCTTGTTTTGCTAAGTTTTTATTTTTCATATCTCTTTACCTCTCTAATAATATTATAACACGCTTTAGAAAAAAAGTAAATAAAAAGTCGATCTTTTACAGACCAACTTTTCAGAAAGAGAGGAATCTATCGCTTGATTCTGTGTCTTACCACAGAAACTTTGCCTTCTTTAATTTCTTTATTGAGTTTGAGTAATGCTTTGAACTCTTCAAATGTTCCATTGAAATCGTTTGAGCTCCAGTCAGAATAACAACTCGAACCGTCGTTTGTTCCAACACGAATCTCTAAGTGTTCTTTTCCATTCTCATCTTCAACATATCTGTTGCTAACGATCACGCTGCCATCATAAGATTGTGCAGCACATTGGACACCATCGCGTCCACCTCTTGCGGTGCGTTCTCCACGCATTCCCCAACCAGTCATGTAAGTTTTAGCCATTTTTGTTTACCTCCGTTTTATTTAAGAGTGTCGCCATTCACTCTTTACATTATTATTATAACACGTTTTTAATTATTTGTAAATAGTTTTTTTATTTAATTCTCGAATAATTGTATCGATAATTAATGTTCTCGTGGAAATACTTTCCTTTGCTGTCCGCTTGAGTGAAAGCCTCATAGATACTGGCTGGCACACCTTCATAGACATATTCTCTACCATTCGTGAACGAGATAGTAAGAAGGTTTCCGTCGTAATTAATTTCTGAAATTGTCGAACTTTGAACTTTCATTATTCTTTTCTCCTAATAATATTATAACGCGTTAGTGCATGTTTGTAAATGCTTTTTAAAATAATTTCCAAGGTAATTTTCTATAGTCTACACATTCATTGTCTGGTCGCACACCGTTGAAGAATAACTGTGCTAAGATATGTCCGCTAAACACATAAGTTTTATATTCTGAAATCATGTCTTTCGCGATTGCACATTCTTTTTTATAATATTCGCAGCAGATTTCAAATTGCTTTATTGACATGATCATTTCTAGTTTTTGTTCATCTGTCAGAACATCTTTAGCGTACACTTTTATTAAAGCTTTATGCAAACTCTTAAACACTCTAAATACTTTTCTTGTTCCGATTTTGTAGAGCCTTGCTACTTTAAGCATTTCAAGATCTCGGATAAATTCGAAATTAGATTGTTTTCCTTCTAATGCTTTCTTTACTAGTTCGCTAAAAAACTTTTTTGGATCTGATAAATCAATTTGTTCCATTTCCATCCTTGTCATCTCCCATTGCTCTGTTAATCTTATGATAAGCAGAATATAGTCTTGGATAACAGTAAGAGTCAGTCAAATTTGCATCTTCTAGCTTGCAAGCTTTTCTGAATAGGTAATCCGACACTACTTTAGCTTCATCTTCTGTAAGTTCAATACTAATCTTCTTCGTTTGCATGTTTGTGCTTCTTCTTTCTATTATACGCTTTGCGATTACGAAAAATATGTGCACGAGTTCTAAGTTGCACTTCGAAATGATCTTGATTTCGAATTTCCACTTCTTTCTCAAGAACCTTGCCAGTAGTTTTGTCAATAATCTTAATCTTCTGTTTCATAATTATATTATAGCACAAAAAAAGGGTTTTGTAAACCCTTATTTGCTTGAAATCCACTTAATTTCAGTTGGACCTTGATATCCTTTTTCCCAGACGAACCAGCTGTATGATACTGCAGAGCCTTTGTTGAAATCATCATTTTTGTCTGAGACTTGGCGGTTCGTGAAGACATAAACAGTTTTTGGTGGGTTGACACTGAAGAGTTTCTCATATCTCTTGGTGCCTTCTAAGAACAAAGTTCTCAGAAACATCGCAACTTTGTGTCCAGGCTTTACCAATTCAAGTGCTTTAACAGCGAAGTCAGTTGATAGTCCATATGGTGGGTTTGTAATGATATCTCCATCCCAGGAACCTTCTATATCTAGGAAGTTCATCTTAGCATGTTGAACGCCTTCGTACTCAGCGATATCAGTAGCCAGCACATGATATCCAGCTTCGATAAGTGTATTGACCATTAAGTGGTGTCCAGCACATGGTTCCCAAATTTCGTGGTCGAATTTCTCTACGCTTAATAATGCTTTAGTTGAACGCGGGTCAGTTCCGTAATAGTCTAACTTGGAACGTTCTTCATCACAGTGATTTGAAGCACCAATAACTTTTAATGTATCTTTTCCCATATTACTATCCTCTGTTTCTCATTGCTAGGTAAATTAGTATTGAGGCTTTACATCCAGCACTTAAAGTATTAAAAGTATTTTTTTCATTCCAATATAGTATCGAAATCATTTCGAAATGCTTTTTATCAGTAGCATCTTTTTCTAAATGTTCTTTCAAACAGTCAACCAAATCTTGTGGGTCAGCTGAATTTAAATATTCTTTTAATTCTTCTTTTGCTGTCATATTAAGCCTCTCTATATTCTAACAATATTATAACATATTTTGGACATAAAGTAAATAAGATTTTTAATGATTTAATAATTTATTAATTTAATAATTTATTAATTTAATGATTTAATAATTTATTAATTTATTAAAATAGAAACGCGCACACGTACATATGCATACGCGTTCTCCATCGCGCGCATAGATTCACTAAAGGTTCTGAATGATTCTGCGCATCTCATTCGAAAGCTGTTCACTAACTGCGAGCTCATTCTCTACACCGTCGATCATGTAGTCAGATAGATCCTTCTTAGTTTCGACGATCTCTCTAACACGTTCATCAATAGTATCAGCGCAAGTAAGCACGGTAACATATGCTGGATACTTGTTAGTGATTCGCCAGATACGATCTGTAGACTGGCTTAGTGAAGCATCAGTCCATGGTGTGTCGATGCAGATCAAGTACGATGCTGAATTTAGTGTAAATCCAGTACCCATCTTCTGATGCGTACCGATCAGTAATTTCGAATTTGGATCGTTTTGGAAAGCTTCCACACTAGATTTGATCTGCTGTTCAGTGTAATCGCCTGTACAGATTAGCGGCTTGTACTGTGCTAGCATCGTAGCTAAAGCCTGTACAGATTCCTTGAACATACTGAACACTACGACTTTCTCGCCTGACTCTAGTAGATCTGTAGCTATTTCCGCAGCTCTTTCGACCTTAGAGCTTACGATGTTCTGAGTGGTAAGCACACTAGGACATGCTGTAGCCTGGCGAAGTCTAGTGGTTAACGCAAGTAAGTTCGATGTATTGAGCTTGATCTTATCAGCTTCTGATTTTACACCGTCCACTATAGCATCATAAAACTTACGATGTTGATCAGACATTTCTACTATCTGGTAAGTAATGTTCTTTAGTGGCATGTCATCACGCACTTGATCCAACGTTCTTCGGATCATACAAGAATTTATTTCTTCTCTCAGTGTCTCTAAATTCTTATATCCAACGATCTGTTTATCACCAAAACCGCCGAATTTACAGTACTGAGCTTTGAAGTTTGTTAAGATGCTATGATCGTTCTCAGTCCACACTAGAGGTACATAACAGCTGATCGGTGAATTTAGTAAAAGTGTACCTGTAGCTGCAACCTTGTAATCAGATTTTAGTTTTAGTAGGTTGTCGCCTTGTTGCGATGTTGATGATGCAAAGCGATGCACTTCATCTACTGCAATCAAACCAAACTTGTTCTTAGATTTTTTAAATGCATCGATCACTTCATCATGTCTTAGTGTGGCTGCGTTAATTACTACGAAGAATTCTGAGATTGGTTCTTTTAACTCCGCAGCTCTCTCTGGGATCGTTCTGTATCTGATGGTTCCATTCTTAGTGATGTATTCGCCTAAGACTCTAACACCATAGTTTGAAAACTTCTCGATTTCGGATTTCCAGTTCTGTCTTAGTGAATCTACTCCGCAAATAATGAGACAGTGATCGATAAGACCTCTGGATTTTAGAGTTTCTGCATATCCGATGATCTCTAACGTTTTGCCAAGGCCCATGCTGTCTAGTAAGAGCCACTTAGTGTGTTTCGGATTTAAGCCATAGTTGATCGCATCTACTTGATGTGGAAATGGTTTGAAATGAAGTTGGTCTATTTCCGCCTGGGTCAAACTGAAATCATCCTGGTTTAGAATCACCTCAGTTTCAGGAAGCATTATCAACTGTATATTATCTAAGAAAGTAAGTGTATCTAAAAGAGTGGCAAGATAGTCACTTGGAATCTCTCAGCACAAATCTTTCTTGTGATAGTAGTAGGCCGGAACTGTTTTGATCGCTTCTACTATCTTTGGGTCATACTGAAAAGAGACTAAGAATGAACTTAGCCCGGAAAATTTTCTTGGAACGATCTCTCTGACGTAGATCATCTAAACGAAATCTCCCTGATTTGAAATTAGTCTAGTAAGCTGGCGGAAAGATCACTGAAATCTTTTGCCTCATCTTCTTTCTTGACTTTATATGTGATCACTGGCTCCACGATGAATGGTTTTCCACACTCGTCACAGATGTAGTGCCCAACTTGTGCTGGTTCACTATCTTCATCATATTCTTGGTAGATGATTTTGCCAAGTGCATCTCTAACAACTTGTTCTGGGTTGCCAATCAGATCTCCTGGCATGAATATCTCTGCTGGAGCATACTGATAACCACAATGTGGGCAAGTGATGACTGGTCACTTCTTTTGTTCTGGATTTGCCATATCTGAAATCTCCTTGATTTGAACTTGCTCTAATTCTGTACTTACTGTACACGTGTACATATGTGTGCGGGCGCCAAAAGCTTATATATAAGCTATATATTATAAGCTATGCTACTATAGCTATAAAATATTAGCTAAGAATTAATATAGATAATTCATGTACATATAATTTATGTGTTAATAATTTATTAAAACATTAAATCATTAAATTATTAATTTATTAAATTATTAAAAACACCCTGATTTGGAATTTTATTTAGGTTGAATTTTTTTAGTATTACACGTGTGTGCTTGCGCACACATAAATGAAATTGTTCCAATTTCATTTTATTCCCTATTATATTATACAGTCTAAAATATCCCGATTTCAGGGTTTTTTATTTTTTTTAAAAAAACACCCCCCATTATAACAATATTATAGCACAAAAGTAAACAGTTGTAAATAGTTTTTTTAACTTTTTTACAGGGCTAACCTACAGCTGCTTCAAAATAGCTTATATATGATCTATCGTTAGATAGATAGATCATATATAAGTTGTTATTAACCTGCACTTGAAATTGCCTGAGTTTCATAGCATTTGAAATCGCCCTGATTTGAAAGCTTTAGTATATACGCACGCACATGGCCACGCACGGTATTCTTCTAAGGATTAAGAATACTGGCGCGCCGCCACGTATGCACACGCACGAAGTTGAAATTACAAAAATTTAAAAAAAGTTGTTAAAATTTAGATTTGAATTGTATAATATAGTATGAGGCGACCGAAAAACTGCCGATAATGTAAAGGACCGCCTCAGAACGATACGTATAACGATAGATAATCAATAGACGATAGGTAATCAATAGAGTGTCAAAAAGACTAACTAACGATACGTACTTAAACCGCATGATAAAACTAAGTCAGTAAGGTTTCGGGCAGTTTAATGAGTCAAATCTCCTTATATGACAATTACCTCCTTTCAGGGGCTTCGGTCCCGGCGACGACACACAACGAGCCATCACCTCTCTCTTTTCCAGGCTCTGAGTCGTCGCTTTTATTTTATAGCTATTGAAATTGTCTTGGTTTCATCTGCATAATATGGCGAAAGCTTAGAATAGTCACAGATGTGTCACAATCGCATTCTGTGACGTTTTTTTATATTCCGAGGTATTTTATCTACCCTGAAATGAAATTGCTCCAAATTGGCCATTTTTGAAAACGAGGTGATTTCGGCTTTATATGAATAATGGCTCAAATATGAAACTGGGGTGATTTCGTTTTTTGAAAACGTACTAATTTCGGACGCCCTGGATCGCGGATCTGGCCAGTAACGAAAACGGGGCAAATTCGGAAAAGCTAAAAAACGAAAATGTACCAATTTCGGGCAAAAAGCAAAACGGGGCGTTTTGGGGCACGAAAAAAGCCAAGATATAAATTTATCCTGGCTTATTGTGTTTCGTTTGTCTAAGCAGCCTTTAACTAAGTTTTAAAAGTGAAATCCTGGTCTTGTATCGCTGCCTATAATTCTAAAGATGTCCAAGCTTATCTTTCTGGCGTCTTCATCTCGCAGCTTCAAGGCCTGGTATAGTAAGAAAGCAATTCTAAGTTTAATATAAGTATTTGTATCAAGTCTGGCTTTAAGTTTGGCATATCCGTCCAGCTCTGTCTTGTAGGCTCTGTCGAACGCCGTATGATTAATTGCTACTTCTAAAGTCTTTATATATCCTGGTCTTTCGGGAATTCTAGAGGATATCGCAAGTCTATAGTCTTTGTCGCTGAATTTTTCATTGTGTAAAGAAATTTTAGATATATGTAAATTTTTCTTATTATTTAGTAATTCAATCGCGTCATCTATTATAGAACGAATAGGTATAGAAGGAAATCTATCATGGTAATATACTTTCACCTTATCATTAGGATTATAGTCAGGCTTTAGTTCAGGTAAGTCGCAGCAAGCTACAGTATTACTAGCTTTGTCTATCTGGTCCTTTAGAGGATCGTCCCAGGGCGCGGAGGTGTGGCTTGCCGTTCCGACGCCACTACCGTAGACGCTGTTCTCCCTAAGCTTCTCAGCGGCTTTATCGGTGAAGCGGACGTTCCAGTCTCCGGTGTCCACTGGTCTGATGCGGGCTCCGAGGCCATCTATCTTCCAGGCTCCAGAGTCTGTTTCGGCTTCAACGCGCGCACGCAAGGGGTCGAAGCTCTGACTGTCAAAAGGCGCTCCTGCAGGACCTGCCGCAGCCGCTGTTTTGCTACTCATTGCTTTCGCTTCTGACATCCTCGCTCTCGCCTCTGCGAACCTTGCTTTCGCTCTCGCCTCTGCTTCTGCCTCAGCCGCTGCCTCTACTGCTGTCTTAGCTTCATCTGTTCTGTCCGGTCCCCAGTCGCCTAAGTAAGTTCTTCTATATTTTGCGTCGAGGTCTTTAGCCCAACTACCTAACATATCTATCTTAATGTTTTCGTCGTCTACATTGCTTAAGGCTTCCTGTAAAGTTCTTAGACTTTCAGATTGCAAAACGTGGCCATCAATTTCCACTAGTCTATCTCCGGCCTTTATCTTATATGTATCTGTTTGAGGGTCATATAAAACATCTCCCTCTTTTACATATTCTCCTAAACAAGTTCCGATAATCTTACTCATACATTTATATTATACCATAGTTGCCTTTAAAAGTAAATAAAAAAATGAGATATTTTTTAATACCTCATTCTTGAACTTACTACTCTTGGATGCCAGCCTTTGTCTATATAATCTTTTTTCATCTCTCCGCTTACGCCATACTGGATTCCATTATATATGATGAAGGCGAGTCTCAGAGCTTGTCTCATGTCTAATTCATAACCTTTGATATTTCCACCGATGATTTCATCTATCAAGCTTCCATCTCGTAGGTCGCTTCCGAATATCACATAATCTAAGTCTGTATAGCTGGTCCAAGAATTACGACCTTTTACTACAGTGATACTCATCCTAAGCTCTGGCTCTCTATAGATGTGATGGGCAACTCCGCCAATTGTTATGTCTTCTGGGTCCGTCTGTATTGTATACTGGCTGACTGTAAAATCTATCTTGAATTTATCTCTTACTAATTTTATTGCTTGGTCTATAATATTAAAATTCATACATTATATTATACGGCGCAAAAGAGTATAAAAAAAGAAGGATATTTGACCAAAAACCTATTTCGGCCTTTTTAACAACCTTCAATTAATTATAGCAAATGTTTTTTATTAAATTATTAAAAAAGAAGCCAATAGCAATTGCCTTAGCTTTTTCTCAGTATAATTTAGCAGATTATTTTTTAAGAGTTATAAAAAAGATATCTCTAAGATACCTTTTAATTTATTCTTCAATTGGTGGTGGCGTTGTATTTTGGTAGTCTCCCCAGTCTTTACAGTATTTATAAATTGCCCAGCACCAAGCAAGCATTAACTTCTTATATTCTGATCAGCTATCAAAGTCTGCTGGTCTAAACTCTTCCAAGCCAGACCATGGGACATCAGCCCAATACTTAAAGTTTTCTTCTTCTTGATAGATAGTAAGGAGTCCATTATCGGTTATAAGATTTATCTTATATACATTGTCATGCGAGTATTTATGAACACCATAAAATTCTATACTAGAAAGAAAAACATTAATTCCTTTAACTCTTTGTACCCTTTCACAAGCTGAAGTAATAAGTGTAGAATATTTACTATTTATTTCCATATTATCACCATTATTTTTTATTTTTCTTTTGTGGCGCTGACATCCAGTGTCTGCCAAACCAAATGCAGTAAGCAACTCTAAGCAATACTTTGTCTCCTGGATTACTTACTTTATTTACTCCTGAAACTTCGTCTTTATCATCAGGCAAGTCAGGATTAAAGAAGCTTTCATATCAGAATAGCTTCATTATTCTTTTACTTATTGTTTCCTGCACTACTAAACTTATTGTGGTATCTAATTGTCCTGAACCATACTTGCTGTCCACACCTTGACCAAAGCTAATATTGGCCATCTTTAAAGTAGTCCCTTTTTTCTTATTTAAGGTCCTGATTGCTTTCTTGACTATATTTATTATGTCTCATTCTTTTTGTGGTCTATATGGGTAACTCATACTATTAATTCCTATAATCACAGACACCTGTTTTTTGTGTTCTGACATATATTATTTTATTTGGGTCGACTGCATTTGCATATCCAGTGCTTACGTTTTTTATTACATTGTATACTGTTCTGAGGGCTCTAAGTTTAATGAAGGTTTTTGTGTCTACTTTTTTATTTCCAAGACCTATGTCACTATTTATAAACTCAAAGCCATCTGGGTCAAAAATGTCCTCTGTAATGTATAAGTAAACTCGGGCGATTTTCTCTGTATTTAATATGTCGACGAATAGTTCCAATACTAGCTCCGTTCTACCATCTCTTCCACTAATTGCAGTTAAAGAATGGCAGGTTGCCGGCAGGTCTTTAAGTCTGATCATTCTGGCAACATCTGTCTTCAAAGTTTCTAATAAGTCAAATCTTTCTTGGTTGTAATCTTTGTTCATTCTGTATAATTTAGCAAATTATTTGCCAAAAAATTGAATTTCAACTTTTTGTCAAGTCTTTTATTTGAGTGACATTTGAGTGACAAAAGTGACAAAGATTTACAAACAAAGAAATAAAAAACTTCTGCTTTTGACAGAAGTCTTAAACTTTTTGTCCTACTATGAGTGTATTTTGGCAGAAGCTCTATTTATTCTTATACCATTTGGCAGGCCCTATGACGGAATGCTCAGTTAAGTTTCTGCCTATAATAGTAAAAGTACCATCCTTGTTTTTGACTATTTCTTTAATTGGATAGTATAGTCCGCCCTCAATTTTAACGAGAACTTCTACTGGTTTGTCTTTCCAACTTCCCTTTAATGCTTTTACTATTTCTTTATTTTTCATTAAATAGAAAACCCCCAAGTATCAGAAAAAGCCCTGATTAATTTACTGCCATTATTTTTGTTCTCAGCTTCAACTATAAATATATTATTGTAAACTTTTAGTCTGACGGTTTTGTACAAAGATAAATCAAAAACATGCTTTATCATTACTATTGTACTTGATATAGTTAATGTTTCATTTTTTTCTAAGTCTATGATTAAAGGTTGTTCATTAGTTGTTATTTTCATTCTCTCACCTTTTGAAGCTAAAACGGCAAGTCATCGTCTGGAATGCTTTGGCCAAATAAATCCATTAGTGGGACGTCATCATCTTCGCCATACTTAATTCCATACTCAGGCTCATGATCGATTTCTTCACCACCATCTTCAGCCCACTCAGCTTCTGCTTTATTAATAAAAGCAAGTTGTTCTTCTGTATATTTATTAGAGGGTGAAAGTGAATAATCGAAAGCGTTTCCTGGAAGTTTTACACAATCACATTCATTAAACATCTCAGGCAAAGTCAAACCTTTAATTCCTATGACAGTAGTGCCCTTCCAGACAATCATTCCATCAGCGATACATTTTACTTTATACATATTCATACTCCTAATTATCTTTAATTGCTTGATAAATAATATAAGCAAGTCTAATACCACGATAAGTTATGGTATCTAAATCTTTAATTCTTTTTGAAATACCAGCATAGTCATCAGTTGGTAACCAATTAGCGGTGAAAGCTTCATTACTAATAGTAGCTTTGATATACTGTTTATCTAAGCCTTCTTTTACTTCTAATTGTAAAATTGTTTGTGGGCTTAACTTTCTTGGGTCTTGTATTTGATACATTTTACACTTCTCAGAGTTCAAATCGAATCTGAGATGAATGTTTTTATTTTTGTGAAGTAATTGTAAAGCTTTTTCTAAGATTGAACGAGCTTCTCCAGTAATATCTCCAGTATTATCTATATATTTCGTGGCGTGTTCATGCCAAACTTTTTTAAGAATACTTTTAAAAGCATCTTCAACTTCTGGATCAACATCACTAGTATAATAACTACTATATTCACTAAGAGCATCTAATAAATCTGGAAACATAATTATTACCTCACATAAATACAAGCTCTAATGAACTTGGCATTGTAGTCTGTTCCATCAATAGCTTTTCTTGTTTCATCAAAGATACCTAAGCTAACATGGTCAACTTCTCTTTCTAAATATTTAACTAAATCAACAGGTTGAACATCAGTATCAATAACATCAGTATCTCTATCACAAGCATCCTTAATTTTAGTAGCTGAATAAATACCGATTGATTCAATATCTTTACTACTATGAACTTCTAAGTATTCTTTTACAGTCATATTTTTTACCTCACATTAATATTATCTCATATAAAATTATATTTGTAAACAATTATTAATTATTTTACAAAAATATTTTTTAATTTATTTTTAATTCCAGTAAAGTATCCATTCTTTCGTGAGACAACAGCTTTAATTTCATTATGTTCTTCATTTGTATATTGCCAAAAAATATCAGCATAATCTTTTCCAGTATTATTTTGATAAGAAGCAGCTGAAGTAATTTTGCCTCGGCTAAGATTTGGATTAATAGCTTTAATAAAATCATTTAATGAAGTAGTTGGTAAAGTAATAGTATTGTCTTCAATTTTGAATGGTCCACATTCTCCATCAGCAGTAATACTACTAGCAAGGTCTTGGCAAGCTTTAGCATAGTCACCTACTGTATTTGTTTCAATAAAAGTAGAGGCAGCTTTATTTCTACCACGGACTTTAGAAGTGAGCGTAATATTACCAAGTTGCTTTAATGTAAACTCACTGATACTTGGAAGATTTGGTAAGTTGTCTAATGAGAAATGAGCACCAATAGTTTTAAGGTCTGAGCGATAACTCATGTATTCTTTAATAAGTTTTATAAAAGTATTAGTTTGTAAAACTGTTAATTCACCCATACCAATGATATGATAAAAATCGACCATAACTATTTCAGTCATAATAGCACTTTCTTTACTTGCCCAAGCTTTTAATTCTTGTGCTTCACCTACTGTAATAGTTTTTAAATCATCAGTTGTGATGATATGGTCTAAATGTGCTTTACATTCATTTACTCGTGCTTCAAGATTTGTTTTAATAGTTTCAAATGTTTCTTTATTCATAAGCTTACCAACTTTCTATAATTATTATAACATAAAAAAAGAAACTTGTAAATACTTTTTTACAAATTTCTTAAAGTTTTTTATTCTTTGCCACCAGAATAAATACTTTCTTCACCAGCTGCTTCTCCACAAGCATCGGCAAAGCCAATAATAATACAACCAGAAATTAAGAGAAACAAAAGTATAGTTGCAATAATTCCAACTATCATAGCTATTTTTCCTCTACAAGACCAGCTCTAACCATGTCTCTGTATTTGCACTTGCACTTAATAAGATGGTGTTTCTTGTCATAGAGTTGAATATCACGAGGCACTAAGACCAAGCCTTCCATTTCATGCTTGCCACCATTAAGTGTAGACATGTGATGTTCAGCAACATAAGCTTTAGCTTCATCAAGAGTTCCTTCAAAGCAGACAGGGACAGAAGGTAAACCAAGTTTAGTAGCAACATCAGTAGTGTTCTTTCTATCAAGGTCCCAACCATCGATTTGAACATCAAAGACAATGAAAGAAACATCGGTTCCGTTTTCTACATAGTCTCCGCCAGACTTTTGAATTCCAGCACCAAAACCTTCACCAAAGATATACGCTTCAGGTTCACCAAAGACTTGTTCAAAAATATATTCCATTTCTGGGACTTTGAACACGGACTCTAAATAAGCTTGAAGCTTTGGTGGGATTTGTGCTTTATCAGTGTGGCCAGCGAACTCAATGTCATGACCATCCCAATGAACACGAATATTAGTTCCGTCAATCTTTTCAGTACCTTGCCAGATAATATTCTTTAATGTTTCATATGGTTCATTAAGCCCAACAATAGTTCTAAACTTTTCGTCGAACTTAAATACATTTCCAATTTTTTGATATTCTTTTTCCATAATTATTTCCTCGCGTTATTTATAAGAAAGTGGTTTGTTATCATAGAACCAACACTTGGTAGTTAAACTAGCGTCTTCTTCTAATTTTTCTAGTTGTTTAAGCTGCTTCTTTTGAACTCTTGTTGGGTGCTCTTCATCTACATCTCCAAGATCAATGACTTCTATTTCGACCTTTTCATCAGAGTAGACTCTTTGAAGGCAGTCATTCGCCAAAACAATAATAATTTTTTTCATATTTTATTTACTTCAACTTTCTAAATATATTATATCACAAATATTTTTATTTGTAAATAGTTTTTTTAATAATCCCAGTTTCCTGCGTTAGCTCTATCAATACCACAGGCAACATCAATCTCTACTTCAGGGTCTTCATTAGCCCATTCTGAAATATGACCATCAGCTACAGCATCACTTAAGTTTAGATGATTGCCTTCAAATGTAATAGTATTGCCCTGCATAGTAACTTTAATAAGATCATAGCCATCAAGCATATATTCAGATTGTCTTTTAGCGAGGTCTTCATACCCTGGTCTAATAGTAAAGCTAACAGTAATAATTCTGCAATCAGAAATCATTTGTCTGGCTTCGTAGTTTTCTTCTGGAGTTAATGGTACTTCTTCTTGATGTCCACTAAGTTCTTCTCTCCAGCCAGTAGAAACAGTTTCATCTTCAAAGTCAACTGTAAATTGTGTAATAGTATAAGGGTCAGCTAAGTCTGATTCTAAATCGTATTTAACTTGACCAGCATGGGCTTCTGTTCTTACCCATCTGCCAATTCTAGGTTTAATTCTTGACCAATCAATTTGTTTAATTTCCATTTTAATTTACCTCGCATTATTATTATAACATAAACTACTTTATTTGTAAATAGCTTTATTAAAATTTAACTTCTTTTTCAATGTCAATACTTTCTTGTAATTCTACAACTTTAAGTAAGCCGGCATCAATAAGATAATTAAGTGCTTCTTTTTTACGATAATCTGTAACTTCATAATAGCCTGTGTATCTTAAATATCCTGCTTTAGATAACTCAGCATCTAGTATAGACTTAAAATTGTTGCTACCATAATCAGTCATATGATACCATAAATTATTTAGTAAAATTTTTAAACTTTTATAGTGCCTAATATTAACTCTTCCTAAATTTTCTAAATCTTTCCATTGTAAATTATTAGCAGTTCCACATAAAATATATTTATCTAAAATGATAACAGTATAGCCAATAACTTCTCTATGCAAATGTTTCATAATTTATTCCTCAATTTTTTCTAATTCATTGACACTATATTTCTTTTTACGGTTCCAGTCAGAGATACCAGCATTAAAATGATAATAACCATCATTAATAAGTGGCTCCAGGGTATATCTAACTGTAGTTGATCTTTTATTTTTAGTAATTGTATAGCCACCAATTACTGCAATAAATGGTTCTGGTTTTTGATAGCTTCCACTATGCGGCTTTTTAACTAACACCTTATCATCAATATTAAATTTAACTTCTATTTCAATTTTCATATTAATCTACTTTCTAAATATTTTTGTCTGTAAATACTTATTCTTCAAAAATTAATCTTTCTTTAATCTTAATAATTTTAAAATACTTGTGCTTAATACAATACTCCCAAGCGCCAGTATCATGCCAGCTGCTTAAAGCACCAATTCCACCAAAACCGGCTTCACCAAAGCCAGCTTCTTTTAGTAATGATTCTAAAGTATAAATTTCGTCCCACCAAGGTTCAACTTTATCTTTAAGCCATTCACTTTCTTTATGTTTAGGTAACCAATAACGCCATTGTTGTAAATGTCCAGGTACTTCTTTTCTTAAAACTTTTAAACTATTGTATTGTCTGATTTTAGCTTTTTTCTTATCAATTTCATCTAAGCGTCTAAAATTGACATCATTTGCTGGATATGTTTTAATATCACATAAAATATATTTATCAAATAAAACAAATCCATAAGTTGTTTTTTCTCTAACAATAGTTTCCATACTTTTACCTCACATTTATATTATACCACAAAAAAAGAAACTTGTAAATAGTTTTTACAAGTTTCTTTATTTAATTATCTTAACTTAGTTTGTTTAAAACTGTTTTATATTTTGGAAATGTCTTCCAGTCATAAGTTTCAATTTCATTACTCATAATAATTCTATCTACTGAATTACTAATCATAAGACTTTCTGGCTCATCAGTCATCTTTATTACTATAACTGTTTTTTGAAAGTGAACTTGTTCATGTAGATTAAACCCATGAACATACCCCATTTCCCAAGCCGACCCGGCATTGTTCTCTTTACCAAAGCTTAGAAAAATTACAACTTCTGCTTTTTCTAGTACTTCCATGTCATGCTCATAAACAGCTTTTGACCATTCTTCTAAACTCATATCCCAAGCATTTGGAATTTTTAATTGATGTGGTAAGTAATAATTGCCTTTTAAAAACTTCTTAATTCTCTTGACAGTTTTTTCAATTAAGTCTTTCTTTTGACTGGTTTTAGCTTTATCTTCATATGCAAAGCTTGCAGCAATATAAATGTTCATATTTTAATCCTTTATTTATATTATACAACTAAATAAGAAGTTTGTAAATAAAAAAAAACAACTTTTTAAGTTGTCTTTTTATAATTTTTATTAATTAGTCAGCTAACTCTTCAATATGTTTAATCCAAGCATCAAAGGTTATTGTTTCAAATTGTAAACCTTCCATATAGAAGCGATTTCTTAACCCGGCTAGAATAACAGTCTTACTTTCTTGGGGAATAGTATCAACCATATATTTGAATGTTTTATAATATTGAGCAAAACGTTTTTCAGTATTATCTCTATATTCTTTATTCTCTTGGTTAATCCACTCATCTTTATTCATTGTGAAGTAAGCATCATATACCATTGAAGCTGCATAGAATTGAGCTTCTTGATATCTATTTCTACGTAAGAATTCTTTTACGAGAGCTGTGCTGCTATCAAGCATATTATTATAAGTTTTTAAGATATACTTGAAGTCACTTCTACAAATACTATCATCACGCCATTTCCATAAATAGAATGGGGTTGGACAGTATTTTACATTTGGAGAACATCTTTGACAAAGAATGTTGAAGTAGCTATCTTCATGAATTGTCAGACTTGGGTTCCATTTGATTTGTTGTTCAATTAAGTATTTTCTTCTATGAACTTTACCGTGGACAAATGTGCTGTCTTGCTCTCTATTAATAAATGTTAATTCATTAGTGCCCGGTAGTTTAGTTTGTTCATGGAATACAGATACCAAGCTATCAAATCCAATTCCCATTTCTCTAAAGATAATCCACATTCCACACATATTGCAGAACATATCATCAGCATCACAAAACATAACGTAATCAGCTTTTGAAGCATCAAATGCTTTTTGTCTTGTTGCACTTACTCCATCATGTTTTGATTTAATGTATTGAATTTTAAATGGGTAGCTATTTAAGAATTCATCTGTTAAAAATACATCTGAACCATCATTTACAATAATAACTCCAACATCGTTTAAGTCAATACCTTGTTGTAGTGCAATACTATCTAATAATGGCTTAATAACTTCATCAGTTTCTTTATATTGTGGGACTAAAATATCTAAAGTCATATTAAAAATTCCTTTTCTTCTTTTATATTTATATTATACAATAAAAATTATTATATAACATTAGGATAAGTTTGATTTAATTCTATTAATAAATTATCTATTTCCTCATCAGATAATCCTTCAATTGTCGCATTTTTTAAACTTGATAAGCTTGCAACTTGATTTCTATAAGCATCAGCTAATGATGCTCTTACATAAATTTTACCAGATGCAGATCGTGAACCCCAGCCACTTCAACCATTAATTAAAGTATAGTCGCCTCAACCTCTACCGCCAAATGAAGCCATTTCACTGCCAAGGATATAAACAGAACTTAAGTGTGTTTTATACATAAAGGCATCATTACCAATGAACGGATTTCCTAAAATATAAACAGTATTTAATGGGTATTGATGGTTATCTAGTTGAATAGTTCTACTGCAATAAAATTCGGCAGGAATACTTGTTATTGTAGATGGAAAAACAATAGTTTGAATACTCCAACAATTACCAAGTTGATTACCAAATATTCCAAGTCTATAAGTATTTGGAAAAGCTAAAGTTGTTATATCTGTAGAGTATGGTCCTTGATACCAAACTGGATTTCCGAGAGAGTCACATATATAGTTTCCACCTATAAAACTTGACATTATATTGGAGCAACCATTAAATACACCTTGACCAAAAGTAGTTATTTTATCAAAAGATAAGATAACACTTGAGATATTTTGACAATTTCTAAAAGCATATAGTCCAAATGATGAAACATTTTCTAAATGTAAGGTGCCACTTAAATTTGAACAATCCGCAAAAGCACTTCCTTCTATGACTTGTATTTGAGAAAAATTAAAGCTACTTAGATTTGTGCATCCTTGAAATGCACAATAACCAATAACACTTGTAGCAGGTCCAATAGTGACTTCTGTTAAATTAGTGCAGCTTATAAAGCAATTGTTAGAAATGTACTTAACTTTTGGTAAATTTGCTGAAGTTAATAAGCTACAACCAGAAAAAGTAGCAGGGCCTACGTTCACGCATTCTGGAAGATCTATCATACTAATATTACAACCAGAAAAAGTATCATAGCCAGTAATATCTGAGCAATTTGCTAAATTAATACTTTCAAGACTACTTGGAAAATTTGTATTATCAAGTCTTTTTACTTTAGGAAGATTTATTATTTTAAGATTCTCACAACCAGAAAAGCAATTCATGTCAGTATAATTTTTATTGATAGTTAAGCAATTTGGTAAATTTACAGATACTAATTGTGAACAGTACTCAAAAGCATCTACAGCCATAGCTAAACAATTAGATAATGTTACTGACTCTAAGTTATTACATGAGACAAATGCATTTTTTCCTATATAATAAGCATTTAATTTAGAGAGTGGAATTTCTGAAATATTTGATTCTGCAAATTCAAATGGTGCAATATAATCTGACGAATCTAGCGCTACGATTCTCTCTGAAACTTCCGGTCAGTTAGCTTTATAAGAACTTAAATATACTGCTGGTACATAGATGCTTCCATAAGTACCTAAATAACTGGAAGTTAAGATTGGAGTATCTGTAAAAGCATTTGCTGGATAGCTATTAAAAAGGGAATCACCTAATAAAATTAGTGTATGTAAATTTTTACACCCAGCGAATGCTCCAGTATAGATCTTACTTGCCTCAGTCAGTGTAATATGTGTTAATGCGCTGCAGTTTTTAAAAGTATCCCATTTAATGTCTCTAAAGTTAACAATATTTTGTGGATTATTTATGGTTGTTAAATTATAACAATTTGCAAAAATGCCTGCTTGAGAATAGCCAGATCATGCATCAATATTAACTGCATATGGCACATAGATACTAACTAAATTTGAACAATCTATAAATGTTCCATATAAAATACTGGAAATGCCAGTTAATGTAAGGGTTGAAAATGGAGTATTTGCAAAAGCATATGCATTAATATAATCAATTTTCGAGTATGGAATGTCTAAGGTTTGTAAATTGGAGCAATTTTGAAATCCACATCCATAAATCTTAGTTAAGTTTGGCATATAAATACTTAAAATACTGGATGGGAATGGCGAATTACCATTTTCTATTCGAGAGCAATTTTGAGCACTAAAATTAGTTATAGATGTTTTGCCAAAAACCGAACTACCAATCCCTTCAAGCGTAGATAACTCAATACTTCCTGTCAAGGCAGTATTATAAAAAGCGTTGCCATAAATAGTCTTTATCTTTGGTAAATAAAAACTAGATAATTGTGAACAGTTTTCAAATACACTGCCATATAAAGATGTTAGTTCTGGTAGATAGACTGAGGTAATATTTCTACAGTCATAAAATACACTATCATATAAGCTACTAATAACAGGTAAACTTACCGGCCCAGTAATATTTCTACAAGCACAAAATGCTGCTCCCCCTAAAACTTTAACATTAGGTAAATTAATACTTGAAATATTATAGCAATTAGTAAAAGCGTTATTTCCAATAAAGCTACAATTTGGTAAATCTATATTAGATAGCTTTGAACAATTATAAAAAGCACTATTACCAATATATTCACAGTTCGGAAAAGAAAATGTTGATAAATTTGAACATTGATAAAATGCGCTACTTCCAATAGAAGTACAGGTAGCAAAATTAACTGTTTTTAAAGCACTACAATTAGCAAATACCCCATTATTAATACTTGTGCAATTTGGAAAACTTACAGCTGCTAACTGTGAACAATCATAAAAAGCATAAGCACGAATAAATGAAGCACTATTACTAACAAGCCTAACAGTTCCAGTAATAATAGGTGTTGGGTCATCAAAACCACCTACTGCAACAGGAATTTCAGAAATTTTACTTGGAAAATCTATTGGTGAAATTAGTTCATCAGTTTCTAATTTATATCTAATTGCATCTGCTATGTTTTTTAAAGTAGTATTTACAGAATTTGCCATTTAGTTGCCTCCAAATTAATCTTGATTATAGGGTAATCCATAATTTTCTTGATATAATATATTCATTTCTTCATCTGTAAGACTACTAAAATGACTTGAATAATATTTTCAATTTGAATCTTTTAAATAATTATTAAACAATGATTGTCTTACATATATCGTTCCAATATCAGTACCACCAAATAGGACTACTGGGGATCGATTTGCTAATTCCATAGAAATTAACTTAGAACTATAAAAATAAATACTTGGTATTGTTCTACAGCTTCTAAATGCATAACAACTAATAGTACCACCAGCAAGATGCACAGCAGAGAGATTATAAATTGATGTAAAGGCATTTGTTCCTATACTTACATTTCCTAAAATTATTTTATTTATATTTGAATTCATAAGTCCATAAAAAGCGTTTGAACCAATAATACTAGCTTTTGGCAAAAATATATCACCTTGTAAATTATGACAGTTTGCAAAAGCGTCTGAACCAATAGCAGTAAGTGTAGAGTTATTAGGAATAGCAGATAAACTATAACAAGCATAAAAAGCTCCTTTTGGAATACTTGTTATTAATGGAATATTTATACTACTTAATTGTTCACATGCTCAGAAACAACTTTCACCAAGTGTTGTACAATTTGGTAAATCTATAGTTTGTAGTCATCTATTAACAGAAAAACATCCCGGACCGGCAGTTTGTAATTTAGGAACAAAAATTTTAGATATGTTAAGTCATGCGAAACATTGTGCACCAAGTTCAATAACATTTGGTAAGTCAATACAGCTCATCTTTGAAAATGCAGTACAAGAGGTAAAACAATAAGCACCAGCTGATATTAAGTTTGGTAAATAGATATTTGAAATTTTATTATCAGAGTAAAAGCAATAATTGCCTAATTTAATAGCATTTGGTAATGAGACTTCAACTAAATTTTTACATGAATAAAATGCAGAGCCATCTATAATTACTGCCTCTGGCAATAAAGCAGTGCTTAAATTTTGGCAACGCCAAAAAGCACTACTTAATATATATTTAGTATTTATTTTTGATAATGGTATTTCAGATATATTTGAACTATAAAATTCTTTCTCAAATGTATATAATGATTCAATATCTGCTGGCAAAGATTGAATAATGTTAGAGTAATGAGATAAATTTTTAGTATTTTTTCATACACTAATATAACTTGACCTAACATAAATACTTTGTATTGCTGGCAGATTAAATTTACTAGAAAAAGTAGCACTACTTGGTAAAAAGATTAACGTTGTTAAATTAGAGCAGTCACTAAAAATATTTACAGAACTAAAATTACTGCAATATAAAAATGTTATGCTTGGCAACATAGAGCAACGATTAAATGCTCCATCTGAAATTGTAGTTACTGGTAATACATTTGTCCCATAGCCACAATTTATATCTGTTAATTTGGAGCAACCATAAAAAGCAAATGAACAAATGGTAGTTAATTTACCAAAAGATATTGTACTAAGATTTGAACAATTAGCAAAAGCTTCACTGCCTAGATACGTAACTTTAGAAAACACAGCGGATGACAATGAATAGCAGCTGTTAAAAGTATCAGAGTAAATTGAAGTAACTTTTGGTGCATATACATTGCTTAAATAACGACAGTTTGAAAACGTTGCCGCTAATATAGTTACTTCTGGTAAACTAACCGCCTGTAAATTCCAGTAGTTACAAAAAACTCTATCTAACATACGAGCTTTTGGAAGTTCTAAGTAGCTTAAACTATAGGTATAGTTTGACCCGCCTCCATAATTTTGTGAACCAATATAAGTACACTCTGGTAATGAAATAGTATCAAAGCCATTTGCAAATGCATAACTTTCAATTCTTCTACATTTTGATAGTGATAAGTTTCTAAATAGACTATCAGTAGCGGTTCCATTAAAAGCATACATTCCAATAGAAGTGACATTTGGCAGTGAAATATTAGAAAGTTTAGTACAATATTGAAAAGCTGAAGGCCCAATATATTCAACCTGTTCTAAATTTAAGCTTATTAACTCATTATTACTATAAAAAGCACGATCACCAATATAAGAGCATTTACTCAAAGTAACAGATTGCAAAGAGGAGCAATTACAAAATGCTCCTGTATTAATTCTAATACATTCTGGAAAACTAACTGTAACTAAACCAGCACAGCTACTAAATGCCCAAGGCTCAATTTGTTCAACAACTGGAAAACTGATAGAATTTAAATTAACAGCCTGTAAAAAAGTATTAGAGCCAATTTTTGAACATTTTGGAAATTCAGCACTAGTAAGATTTGAACAATAAGCAAAAGTATAAGGTTTAATATATGCAGCATCATTAGTTATGTCTGTAATAGTTCCCTCTACTAATAATGCAGGGTCAGCATATGTCGCACCACCAGTAATAGTTTGAGGTAAATTTAAAATTTCATCTGCAAACTCTTTTGGTTTTATAGTATAAGCTTCTTTTGGGTACTCAAGCTTATCTCTAATACTATCTGCAATATCATGAAATAATGTAGCTATATTATATTTACTACTGGCCATAATATTACATCTCCGTATTTAGCAATTCATCCATTTTAGCATCAAATCTTGCATCAAATTTATCATTAAATTGACTATTTAATCTTGTATCAAATTTAGAAGCAAAATTATCATTTAAGCAGCTATTTGCAGCATTATAGGCATCACTTCAGTTAACATAATTTTGATTATACATTATATCTAAAATACCATCTGCAATAGTTGTTTGTTCTCAGTTACGAGTATTAAAGCTTGAATCTGAGTTAGAGTTTACACAGCGATAAATTTTTTTATTATATGTTACAAGAGTATTGCAATCATATCAATTATTTTTTCTTCAAGCAGTAGCTAAAAGTTCAACACTAGCATCGCCACCGTCACTTGCTTTAATAACTATATCCCCATTTCCTAAAATAGAGATACCATTAATAGTTTTTATATTTACGCCGCTTTCAAGTTTTTCTTGATATCAAGCATCATTAAGCTCTTTAATTGCAGCTAAATTTTCAGTCGTTAAGACTTTCTTTTCTTCAGCCATATTTAGCTACCTCCAATTATTTTATGCTTTATTCTTCTAGCATTTCTCCTGGATTAGGCTTGATAGGATCAAGTTCTTCTCCAGTGTACATTGGCATAAGGCCAGTTAAAAATATACGAGCTTGTGTGTTGTGGACAAAACTATTAAGTAAGATATCAGCAGTTTTTATCATAAATTCATTCCCGCCATTTTCATCATTGCTGCTTAAGGTTCTTGCTCAGATCAAGTCTTTAATTGTTGGTTCAAAATTTTCATCAATTTCAGGAAGTCTATCAGGGCGTCTTTTTCCACCGCTTTCTTCTTGTTCGCCGCCGGAAATGCCATTTTCTTCTTCCCAAGCAGTTTGTTTGCGTTCTAAATATGCACCCATATTAGCACTAAATCAATCTTGGTAATTATAATATTTATCTTCTAATAAAAGCTCATCTGGTTTCCATTCATTAGAAGTATCAACAAAAATATCATTTGGCACTGAAGCAGCTGTAATAATTTGATGTGTAATAAATTTACCGCCAATTAAAGCAATTAATATAGCTTCAGCGCCATCTACTTCATCACCTGGGTTAAGTGTGCCGCTGGATTTAAGAGCAGCCTTTTTAAGTCCTCCACCACTTTCTACTTCACCACCACCTACTTCTTCACCACCGCTTTCTTCTGGAACAATGACTGTAGTTGGTTCAAAAGCACTAATATAATAAGCTGTATTATAAGTTGTATCGAGCGTTAGTAAGTGGCAAACAACCTTACCATAAGTAATAGTATTAATTTGTCCAGCAGAATAAATGGTGTCTAATACTTGATAACCTTTTTCTTCATCAGGCTCATAGTTTAAATTTCCACTAATTCCACTTGGAGCTGCAACGGGTTCTTGCTCAACAAGATATGCTCCAATACTACGGATATTATAGATAACTCCGTCTTTTTTAATTTTGTCAATGTAATTACTCATTTTTCTCTCCTTTAATTAAATTAACATTATTCTTTATCTTCTCCGGAGTTATCCTCTGGATTAGTTCCATTATTATATTCATCACCATCTAAATCTAAAAGATGGTTTTCTTCATCAATAGTAGTTGTATCATCTGCTACTAAAGATGTATCTTCAATTGAAATATTATCTGCAAAAGTTAGAATTCCAAAGCCAAGGTCAACATCAGCATTTGTAGCATAAACTATACTACTTGTTCCACCGATTTCAATTTTTTCTCAGCCAGTAATATTATGTGTATATAAAGCTTCTGTGTGCACCGGTTCAGTAATATTTTCTGTGACTAAATCTACTACCTTATAAAGTTCTGGGTTATCCTTTAGATTAGATAGATCAGAAGAAACCAAACTCGAAAATAAATCTGTAATATTGGTAGTAGAAACTATAGGATCAACTGCGTCAATATACCAAACACCATCATTTGTATAATTATCAGCATCTGGAGTAGCATAATAATCAATTTCCCAAAAATTTGGTATTTGATTATTATTCCACGATAAATCTTCAAAATTACTTGCATCTATAAAGTCTTTATTTTCTAAGCCATCTGTATTCTTAATATAAACATAGCAATAACAATATTTATTTAAACCTTGTTCACTAAGCCAATCTTTATATTCTTGTGTTTCATCAAAAGGCTTATTTATAAGAGTGTTATATAAAGCTTCAAATTCATCTGCATTTTCAACAACATGAAAATCATAAAAATTTGCTTTAAAGGTAGATGATTGGCTCTTCTGTCTAATGGTTTGAAATTTTATATAATCTATATATAATAAAGTATAATCACTACCATAATCAGGCACGTCTGCTAATGGATATGTAAAATAATCTATATTTTCAATAAATCCATTTTGATTAAGAGTATCTAAAATTCCAGCTATACCAGGTGATTTTTGGTTATCTACAATATTAGCTATAAATAATTTATATTCATGACTAATTTCAGTTTTTCCTGGAACATCTGTAATTAAACGATAAATTTTAGTGCTGTCAATATTAGATAATGGAAGTTCTGTTACATCAATAATAGTTCTATTATGTTTTTTAAATTCTTCAATAACTGTTTTTAAGTTATCAATAGTAACAAATTTTTTAATATTTGCAGTTGCCATTATTCAGTTCCTCCATTATTTAAAGCTTTCTTCTACTGAAATATTAACATCAGCAGTTGGATTATTTAAAACTATAACTAAAGCTCCTTCTGGGGCTTCTGGGTCATCAATTACTACATAATCTGCATTTTCTACAGAGATAATACTATTGATGCTGCCAATAACACCATCAGCTGGTTTAATAACCACTTTTGTTGTTTCTTCAGTTCAAGCAGTGTTAGGCTCGATCACAATACGATCGGTATTAAGTTCAGGGTCTACTGGTATAATATTAATTGCATATTCAGTTCTAAACAATCTTAAGAGGTCTAATTCATCTACGTCTTCTACAATGTATTCTTCTTTCTTAAGATCAATTTCACCACTTTCAATCGCTTCGTTTACAATGGTAATAACTTCTTCTCTTGATAGTGAGCTTCCGCCTTCACCACCCGCTCCATCTTCGCCCTTAGGGCCTTGTGCATGAACACCTGTATCAGTTTCTCCAATAAATCAGTTTCCATTATCACCAATATGAGGAGTAATACCATTAGCACCGGTATCACCTTTAGGACCTTGTGCACCATCTTGGCCATTTTCTCCGGGTTCGCCTTGTTCACCTTGTGGGCCAATTTCACCTTGGTCACCTTTATCGCCCTTATCCCCTTTTGGACCTCGAGGACCAGTATCACCTTTGTCACCTTTGTCGCCCTTTGGCCCCTGTGGTCCTACAATACCAATATATTCAGTTTCTCCAGTTGGATCTGGCTCTTGATAACCACGTCAAACAGCAACTTTAATAAGCTTAGTATCATCCTTAGATGGCCATGGGTCATAGCTGCCCCAATAGTAGCCATCTTTTTCATACATAACCGTAAAACCATGTTTCTTTTGTTCTTTGGTTGCCATCAGCTCTCCTCCTATAATAAAATATTATCAATTAATTATTATCAATTAATTTAGCAAAAAAAATCGCTTAATTGGCTAGTAAATAAAAAATGGCATTAAGCCATTTTTCTAATTGGAGAATGATAATTACTTTATAAGATTTTAAGGTCAATGCAGCTTTATAAGTGTCAACTTTGTTTATTTTTGAACTCATCTTTAGTTGCTTTTCTAAATATAACTTTACCTTATAATTATATTATATCATAAAAACTTGTAAATAGTTTTTACAAATTTCTAACCAAGCACCCCAGTAAAATAACATGACATCAATGCTATACACAGTATTGTAATAAATATATTCCAAATAATAATTCCAAATGTCCAGCCAGAAAAGTCAGTTGGTCTTCGTTTATTTTTTTGAAAATACAATATAAGTAAACTGCTGACAGCAAGATTAATGAGCCAAAGAGTTAAAATAATATAAGGTTCAATCATTTATTTATAAAATCCCTTTATCTTGACATCGTTGAAACAGTAAATCAACTATTGCTTTTGTGCTCTGTAATTCTTGTTCTAAGTGATCTTTTTCAATTTGTAAATTATCAAGCTTATTTTTTAACTCATCTACTTCATCAAACGTTGCAGTTAAGCTTCTACCATTAACACCTATGTCATAAGTAGCTTGACCAATTTTTACTGAACTAATAGTTGGATTATTATTTAGTGTTAGGCTAGCATTGACAACATTGTTTTTAAACTTTTTATATGCTTCAAATATATGCTTAGCTATTCTTAACATTATAATATTATCTGGGGATAGCTTTGTATGGTCATCTGGCAATAGTTGTTGAGTAGATATATTTTCATCAATAATAGTATCAAATGTGCAGTCGCTTTCATTATCTAATATTGATACAGAAAAATTATTATCATTACCAAGTTGCGATAATATGCTTGTTATGCTTAGGTTTAATTGCTTAACTCTATTTAAGTTTTCTACTGCTTTTTCAATTAGTTCTGTTGTAGTCATACCTATTATATTATACAACTATTGAAGATAAAAAAAGAAGATTTTTAGTCTTCTCTGTGTTTATACAATACATAGGCAAGTCTTAGGATAATTTTGTGTTTCATTTCCATTCCTGGTTTAATCCCAATTTCAGCATCAGCAGGTCTTTGGTAGTCTTTAAACAGAGACTCAACAACCTTTAGCAATACATCATGACTATTAACTGAATATCAAATTTTTAATACAAGTCGATTAGTTATATCACTAACGTATCACTCACAGTCATCTATTTCAACATTTAATTTTTTATTACGTGAAAGTAATTTAGCTGCTTCTGCTAAATATTTTTCGGCATCATACTCTTTTGCTCCTTGGAGCATTCCATCAATTTCTACTTGATCCATTATTGACACTTCTCCTTATATCATTTATAAAAATAATATGCAAGTTTTAATAATACTTTTTGATAATCAGTTGCATTTGCTGGAACCTGTAAACCTCTAACTCAAGATATTTCAAAATAATTTGGATCAAATCATTGAGCAACAAAACCAAAGTCTTGCAGCTTAGTTATATTATGAATAGTATATTCTAGCTCAACATTAAAATAGCCAGTGTCAACTCACATCTTATTTACTTTTATTTTAAGGCCTTTATTTTTTATAAGTAGTTGAATTGCCTCTAATACAACTTGTTCTTTTTCATTTTTAGTCATTAGAATTTACCATTTAAATAATTATTATAAACTTTTGGTCACTTATTATGAAGCCAGCCCATACACTCTGAATAAATAGTATATGCAACTCTTAGTAGACAAATTTCTTTTCTATCTTTTCCACGAAGATTAGCTTCACCAATTGAGCCATCAACTATATGATTTCCTACATCAGTATAGTAGTCATAGATATGTAATTCAACTGGAAAAAATCTATCAAGAGCACTTCCTTCAGTTGCTGGAATATGATTTTCTGTCAAGTAGATTTGAATATACTTTTCAGCTAATTCACCTTTATCTCCACGAACCATTAAATCTAACTTTTTAATTTTTCTTAGTCTATCTAAAGCATCATTAATAATTTTTCTTAAATCATTTATAGTAAAAACTTCATGGTCTTTAATCCAAGCTTCATATGTTTTTGCGATTAGACCCATACATCTTATTTCAGCTTTTACTTCAGTATGATCTGTAAGTTTTATTCCAAGCTGAGTATCACCAGGGAGTTGATCATCATTAAAATACTCATATGGAATATTTAAATTAAAAACATGATCATCTTTGTTATAGTCTTTAGAAATTGTATGAAGCTTCATCTCTAAAGTAAAATCATCTATTTCAGTATAAAAGCCTTGATGTCCAGGGGTAGAATAGACATGATGAAAATCTCTATTAAAGTTTTCACCTGTTGCTTTAATAGCTTGTAGAATAATATTAGAAGATTCATTTATTCCAAGTTGCAATCCCATATTAGCTTCTTCCTTCAAAACGTTCTTTTAAGTGTCAAGCAAGTCTTACTATTACTTTATCTCTAATGTCTGGTAATCTATTAGCACCAGTTTTTTTATCAAAGTCTAAAAATTCTTCTACAAATAAATCTTGATGAATTTCAAGTTTTAAGAATGTACCATTTGTTTTATACTCAAAAATAATTGGTATATAGAACTCAGTCCCATCTACTCACTCTTGTCAGCCTTCATTTCTAAGATATACAAAATTAATACCTTTAATATTTCTTAGTTTTTCACAAGCATAGTCACAGACAAATTCAATTCGTCATTCTGGTCACAGGTCTTTAATTTCAGTTATTGTCATTTTAATTAAAGCCTCCAGGTAAATGGTCTTTTAGCTCATAGAATAAATTTCCAGCATCTGCATATTCAACAACAATATATTTTTTAGTAGGAAGTTTAATAGTTGCAGGTAAATTGTCTTCTTGAATACATTTAATAATATAAAATAGATGATAAAGAATTCTAACTTTAACTAAATCAATATCGCTTAACTTATCTTGTCTGCCTGCAATGTTAGCTTGTCTATCTAAGATGTCCATTAAATCGGGATCTCTTGTAAATAAGTTTTGTTGAATAGGGTAAGCAAAGAAAACATGTTCATAGTTTCCTAACATGTCATCTGCATCTTTGAATTTAGTATAATAAACTTTAAAGAGTAATCAAGTTCTTCCTCATGATTTTCCAGGTGTCGCAATATTTACAAATTCAGCATCTAAGTCTTTTGTCTTCAATAGTTTGTCAATATCTCTTTGAAGGTAGCTTAAAACACCAGCTTTAATTTGAGCAAGCTCTTCAAGGTCTTTAAACATAAATGATGCTTCTCTAGCCATTATTTATCCTCTTTCATTTCTCTTTGACAGTCTTTATAAATAAAATATGCAATACGTAAAACTATTTTTAACTTAATATCATCTACTTCTTTTAAGCCAGCTGCTCTATCGGTGTCTGGTGATAATTCTTGCAAAATTTTACCATTTCTACATAAATGAAAATCTTTATCTAAAAAGTTATTATGATAGATAATATGAAAATTACTGCCAGAGCTATTTGAATAAAGCCAACAATTTCTTAATTCTAATTGTAATTGTTTTTTCTTATTTAAAAGCTTAATGGCTTGTTCACAGAAATCATCTAAGTCTTGGCTAGTCCACGTCAACATTTCTAGTTTCCTTCCAATCTCTTCAAATAGTGTAAGCAACTCTTAAAATAATTCTTTCTCTTTCATTTAGATTTTTTCCAAGTATTTTAGCTTGTGTATCTAAATTTGTCATAGTATCTTCTCTGGTAAATATAAATTCATTAAGCATACTATCAAATTTAGTTTGTGTTGTCTTATCATACATATGAGCTTTAATAAAATCCCAACCCATTAAGTCTGCATATTCTAAGTCAAGTAAAGCTAAATTTAAGCCACGAGCTTTATTAAGTCTCATAAAAGCTTGAACTATATATCTACGTGCATCTTGTAAACTATATCTTGCCATATTATTTTAAACCATCATATCAATTTTTAGCATTAGCAAAAGTTACATCATACTTATTTGGTGCAACTTGTTTATAGGCTTCAATAAAGTGTCGTTGTCAAGCAACTAAAATAGCATAAGCAATTCTTAATACAACTTTTTTCTCTTCTGGAAAACTACTTGGAATCTTTGCAGCTAAATCAATTGTCTGTGTTTGGCCATTTAAAAATTCTTCAGTAATAATTACTTTAAAGGTTCCAGCTAATTTTTTATCATCAAGATAAATTAAATACTTATCTGGGCTATTCGGAGCAAGCCCGGCCCCAATAAGGCTAATGTTTCTATACATATTTGTAAAGCGCGTAATTGCCTCATCTGCATATACTTGAATATCTTTTCACCTTAACATAATTTTTGCCTATCGTATAATTTAGCAATTTAATTAAGTAATAAAAAAGCCGGTCAACTTAGCTGTGGCGAAGGTGATGGCGCTATTTGACCGACCATTTAATTTAGCAAAAAAGAAAAACAGCAACATACCAGGAGGAATTGTGATAAGCTGCTGTTGAAGGGAGGATGCTAAGTTTTACCTTAGCGCTACTATGAACTTCATGAGCTATTACGCTCACATAATATTATACAATATTTTTATATTTATTCGAACTAACTAATAGCGCAGCCAATTATTCTCTTTGTTTAGAATAAATAAGTCTTTAGAAATAAGTATAGTTTCTACCCTTTTTGCTTATTGCTGTTTCTCGCGCTATTTTAGTTAACATTACGAACACGGATACTTTGGCAATAAGTCGTACTGCTCGGGCGAATAATAATTTTATTTAGTTAAGCCCCAGAATTTAGAAGCTAATTACCAGCGTCTAAGTAAGTTAGAGAACATATTTAACATATCGTCAAATTCTTTCTCTATATTTCTAACTTGATAATCGCCTGGATTGTTTGTATAAGTTACAACATTATCACCATCTTTAAGCGTAATGTGATAACCTTCTGGATGGGCTTTTTGGAAAGCTTTAAGTCTAGTGTCATAATCAGCTTCAGCTTTTTCTAAAGCTTCTGTTGATTCTTTTAAGCTAGCCTCAAATTCATCTTTAGCTTTTCTTAAAGCTTCATTGTAGATTTTTCTTGCCTCAACGAGTTTTTCGTTATAAGCATGTCTTGCAGCATTTCTTGCTTTGAAGGAGTCTTCAACTTCTGTTGATTCTTTCTTAACTAAAGCTTTAGCTTCTTCTTTTTTTGCCTTTTCATCGGCATCTGCTTTTTCAGCAGCTTTTAATTCTTTTTCTGTCTCGAAAACTTTATCGAGTACTTCTGAGTAATACTTCATTATTAATATCTCCTAATTCTATTTAGTTGCTCAGCACTCTCCACCAGTTCTATCAGGCTCTTGAGCACTTCTATTAAAATGAGTTCGCATTAGGTATTAAGCTGGGGCTTATCTCCTTAATGCTTTATGTTCGCTCGTTATAATATACAATATTTATTCGTCTAAATCTATTTCTTCTTCAAAGTCTTCTTCAAGGCTTTCACCAAATAAACTTTGTTTTAATTTTTTTAGCTTTGCAGAAGCTTTAGTTTTGCCAACACCATTTTTAACAATTAGCTCATCGGTTGCAAGTCCAGCATCTTTAAAAGCTTTTATAATCTTTTTAGATAACTGAGCAGCTTTTTGTTTAGTATCAGATTTATTTTCATCTTTTACTGCAGTGCTGTTTCCGCCCAATTCTTTAATTCTATCATCTGCAAATTTTTTAGCTTTATTATAAATATTTTTTTCTTCAGATGTTAAATCTGTTATACTTATTTTTTTAGTAATATTTTTTGATGGAGTGTCATATGCACCCCAACTATCTAATTGAAATATGCCAATAGTATGATTATGATTTTCATCTTCTGGCCAGACATCTAATATCATACCATGGGCTAATTTATAATCATCTTCTCCGATTTTGTGCTCAGGATTAATACGTTTATATTCAACTAAATCACCAACTTTATATCCATCAAGTTCTAAGCAGTATGTTTCATTAAGTTGATTTAATTCTTCATATAAATTAATAAAGTCTGTCTTAATCATTTTACAGCTCCTTAAGCTTCTTTAGTAGCATCTTTAGGGTCTTTCTTTTCGACTGCTTCTTCAATAAATGTAAGTGGACCACCATGTGATTTTAATTCGTCTTCACATCTAGAACAAATTCAGCCAAAGTCAACTTCATGGCGCATTTCACTTGTAGGGAATACTTCACCACACCAACCACAATGGCATAATTGGTCATAGCCATCTTCACAGTTACCATCTTCGTCACAATTATATTCTGCTTGTTCTTCTGGTGTGAAAACAAATTGTGTTTCTTTTGGGTCAGCTTCTTCAATATCTTCTTTAATAAGCTCACCATTGTCATCAACTTTAACTTCAATACCTTTAGCTTTATTCATTGCTTTTTCTAGGTATTTCATAATACTCTTAGTAGAACCCCATTTTTTATTCTTAATTAGCCAGACAAATTTATTTTTCTTTTCAGTAGTATTAACATCTGGGTCTTTATTGACAATATCTAAGATTGCTTTTTTAAGTTCTTCGACATCTTCAATTTTTTTAAGCTCGTCCATATGTGGTTCAAGAGCATTGCAATAAGAATGCATATATTCAACATAGTCTACATTGGCAGCTTCTCTTAAGCTTTCAATAAAGCTTTTGCCTGGGTATGCTACATAGACTGTTCCAGCGCTCTTATATTGTTGTTTAAATTTTTTAGTTTCATCACTTACACTATTACAAACAATTGGGTCTACTTCAAAGTATTTTCCATTATAAGAAGTGTTTGTATAACCATAAATAACAGGTTTTCCTTCAGAATTTGCGATAGCCAATGCTTTATTATAGCTAAGAACTTTGTTGCCTTCTGGTTTGGCTTTTTCTTCAGTTAACTCTTTATGATTTATTGCATCTTCAAAAGCGTTTTTAAATTCTTCACCATAATCATCGACTAATAATTTATATAGCTCTTTAATAGTTTTAGCAGATGCATCTTCTTCATCAGTGTGCATTTCTGGGTATTCTGCATTATTATCTTCACTGGCATGATAAATGCTTAAGCCAGCTTCAAATCTTTCTTTCTTTTCATTTCAAAGAATTGAGCCATTACAGATATCTTCATCGGTCTCCCATTCAAAATCGATAGAGCCTCTATCTGCATTTTTTAAATAGGCTTCTACCTCAGCAAATTTATCTTCCGATACTTCTTCTTCTAAGTTTTCATCAACTTCTGGAAATTCTTGATCAAGTGGTTCTTCTTTAACTACAGGTTCTTCAACTACTGGAGCTGGAGCTTCTTCTTTATCAAATGGAATTTCAGTTGTTGCGCTAATTAATTCATCAACATGTTCTTTTTCTTCATCTTCAACGTGGTCGATAGTATCTAAAATATTATCTTTATGAGCAATTGGAGTATCAAGAATTTCTTTCTTAGCTTCTTCATAACCATTGATAGCTTCGATTTCATCTGCCACCAAATCATTTAACATTGTATGAACTTCAAGTTTAGCAGCTTCTGGGTCAACAGGTAACTCATCATCTTTTTTAGCTTCAACTAGGTCAGGTTTAACTTCTTCACCAGCTAATGGTTCTTCTAAAGCAGGCTTTTCCATTTTGCAGTCTAATGGTTTTTCATCTTCACTATGTGCAATTACTTTTGCAACATCGCAATCAACTACTGCATTATCAGCACCTTGTAAAACTTGGTCGCTTTCAATATCAGCTGGTCTATCATTAACATGCTCTTCAATAACAGCTTCAAATTGATCAACACCTGGGATAACAGCTAATCCGCCTCAAGTTCCATGAAGTTGTCCAATAGAATCGATATTAGTGACTTCACCTTCTTTTCCATCATAAGAATTATCTTCACCTTCTAAATGAATAATTCTAATTTTATCACCAACTTTTACATCACTATCAAATGCTGGTAAGTCAACTTTTTCTTCTAAATTTTCTTCGACTTTTTCTCCATAAGCATTATAAGAATCAAAACCTTGCTTAAAAGTTTCTTCTTCATTTAATGATTCATCAACTTCTTCTTCATCTTCTTCAACGTCGCCAAGTCCAAGATATTTTAAAATTTCTTCACTGTCAAACCAAAGAATATCATTAATTGTTCCGGCGGTAACTCCCTCTGGGTAACATTCTTCAAGATAAGCTTCAAGTTCATCTAATTTATCAGCATCTTTTATTAATTCATAAGTATCAACAGCACCAGACCAAGGTTTATATTCACTAAAATCTATAATAACTTTTAGCTCTTCTTCGATTGCTTTTTCATGTTTTCTCATCTCAGTGCCATTGACAGGTTCTTCTTTGACTTCTTCCTCTTCAGGTTCATCAAAGTCTCTTGGGTCTTCATAATCTAGACTAAATGGGTCATTATCAAGTAAATCTAAATTTGTGCCTTGATGTGATTGTAATTCTTGTGCACATTTTGGACAAACATAACCAATATCTAATTTTTTCATTTCAGCTTTAGGACCAAGCTCAAAACAAACTTTGCATTCAACTTCATCTTCATTTTCTTCTAGAACATCAACAGCTTCTTTAATTAATTTATTATCATCAATTCAATCAGCTGGGTCTTCTGCATACTGTCTTGCAAGTTCATCATAATCTACATCATCTGAAGTGTCAATATTAGCAATATCAGATTCTGGAAATTCTGTCTCAAATTCATTCTCAGGAACTATTTCTTTTTCTGGAACATTATTACCACTAGCAGTTCAAAGAACTTCAGTATTTAAGACATCACCATCTTCGTCTATTTCAGATTTTTCAACTCTAACACTATTATACATACTTGTATCCTCACGAGCAAATTTCATAGCTTCGGCCTCACTTTCAAAACAGATGGCTGGCTCTTCTTCACAATATACACAATATTTAAATTCGGTCATTTGATTTATTCTCCTTTAAATCAGATCATCAAATAATTTAGCAAATATAATAAAGCAATAAAAAAAGAACCTATAAGGTTCTTTAAGCATCGTAGTATTTTTTACCAGGAGGAAGCTCATCATCCCAATCAGTATCTATATCAGATTCTTCTTCAAGTTGCTTTTCTTTTGCTTCGACTTCAACTGATTCACGTAATAGTTCTTTTCCAAAGTCTTCATAAAGTTGATTTTTAAAATGCTCAACAGAAGCATTAAAATCATTTTCAGAAACAAGCCCAGCAAGAATTAACACATTGATAACAGTTTGTTTAAAAGCAAGGTCTTCAATTGTGGCATTCATTACTGGATTATTTTTTACATATTCAATAGCTTCTTCTAAAGTTTGTGGTAAGCGTAAAAAATCTTCTAATAATTTATCAAAATTCATATATTATATTATACGATTTATTTATTTTTTAATTCTTTAATTTCAGCTTTAAGAGCTTTAACTTCTTCAAGTAATAGATAAACAAGCTTACTTTCTTGAATTGTTAGATAACCATCTTTATCTTTATCAACAATTTCAGGACAGATTTCTTCAAGGTCTTGAGCTAAACATCCTATTTGATTTTTTGGTCCATCAATAAAATCATATTTATAAACTGGAAGGTCTAAGATTGATTTAGATGGTTCGAACTTTTTAATATTTTCTTTTAATCTTGCATCAGAAGTAGCATTAAATGTTTTTGCTTTAATAGTTTTTAAAGCTTCAATGTTTTCATCAGCTTTAATAGAATCTTGAGTATAGATATAGCCAGTATCATGAATACACATTTTATTATTAACATTAAATGTGCCACTAGCACTAGTATTTGTTTTATTAAAGTATACTTTATTATTAGCAAAATTAAAGCTTTCATTAACTACTAAGTCATTTGCCTTAGTTTTACCATCAGTATCTAATGCAGTAAATTCATGTGCAACAACTGCCCAAGGACTTTCATTTTCTTTATATTGATATTGACGGAAGTGAATAGCTTCATTACCATTGTCTGCTGTCGCAATTTCTAAATATGATACGTCATCTTTGCCATAGCCTCTAATTCTAAAGACATCATTATTACCCATAGTAATATTAACAACATCAGAGGCATCACCATTAGTAACAGTATAAGCAATTCTACCATTAATTGGGCCTGGGCAAACTAATGTTCCATCATTATTAAAATATCAAGTTTTAGCCTTACTTGCGCCTTCTTGAGTATTAGATTTGAGCTCGATACCACCATCAGCAACAAGATAAATTTTTTCATTATTTCAATTAGTAATAGTATTTGTAAAATAATCATTAGTAGTACCAGCTTCTCCCCCTTTAATTACAGTTGTACCATCTCCACCAAGGATAAGTCCACAGCCTCAGTTAGCAGTGGTTGTTGCACCATTTGCTGGATTTCCATCTGGGTCTAGAGCAGATGTTCTGAGAGCTAATACTTGTTTTGACTCAAATTTATCAGCATAAGTGATTGCACAATTTTTGCCTGTGCCGTCTCCGATAATAATATTACCATCTCTGCTGGTAATACTTCCAGTTGTAACAGCATTGCCCAAAATATTTACCTTTCCATAAATATTAGTTGCAGTATTATTTATTTCAATTTTATGGTCTTCAGAATTCTTAACTGCAACTGTTGTGCCACTAATTGTTGTTGTATCCGTAGTAATGCCTATTTTTTCAGTGTCTCCACACTTAATAGAAGTAGTTGTAGCAGAAGTATTTAAAGCAGTATTTTTAAGAGTAGTTGTAGTTGCTTCTACTTTTACTTTCTCAACTTTATTAACATTAATTGATGTGCTTGCAGTTCCATCAATTGTATTTGTAGCACCAGAAATATTGTTGGTTGCTGTAGTAATATTTGTTTGATCTGGGCTTGTAGTAAATGTAGTAGTTCCACTATCATTCTTAACTTCTAATGTATTACAAATTTTAGTAGTGGCCCCATTCACAACAACTGCATTTTTTCTAGAATTTGCAGCATTGCCAGTACCAATACCAACAATAAATTCACCATCGTCTTCTTTATTATATTTACCAACAGTAGTTTGACCTTCTCTACTTGCTTTTGTGCCAATACCACCTGCATGTGAATAATCACCAGAAGCAACTGTTTCTTTACCTTCAGCATGTGAATATTTGCCAGAGGCAGTTGTATTTAAACCTTCAGAGTGTGCAGCATCATTACTAGCAGTTGTGCCATTACCTTCAGCATGTGAATTTGCACCACTGGCCTCAGTTCATTTACCTTCAGCATGTGCACCATGTCCAGATGCAATAACTCTTTTTCTTGGATTTTGGTTTGTGCCTTCACCTTCAGCATGAGAATATGCACCTCTTGCTTCAGTATAGTGACCTTCAGCATGAGCACCTTCACCAGTAGCTAATGTATCTATACCTTCAGTATGAGCATAATTTGCATCAACCTGAGTATTCTTACCCTCAGTATGAGAAGCAACAGCATTTGCACGAGTACTTTCACCTTCAGCATGTGCGCCTCTGCCAGATGCAATTGTTTTAGTAGCATCATCTAATCCTAGGCCTTCAGCATGAGCAGCTTCAGCAGTAGCTTCTGTTCTAAAACCTTCAGTGTGCGCATAATCACCTCTTGCTTTTGTAATATAACCTTCAGCGTGGGAGGCTTTCTTTTGTGCCTCTGTTTTTTCACCTTCTGCATGAGCATATTCACCATTAGCAGTTGTTGTAGCATTAAGGCCTTCTGTATGAGACCATTTACCATTTGCTGTAGTATCATAACCTTCTGCGTGAGAATAATCTGCTTTAGCATTAGCTAATTGGCCTTCAGCATGGGCGCCAACTCCTGATGCTTTTGTGCTAATGCCTTGAGCTAAGCTATATTGACCATCAGCACTGACAGTATTATTTATTCTTACTGATGGTGTTCCGTTACCAGAGTATAAAATTGGTAAACGGGCATCTTTATTTAAAACTGGTTCACCATCTTTAATAATCACTGGTTGAAGCATTGCAGTATATTCAGGAGCTTGTGATGCTAAACGACAGACTAATCCAGTAAAGTAATAGTCACTTTGACCACCATCATTATCATCTAAGTCTGCACTATCTGAAGAAAAGCTTGCTAATCTAGTAGTTTTTCTATCACTATCAATATTGATGGCACCATCATCATTTTCTTTAAGTGGAACATTAACAGTCTTAATATAAAGAAATCTTGGATTATCGCCCTGAACTAAATCACTTAATTCAATCTGATAAATTTCAAAATAATATCCACCAATAACACATTTTAAAGTTTTATCTGAGGTATAGTCTATAATATAACTATCTCTGCCACCAACATTACCAGGAAGATTTCTTAGGTTAGCTTCAGACAATAGTCTTGATTCTGGGTCGAATGCATACTTTTGGCCTGTTAGTGCATTTTCATATAGACCTCTATAGCTACAAGGAAATACTTTAATATATTTACTTGGAACATATTGGTTTTTAATTAAATAGTCTGCCATAAATTAACTCCTTTATATTATATTAAGCATCTACAGTTGTGACTGGCTTGTTCATTAATGCCATTGTTCAATCAACAATAATACTAAAATTACCAGCAACGTCTTTTAATTCAAGTGGTTCCCATAATTTACCAGTTTCTTCATCAACAAATAAATAATAGGCGGAAACATCTTCCTCTGCACCATAATAAGCATTATTTGGATAAATACCAATCATATGTACGGTAGTATCAGAAATTAATGCAAATGGAACCCTGAAGTGGAAAGTTGTTTCATAATGATATGTTAATCCATTATTACTATTTTTTGTTACTACATCTGCAACGCGCTTTACAATTGGCGTAGTTTCATAAGTAATAAATGGAGTAATTCCTTTAGGTTTATTTTCAGCATCAGCTTCAAAGGCATAGGCCCAATTAAATTCTTCTGGAGTAACTCCTTTTTCAGCCTCTGGATAATAGAAGAGTTTAATTTTACATGGTCTAATGCCATCTAAAAAATCACCAGACAAGGCAGAACATAAAAACTTAAATAACAATGGCATTCCGCTGTTATGATAAGTTCTAGTAGAAATAGTTTTATTACCATGTTGAATTTTAATAGAGACTTTTCCTTGATAACCAATTGGTTGAGTACCAATAGCTTTTATATCTTGCTGAGGCGGTATAACGGGTGTCTCAATAGTACTTTTTTTCTTTCTTCCCATATCTAGCTATTCTCCTATTGTTTTGGTTTATAAATAATGCCATTAGCAATAAAGCCAACATTATCTTTTACTAAGTTTCTAATAACTTCACCTGTATTTAAAGTAACAATACCGGTTGATTCATCAATATCAGATGGATCATTGACAAGGCGTGGTATCTTAGCAAGCAAGTTATTGTCGTAGAAAATTGTTTGTTCTTCTGAACTTGTAGGATCAGTATGTTTATAAATTTTAAATATATGTTCTACAGCAATTTCAGTCATAGATTGCTCATTAATTCTTAACTCTTTAACTAAATTACAGCTCATTCCAGCCGGTAATATATAAGTAAGTAAATCATTAATTAATGTAATATCTCCAAATTCTTGTGGGATATATAAATTTAGCTCAGTTTTATCATTGTTAGGATTTTTAGTAAAATCATAATCTAAGGCTTGCTCTAAACCCTCAGCCCTAAATAGTGCATTACAAGCTACAATTACTGCTTGAATACTTCCTTTGTTTCTTAAAATTTCAGGAAAAACTCTGCAGATTGCACGTAGTTGATTTGTATTATAATGATGGTTTGCTTTAAATCCTAATGTAAGTGCAAGTAAATCTAAAAGCTTATCATTTGAATTATCACTAACAGGAATATTATAAAGCAAATCTGCTTCTGTTTTAACTGAGTTTAAAACAAGGTCAAAGAGACGTCCAATAAATTGGAAGTCCCTTGACTCCTTATAATAAATGTCTGGTGTATAGTCTTGTAGTTTTATCATTGTAAACTAACTCCTTGAAGCTTTTGAAATAACAACATTTTTAATCATCTCTTCAGCATCAATTTCTGAGACTACAAATTTATTATTAATGTTATTGCGGTCGTACCAGTTAATTGGATACTCCATGGTGTCTTCATCATCTTTAATATTCATATCAATACTAGATGAATTAGAAATAACATTATTATAATAGAATTGTTGATAAATGTCTAAATAATTAATATCACTTAGAATTTGTTCATCTACAGTTGCTTTATCAATTTTCTTATAAGCTAATTTTTTATTAATAGCACTTACGCCTGTTAGTGCATTAGCCTTTTTAATAATATCTAATGAGCTTAGAATAACAGTGTCAGCAATTAAGTTGTCTGGATAGATTTCAATTTTACAAGAACTATCTAATTGAACAATATTAATACCTTCTCTTAATTGGTAAAGCACAGTATCTCCACCATGGTCTAATAATTGACCAAATGAATAATCACTAAAGCTGCTACTCCAAGCCGTGTTCACATATGATGAATATTGATATAATCTGTGAGTATCATAGTCATAACGTTCATCTGCACGAATTTCAATATCAGCAGATACATCTGCTTCTACTCTACGATATAAATCAGTATTACGCAAACTTTCAAAGGTAACTTTATCTAAGATTTCAAATTCATCACTTTCAACGGCTGGTGCAGCAGTAGCACTGGTTAAATGACCATAAATAGCGCTTTCTGACCAAACAGTATCTTGTTCAACCTTAGTATATTTGTAATATTTTTTATTTGTTGAATCATAGCGATATAAAGGCTTAGCTGTTGGTGAAACAGAAATTTCAGTTTCACGATATAAGTTGCCTTCATTTTTCATTCTATTATATTCGTCTTCAGTTACTGGAGCAAATGGTTGTGCACGAACTGCTCATGTCTTTTTAGTATAAATTTTTCCATAGTTATCTGGATTTATTTTTCCAGTATCAGCAGTTCCCCACCAGCCTTTTGCAGCGTCTGCAGAGACTGGAACACCGCTTGGTACTGTGTTATTAGGATTCCAGTGATTAAAGATTTTAACTTGAGGAATTGTAGCATCAGCTGGGTTGCTCTTAATGAATCTAATAGCTGCAGCATCAGTACTTGCATTTACTTTAACATTATAGAACATTACTAAACCATAGCAGTCGCTTGGTATGACCGCATTTAAAGTAGTCATAGCTGCATCGCCATTATTAATTACATCATTGAATGATAATTTAGTAAAGGAGTCACCAAAGTTATTTAAGCTTACAGCATTTCCATTATCATCACGAATATCTGCGATTTGCAAGACTTTTAATTGTAAATCTGGAATTTCTTCTTCTAAATGTCCATCTTCTGCAAACTTTTTGGTTGTAACATCAACTTTATCACGAGAGCTCTGAATAAGCTTATTTAATTTAATTGAAAGAGGCACATTATTATGTGGTGTTAATACGATAGGATCTGTATCATTTTTGTGTCAAAGTGTAATACTATCTTGAGTATCTTCTGTGCTGTGTAATGTTTGAACTGTTGTTTGGCTTGCATTGAATTCAAGTTTTGTTCTTACTTGCCAGTGAGTATTAGTATCAAAGTTTACAACAGGTAAAGAGGATGATTTGCCAGAGTCTTCATCTTCTGGATCAGTTAAAATAGTATAAGTGGCTGATTTAATATCTCTAAATTCATTATCAAGAGCACGTTCAATTTGTTCTTCTTCATTAGAAGTTGAATTTAATGCAGTAATAGAATTTAAGATATTTCCTTTTGTTAAATTAATATATTGATATTCTGTTATGACTAATTTTTTATCTTGAGTGCCAGATTTGCTGAAGTCAAATGCTCTCCAAGGAATTGCTGCATTTAAGCCATTTGAAGCAATCTCATCGGTGCTAATATCATTATCGCTAGCAAATTTATAAATAGTTGGAGTATATACTGTTTTCTTAATTTTGGTTCCAGAGCCATAATATGCAATATCATTTTTATTTTGGTCGGTGTAATAGAAATATTCACCATCTTTTAATGTATAGGCAGTATATATAACATACTCTGTAGGAGTATCAGATTTTGTTTTATATGTATTATCTGTAAAATAAACTGGCTCTTCAGTAAATTCAAAGATAATTCTATTACGATAGTCTGGGATTTCATCATTTCTTTCCCAATAAATATTTGTGCTTATTTCATCTAAGTTTACTTGCACAAAATCTCTAATTTCAATTTGCTCATTTGCACCTAATGTAAATAAACCATCTGGAGATTTGTCGTACTCTAAGAAGCTGTAGCCATCTTTTTTCGTATAATTATGGGATTTACTATATTTTTTACTATCAATTAGCTCAAAATTTGGTTTAATGATAGTTGTTGGGCCATAGAATTTATTAATTTTTGTTTTTTGTTCGGTGCCATCTTCATTTGATGATTGTGTATAGTTGATTAACAAATACTCACCAGCTTTAAGAGTATATTCTTCATTTGCTGTAATACCAACATATTCGCTATTTTGGCCCAAGCCGTCAGTTGTATGGTTAGTAGTTTCTGGTGGTAATTCAGTTTCAGCTGAATCATATTTTCTTACAGATCAAAGTCTTTGTACATAATATCCAGTGGTAAATAAATCAACATCACTTGCAGCAGAAAGAGGTCTATCAAAAAGCTTATATTTAGTATGTTGATTGTCAACTAATGCACCAAATTTATTTGACTTTGATGTAGAAATTTTAACATATAAGCCATTTCTTGAAATACCATTTAAAGGAGTACGTGGAGTAGCTACCCCAGATTCATTTGTATCGAGAGCATCAGAAGTAACTAAATTAGTTGCTGTTTCAGTATTTATTAAACTTCTAATCCAGCTGTCCCAAGTAAACACAGTAGTAGCATCAAGTTTCGCATAATAATATTTAGTAGCAGTTGTAAATTCTTTTAAATAAGTATATCTATTATTACTATAAGTAAAGATAGCATGATATTTGCTCTTTTTATCACCAAAGTTGTCAGAGGTAATTTCACCTGGTGCAAATTCAGTCATAACAGAGCCCAAGCCAGAATTAATATATCTTTCCCAACTTGTTTTTTTGTGGTCATCATCTGGATAGCCATCTTCCATAAAACGTAATAATGTTTGGAAAGTAGCAGGAATTGCTGGAATGCTCTTGGCATTATCATTTAGACTGATGTAATAATTAACATATGCTGGATATGTTTTGACTGTTTTAAGATTTGGTAATCTAAATTGAACAACTTCATTATCATTTAATTTAATATTTTTGGCACCAGCTTTAATTAAAAATTCAGATGATAGACTATAAATTGGTCTTTGTTCTGCAGCGCTTCTTCCGCTATCTTCAGCAGCTGGATAAATTAATGAGTATGTTTTTGTAGTTGCTGATGAACCACTGCCTTCTTGCCAACCTGGATATTGTACTTCATTATAATCTGGTTTAAAATTTTCATCATAGTTAAATAGTGGCACACGTCCAGCAAGAACATTATTTAATACTAATTTATTAAAGTATTTATCACCAGCAGTTGCAAAAGCAATTGATGCTGGGTCAGACTTATTGCTATTAGTTGATGTTTCATATTCACCACCACCAACAGTGCAGAACTTAGTAGCTAATTCTGGTTCTTCTAAGCTGACATTTTTAATTCTTGGGTCTGCATTTGTAATAACATCTAAAATACTTTCATAAGGGATTTCTTCTCCAAAGTCTAGCTTTCTAAGATTAAAATTTTTATAAACTTCAGTGTAAACCTTACCTAAAATTTCAGCTTGTTCCAAAGCCCCAACTTTTCTAACAGTAGTAATTTTTGCTTTAAGTTTTAAATAGTTTTTAATACAAGCAATATCATCAAGATTTGGATCAATAAAATTATGTGAAAGTGTTTTATTAGTTTCAAGGTTATCCTTAATCTCTAATAAATTTGAATCATCGTATTTAAAAGATTTAACGTATTCAACACGACTATTTAAACCATAAGTATTTCTAAATGGATATAAAACTAAATCAAAGTGAGTTAGCTCAGTGTCATTAACTTTAACCAGCATGAATAAGTTACCGTTAAAAATACAACGAGCATAGAACCTAATTCTTGTTAGATCTGTATTATCAACAACCTTATAAAGATTGCCTAATAGCTCTTCAGTTGGTTGTAATTCGCTATAGCGGCTTTCAGTAATAGTTATTGCATCATGTGTGTCAATTGGCTTAGCCATTGCTTTATACTCAATGCCGCGTTCAGTAAAAGTGCAAAGAGTCATTGCTTTATTAATGTCATCTCTAATGTCTGAAACAATAACATTACTAACAAGTGGGGTAGTAGAAACATCATCAGTAGTCATCTGATAGATTTTGTTCATATAATCTCTGCAAGTAATTAATGTGTCAAATGTACCGATCGTTTTTTTATAACTATTGTAGGCATCATTAATAGATTCAATGTCAGTTCCATTAGAACTTGCTGAGATGTTGGTAACTGTATAATTATCAACATTATAATAGTCTTTATCATTCTCAGCTGAGCCTTCAGCAGATTTAGCAGCAGACCAGCTGGCTGGTTGTTCCATCTTACAGAGGGTATTGACTGATACATTACCATTAATACCCTTTGTTCTGAGATATTTAATTTTTAAGCCATCTTCAATAATTGTGCTAATATCTTCTGGAAATTGAATATATGGCAAGCCTTCTTTTGAATCATAGCCAAATTTATATACTTTTGACCCAATATTTTGTACATTTAAATTTGTTACTTTTTTCCATGGGTCGCTTTCAACGCCATCAGTAACATTAATAATAAAAATACCATTCTCTGCAATTTGTGTTTCTGGAAGATAATAACGGTGGTTGTCATCTAATTGCATCATAGAGATAATATTATTATCATCTGTTTCGCACTCAACTAGTTCACCTTCTATACAGCTAACAACCTTAGATGAACCATGTGTGCTTAAATATACATCAGATAATGTTACATAATTAATGCTATCATCAATATCTTTAATATTAGTAAACTTATCAATTAAAAGCATATTAGGAATAGCATCTTTATTTGTGCCATTATAAGAAATTTTAACATCAACAGTTGCTGATTGATAGTATTTCATATCATAACCAAGCATTTCTGTAAGCTTACGCATAGACTCTTCTTGAGCAGCACTTGGCATAAATGCTTCTAATGTATTTGCATCAATAGTAAAATTAAGCTTATCTGCAACGGCAGTTAAGACTTTAAGTAATACTATACCAGGATCAGATTCATTTGTGCTGGCTGGATCTCAGCGTTCGCTAAGTTTTGCAGCTGTTTCTAATAACTCATTTCAGATTTGATAAAAATCTTTTTTAGTTGGAGATAATTCTACAGCGGTTAATTCTTGTTGTGTAATCATTGCTTATAATACTCCTTACTCGTTTTCATTTAATAATACTAAATTAAAAGTATTATGTGTATAATCGATTTGATTTATTCCAGAAAATTCACAGTATAGTTTTCCCTTTTGCTTATCTTGAACAATAGAAATATCTTCTCTACGAACTTTAACTTGAGGAATAAAGATTGCTAATTGTGTATAAATAATATCTATAATAGCATCACGTAAAATGTAATTATTTTGATCAAATAAATAATGTTTTAATAATAAGCCAAAATATGGATCACCAAAAAGTTCACCTCTTTCAGTATGTAAGAGAAGAATTGTATTTTGTTTGGTAGCATCCAAATACTCTGAAGACTTTCAGACATTTGTGCTATTAGTATTAAACATTTTTGGAAATTTAATAGACCTCATATTTTGCCTCGCAATCATATAATTTAGCAATTAATTTAATAAATTTATTAAATAAAAAAGAAGACCACTGTCTTCTTTTAATTTTTATTTTGATTGCTCTAATATTGGGGCAAGCAATCCATCTTTATATTCTTGATCAATATTTTTAAAGCAATTATCTACACTAAGATCTGACTTAAAATAGTCATCATGATTAAACAGTTTAATAAAAACTTTAAATGTATTTGGACGAAGTTTTGCTAACAATAATTCTTGTAATTGTATTAACTCTACTGGCTTTTTTAGTGGTTTTATACAACCTTTATGAAAAGAATATTTTTTATTAAACAAACTTTGTGGTGTTATTTGATGTTTATTTAGTAGTTCACCAAGACTCCATTGCTCTTTAATCATTGCTTTATGTCCTTTAGATTCACTTAAATTTTCTGCTTGTACAGTATTATAAACTTTTAAGTATTCTAATAATAAAGCTTTATCATTAATTCTAATTGTTGCACAGTTATATGGGGTAATATCTCATGTAAATCAATCTGGGGCATGAAGGCAAGCGTATTCATTATTAATAATTGAATGATACCAAGCAATATAATGTGACGGTTCTGCATAATAGATACAATAATTAGATTTAATTGTTTCTAAAAAACCTGGAAATATATATAAATCATTGTCTAACATTATAAAATCGGTACCATGAGACCAAAGCTCTTTTGACATGGCTTCAAATTTTGGATAACTAAAAATTTCTTTATTATTTTTCTGCAAATCAACATAAACTTCATCATAGGCACTTTTAATATGTGATCACAGCTCTCCCAGTATTTGTGCACTTTGCATATTTGTATATAACACTAAAGTGCTGTTTGGATATGCTTTTTTTATATAATAAGGTGTTAATAGTCAATCTAAAATACCAGAAACGCCATCAGCTTTATAGGTTCTTTGTATTGTAAATGCATGGATTAATCTCATATTATATTATACATTTTTATTTTGTAATTCAGCTAATGCTGCTTTTAATTCAGCTATTTCTTGTTTTAGCATTTGAATTTGTCTAATTTCTAATGCATGCAACTCACCATAGCGTATACCATATTCTATTTTATCTTCATCTTTAATAGTATCAGTTTTACTATCAAATCCTAGTCCAGTATCATCTCTAATAATTAATCCTGCAAAGTCTTTTCTAGATATACCATTTTCTAGCATACTTTGTTCAACATCTTGAGCAATAAGACCAAGATGAGTTCTATTTGAATCGCCATCTTTGTATTTATATTTAACTGGCTTTAAGTTATCAAAAAGTATATCATACTTAGATATATCATAATCTATGTTTGTTTTTACACGACGATCAGATATAGTTGCAGCATTTGTGCCATAAGCATTAGTTCAGTTTATATTTGTTCCATAAATATATGTTCATCTATTACTAGATGTACCAAGATATGTTACAGTATTAGCTTCTGTGACAGCTGAAACATTTCCTCATTCACTTCCCCAACCGGAGCCTTTATCGGCTAACCAAACAGTTGCACCTACTCAAGATGTATCACCAAACCAATCTAGTTTAGTAATATACATAGAGTTGGTGCCCCAAGTGCTACTATCGCCTCAAGAATATCCGTCAAACTCCTCACCATATCTTCCAACTCTCATATGACAGTCTGTGCCATATGTTGGGCTTGCATAATCAGGTGGTGTTATATGAATCTCACCTTCTCCAGATTTAAAAACATGTAAAGTACGTCTTGGGTATGGCTTTGGAATTATGCTGCCCAATGCATAACATGTTGCGCCAGTTTCAAATGATTGAGTTAAGTTAAAAGTAGCAGTACCATCACGATTAATTGCGCTAGTATACCCACTTACTGTAGCAGAAGTTAGGTACCATAAACCACCAAAACTAACTTCACCTTCAGTTGCATTAGCATATATCGTTAGATATGTAGTACGTGTTACTGTTCCAAAATCATAACCAGTATAGCTAATAGTAAATGTTTTTGTTTTTAAAAACGGTTTATTAGCAGTAATTTTAACCTTATTTGATGACCCGCCTCCCCAAGCAGTACCAGTAACTTTAACTGTGCATTCAATAGTTGAACTTCCAGCACTTCCAGTGGGGGATATCATAAAACCAGTATCATACTTATTAGAAGTTAGATAAAAATCACCTTCAGATAAAAGCGCTGGTTGCTCCTTTCTTGTAAGACCCATAGTAAATGTGTTACTATCATTACTATTTGAAATAGATAGTTTGCCGCCATTGGTCATTTGAATGCCGCTTCATCCTAACTTAACATTACTATTGGCAAGGGTGCCACCATGTATACTAAACTCCCCAATATTTCCTGCATAGGCATCCAGTGTACCATTAAGTTTTGCACTACCTGAGCTGTCAATTTTAAAAGCTGAGCCAATACTAAATAAAGTTGTTGGAGTATCACTACTTGCTGGCATTTCAGTAGACATATAAATACTACTATTTGAGCCCTGTGTGCCAGCAGATAAGGTAGTTTTAGCTACTTTAAAGCCGCCAATTGTAACTTCATGATCATTAGTTCAGCCAGCATCTAATAGGGTATTTGAGCTACTATCTGTAACAAGTAATTTTTTAGCTTGAATTGCAAGCGAATTAATAAAATCAACACTTAGCATAGAAGCTAGCACTGGTGTACCCCAAACACCAACTGTAGGGGCATCAGAATAAACAATGCGTTCAACTGTCCAATATTGGTAACCAGTATGAACATCTTTATTAAATGCTTGAGGGGCAGTGCTTCATTTGTCTACTGTTGGAGTTGCAACAATATTAGAGTCTCCAGTAGCTGGTCCAGTAGAAGATGATGTATTACTTAAAGAATAATATGTTTTATTTTCTATAACGCTATTACCATCAGCGCCTTTACCACCTGGTTTACCATCTTTAATTACTTGAATAGTATTAGATGCACATTTTACTGCACTAGTTGTATTATTGCTATAGATAGTAATAATTGCTCTACTATCAAAACTACTTGTGTTAATACTGATTGGATTTGTAGAAATTTTAGTTTTTGAACTTTCATTACCATTATCATATTTTGTTGTATAATAAAGGTTGTCTGCAGCTACTATTTTTGCCGCAGCATCAGTTCCAATTTGTTTATCGAATTCAACAGAAACAGATGTAGGTGACTTAGCTGTAATTGTTCCACTTTCATTCACAGTTGCTGTCACAGTATCTGGAGATGCAACAATTCAATAAGATACTGCATTTTCACCAGCTTTATTTTTAACTACTTCAAAAGTTGCATAAGCAACTACTGCGGCATTATAGTATAAAATATATTCTATACTACCATTATCCGCGCTAAGACTGTCAATAGAAGATTCAACTAGTTTATCAGTTGAATTATAACTTGGTTTTCCGCTCGTTATTGTAACACTATTGCCAGAATAAACAATAGAATATCCAGTATTTGTTGGTCCTTGTGAAGTTGTTCTAATAGCTATTGTATCAGTAATTTGAGAATTACCATAATATGCTGTTAATTTGTGAAGTGTCTTCGATCTAAAAGTTGTAGTATTTCATTCAGATGTTGTTCCATCACTACTATAAGGGGCACCAACGAATGGATTACTAATTTTAAGAGTGTGTGCGGAATCACCAGCTGTTCCAGTAACACATACTTTGCCCTTATCGACAAGCGTTCCATCGCCCTGCTCTTCTTGTGTTCATTCCCAGATATATTTTTCATCTTCTCTAGGTGGGACAGAACTGCCTCAAGCAGCTGATTCCCAGTTATTCCAATCAGCATAATGTGCGCTTGCTTCAGCTTCGTTATCATACTCAATTTTTCTGTATTTTTTTAGCACAGATTTAACATAGCCTTTAATTGTTACTTGGCCATTTTTTGTGACGACAAAGTTTCCCTTACCAAGTGCAATGCCATCATTGCCAATATAAACACCATCAACATTAGAATCTAATGATGATTTGTTATCGCTGTAGATTTTATTATTTGCAACAGTAAAATTAGCAATCTTAACTTCGTGGACATCAGCTAAACCATCTGCTTTAAAGAGTGTATTATTATTTGCATCAAAAATTTCAATTTTTTTAGCAACAATATCTAAAGCATTAATATAATTAGTAGTAATTTTATTTGCAACTAACTCGCTGCCAATTGGCTCCCAAGTGGCTTTTCCATCATTATTAATGGCTTTGCATTGATATAATTCGCCATGTGTGTATGCTTGAGTAACTCCGGGGTTAATTGAGAGTGTACTGATATTATCTGGTGTTACTTGAGCATAAGTTGGAAAACCGCCAAATGGAGCCGGTGCTGTCATAATTCATTTTCCAATATAATCAGTTAATTTTGTTGGTATAGAGTCAGCTTTATAACTAGTATTAAATCATGTGTCACCAATACTTAATTCTGGCTGATATACATATAGATCTTCATCGGGTAATATATCGTTTTTATATGGTTCTTTATCTGAATAAAAACAAGTTGATTTTCCACGAGCTATTGCTAAGGCTCTGCTTGCCGCAGAGGTACCACCAGGACGATGGTTTGGGTTTCTAGTTATTGTTCCAGGCTGAGCATTTCCTGTTGTTTCTTCTTCTGGCCAATCAACAAGCTCTCAGATTTGACTCATATATGTTTCATCTAGTTGATCGTTATCTTTATTATAAACATAAGTAACATTATAAGTAAGTTGAAATATATAGTAATCATCATTATGTGCAGGTTTTTCTGAATATGTTCAGTTAGCATCTATTTCTTCTTTTGTTCCATAGGCTGGTGGAAGTGCAATTAATTCACCATTATTTTCTTTAACTCATGTAGGATTATAGTGACCTTCACTATCTGGTTCATAATTATCTGCTAAAACTCTAGCATATCTTACAACTGTCTCTTTTGGGTAGCCTACTAGCTTTAATTCTCCTGCAATTGTGACACCACTTCTATCTACTCTAAATAAGTCTAAAATAGGGTATAAAGTATGTGTGCTATCATATGCTTGAATTCTTCAGGCGTTTTCATCAACCTGCCAACCAAGACCAGTCATTCTTGCATCTTGCTCTTTTAATATGAAATCACCATTTTTAATTTCTTGTGCAGTAATTTGTTTATTAGTTTCTTGAATTGCTTCGATAACGTTTCCAAGAGTTTTAAAAGAACTATAACCACCTTGAACTTGTGCAATAGATTTATCTTCACTGCCATATGATAATTTTGTATCTAATGGTAATGTTGCTGTTTTAGTTACAGTTAAATCTTGGCAATTAATAGTGCCTCTTTGGTCTTTATTTTCTTCAGCTGTTCCTAAAAATAACTTTCCAATAACAACTGGTGAATCAAGTTCATTATTGTCAAAGGCAAGTTCAACAACATCGCCTTCTCTATATCCATTATAAATTCCTGGTTGAATAGCAAAAGTAGCTTCGGCAACCATTTCTGTAGTATTGCCAGCATTTTCAAATAAAGGCATACGAACAACACAGGTATTTGTTGTAAAGTCAATAGATTTAATTATACCTTTTGTAATCATTTAAATTCTCCTTAATTTGAAATTCTTGTTAAAGAAAGTGTAGTAACATAACCACTTTCACTAATATCATCAACTTGCTTCGTTATAATATACAGTCCAGAACTAATATGTTTGTGTCCGCCTGGAAATACAACATTTAATCTTAAATATTGCATTAATTGTGCTGGGCGCAATAACCCTTGAATTTTTAGTGTTGCTGAAATTGGATATTTAGTCATTTTAGTAAATCAGGTAATGTCTTCTGGTCTTGTTTGAAAGCGATCATTTCCAGATGTAAACATAGGTGAATAAACATCTTCTCATTGGCCTTTATTATTAATTCTTCTAGTGTATTTTTCTGGGCTAAGCTGTGAGTTGTAGTCATAGTAGATAGAATAATTTTCATCCTTGTCTACACTAAAACCAAGAACAATTGTTGAAGTATTGAACCCAATATCAACTTCATAAGCGTCAGCTTGTTCAACATTTGTTGGAGTTTTACTTATTTTAAAGTAAGGTCCGCCCAATGAATCAGTATCACTATATAGTTTATCATAGACAGTATCATCATGAATTGTTAAAATATAAATATCATTACTTAAATTATTATTTGTTGAGCCAGCAGGAATCATACAGCTGGTTAGATACATAATATAATCTAATGGTGAGATATTTGTTTTTGGTTTAATTTGAACAATTTTATCGTCACCTGCAATTAACTTTGCTAAGTTTCGTTCATTCATTCCTGTAAATAAGCTTTGTAAACCATATTTTTTGTTTCTAAATACTGATTTAATCTCATCACTTGGTTTTACATAACCAGATTTTGGAAAAGTAAACGTGCCTGTTTTTCCTACAACAGAACCAGAAACAGCTTTAACTGTATAATTTATTCTACAATTTTCTAGATCAAACTGTTGAGTAATGCCAGTAATAATTGCTTCTTCATCTTTATAGACATAGGTAGGCATAGAAGCATCACCATAACTAAAAATAATTTTACGGGTTTTAGATACACTACTAAATACTTTTTCAAAAAAGTTTGGGTCATCTGTTGGTTTTATTGGATAAGAAATAGACAGTGTGTATTGGTTAACTTGGCCATTTATTTTTATAATATTTAATCTTTGAACATAGCTTGGATATTGAACATCATAAGCAGAATAAAAATTGTCACTCGTTTTCTCTTTAGCTTGAATACGAGTTTTTGAAAAAACACCAAAAGTATATGTACCAATTGTTACTTTAATTCATGGTGCTTGTATTCTAGCTTGACTAGATAATAAACTTCTTTTTTCTTTTGGGACTATGGCCATAATTTACCTTATCTTTCGTTTTTAAATTCAATGCTTGATAAACTTGGAATTTTAATCACACTAAATTTTGTGCTTAATTGAATAAATGGATCTGTAATTCTATTAAAATATGCAATAATCCACCAATAAGTTGGATTATTATAATAAGTTAATGCTAAACCATCTAGAGTATCATCTGGTTTAACTTTATGAGATATATAAGAATTAATTTTATTTAATTGCTCTCCAATACCGTATACATCACGATCTTTTTTAGAGTCATAATAATATGGAACGCCAGTATATCTGCTTGTGTAATTATAGTTAGCATATCTTTTATTTTTTAATTTTTCCACACTAGTCTCCTCCTAATTAATCGTCACCAATGTTCATGCCCTTTTTAAGTGTTTGTACAACACCTCGGAATGAACCATTTTTAAATACCGTTGTTGCATCATATGGGTCAACTTCGCTTACTGTAATACTTAAACTTACTTGTGCATATTTACCATTTGCCAATAATGGAAGCTTATATGTAAGCGCAATTGGGCCATTTACAATACCTTTTATAAATACTTGATTACTAAGTCTTAATGCAACAACTGGTGGTTCTACAGCTTTATTTGATAGATTATACTTTGGTAATGATATTGCTTGTAAAGCTTTAATAAGATTATCAATATAGTCTTCACCAGCCTGTAATACAGAATTACTTACTCCGAGATTGACGTCATCCATCATATCTCTGTGTAACTTTAATTCAATTTGCACGGTTCTTGGACCTGACTTACTATAAGTATATACAGGAGCAGAACGTCCAAGAGCACTTGTTTCACCAAATGTTGATTGCATTTGGTCATTAATTGTCTCAGGACAGCTTGGCAATCTTCAAAATTGAAAGTCCTCATCTAAGTGGGAGATATAAATATAATTTTCAGGAAGAATATATTTATTTGCCATTTTTGCCATAATTATTTTTCCTCCTCAGTTAATTCAATATTAGCAATACTGGTAGCAACCTTTTTGCCTGTACGCTTGTCTGTATCAATATGTGCATAATATTTTTCAGCATCTTTATCAACATACCCTAAGATATCATGATTAACGCCATAAGTATTTTTGTGCAAATTAATATAATCATAAATAATTTGATTAATTCTATACTCTCAAATACCAGGATACTTTGCAAAATAATTGTTTGAATCATAATTTAAACTAAGAGCTTTTTGCACACGTTTAATATTATCTGTAATTTCATCTTCTCTATTAGTAATACTATTTTCGAGTAAATATTCTATAAGTCTGTCTGCAAATGGGTGTTGCTCATTTGTATTCATTCTTAATAATTGTAATGGAGTGATTAAGTCAAAATGCTTTTCATTTGTAACATTTTCAATATCAATTACTGCATGATTTGTTCTTTTTTCCCAATCGCTTACACAGTTAATAAATAACTTTTTAATATAAGTATTAAAATAAGCAGTTTTACTATCAACTGAGACGCTTGGTTTATTTGCACGATAAGCTTCAAAATACTTATCTAAATCAACAAATATTTTTGCTTTTAATTCTTCAGATGGCTCAATGCCATGTTCTATATCATATTCGTATTCATCTATTATTTCTTGTGCAATATATTGTCTATAGTACGGCTGATCATCAATAATAAGAGTATTTAAACTCTTATCAGTATTTTCGATACATGCTTCTTTTCAAATTAATCCTTGATTTTTTCATGTATAGCTATTGTCAGCTTCTTTAAATGTTTTATAAATATTATAATGTGTAGTATCTAAATAAATTAAATACTCTTTTCCAGCTGGTGGAATTGGAGCACCGCCTGGGTCCAAAGATGGTCTATTAGCACCTCAATCATCAATATTTAATATTTGTAGTTCAGGTCTTTTATATGTATAATTTGTTCAATTTAAATAATCGCCCTCTAAAATAACAATGGTAGAGGTATTATTTACTGGTAATTTAATAAATAATTTTAAATCACATTCAGACTGTGCAAGCTCTACTAAAGAATTTCCAAGAGTAAATTGATTTAAATTTAGTAACTCTGTATATAATACTGGGCTAGCAAAAGCACAGTGAGATAATTTTTTATATGTTAACCCATATATATCATTAAATTTTTTACGACTATCTTGATAGTTTCCATAAATACCACAACACATTTCTACTTGTGTATCACAGTCTAAAGCAATAGTATAGGTTTTAAATAACTTGACTGGGACCATGTATATTTTATAGTCCTTATCACTTGTATCAAAAGCAAACTTTCCAGAAATTTCTGGAGAATATCTATAAGGAACAGTTTGTGGTTTTGTCTTATCGTCTCGTGAAGAGTGTGGATAGTCAATAATTCCAAGGTTATCATGATTTTCTTCTGTCACTTCTACATAGTCAAAATCATGAATTACCCAATAACCAATATAATCACTTGTGCTCATAAAGGTCATAAAAACTTCAGCTTTATCAAAGTCTTTTAGCGGAATATATGCAGCCGGTTTAGCTACATATTTTGCAGATAATTTAAGTCTAGTACAAGCTCTATTACTAAAGCAATTATACAAAGGCATTAAATCTAAACCAGAATAATCACGTTGGAATCTTAAATAATCACCAAGATACTCATGAGTATATGAATCATATATATTATCTTTAATTTTTAAATTTTTTGTATAATTTAAAAGTTTATTGCCATAATTGTAAACATGCATATGGCTTCCAACTTTTGTGTTTCTATCACCAACTTCAACTCAAGCATTATCAATAAATTCTTGAATCTTATTGTCTTTAATGTATGGAATATATCTTAAGTGTTCTGGATAAATAGTTGAGTTATCTTCTGCATTTTTATAACTAGTAACTGTTTCTAAAACATCATAACGTTCTCTGCCAGTTTTAGCTTTATATTCTTGTTGTTCATAGGTATAAATACGAAGCTTTGGTAAGTTAAAATTATGTAATAATTGTTTTAAGTAGCCAGTAAAGATATCTGTATTATTAAACTTTTTCATTATTTATCCTCCTAACTAGTTACCTAGTCCACCATATCCACCTGGGAACACATATGATGAATCAAATTTAACGTGGAAGCTTTCACCACCACTGACAACATCAGTTAAAATATTAATAATATCAACGATGTGAGCATCAACTTCACTTAATTTTGTTTCATTGCTATCATCAACAGCTTCGGCAAGTTGATCATTAGCCTCACTTTGTGCATCGCCCATAGTTTTACTTTGAACATCACTGCCTTCACTATTACCAACATAGCCTGATTCAGATGTTCCTTGTAGTGATGTAGTAAGCAAGCCAGAACCATTGCCTCTTGTAACAGTATTTAATCCAGATGTAATACCAAAGTTTTTTAACATTGCACCACTACCAATGCCGTTACCAAGTCCGGCCATCATATTTCCAATGCCACCTAAAATACCAGCACTTAAAGCTCCAACACGCATTAAGTTAGCTACAGTTGTTTCTAAGTCAACCATGTTGCCCATGACGCTAAATGCTGGAATATTAATACCACCAACAGTGCTATCTAGCATACTAGCAATTGTATAAATTGCATATAAAGTTGGGCTATTTGCCATAGTATTAGCCGTAGCATATTTCAAGTTATCAAATAGGTTAGTCATTAATTCACCTGAGCTTGTTCTTTGATACATTGTTCCTGCCATTGTTTGTAGTTGGGTAATCATGCCACTATAATTTAGGTTTGTAGTAGAAATGTTATTTACAGAAGAAGCAAGGTTTGCCGCAGCTTTTAAATCAGAAGCAGTTAATCCATAAACATTTGCAAATTGTTGTGCAACAATTTTACTATTTTTAGTTTCTTTATAGATATCTCCTAAATAACCAACCATTGCTCTCATTAATTGATTAGTTTCTGAATCATCAAGTCCTTCTGCTAAAATCTCTGCAATAGAAAGATTTGCTCTATTGGCAGCCATGACTAGTAAGTTTCCATAACCACCTTCTGTAATAGCGCTTACATCACCAGCAGCTAACTTACCAAGAGCGCTAGATAAACCGCCAGTATTAGAAAAACCTACTGAATATAATGAGCCCATCCATTTTTGAACTTGATATTCAAATGCAGTTGCATCTTTAGCGCCCATTAAAGCACTTGCTTCATATAAATTTTGTCTAATTTCAGATGCAGCTTCTGTCATGTATTCAGTAGTTTGATACATGTTGTTTAAGAATGCTGTTAAAGCAGATTCCATGCCTAAACGAGCTGCTGTAGTATCTGCTTGTTGAATACGAACTAATTTAAGCAAAGTAGCATCTGTAGCATCAAATGTATTTGCGATTTTAGCACTTACTGTATCTAAGAAAGCTCTTTGTTCAACATTAAATGCAATACCTTTTCCAACTAATGTTTTTAAGCTATTAACAACATCTGCTTGCTTAACTACTGGAGACATGCCAACATATGAAATAATATCTTGGCTCATTGCTTTCCAGTAGGAACCTAAGAATGTTCTTTGTCCTTTTAGTCCTTGTAAACGAGTATCAATAGTGCTTTGTGCTTGGGCAATTTCATCGATACGTCCTTGTAATTGCTTTGCAAAATCTTCAATAAGTTTTTGACCTTGCTCTGCAACAACTTGCATTCTTTGACCCTTAACAGCTTGTTCGGCTTCATCTCTTGAGATGCCCTTTTCTGCCATTAAGTTTTGAATAGCTTCTTCTTTATTTTTGAAGAGCACATCACCTAGGGTACTAAATTCACTAGAAGCTAGATTTTTTAGATCTTTAATTTTCTTTTTATTTTGCTTTTCTTCTTCTTTTAAACGTGCTGCTTGCACCTTATCAATTTCTTTTTGAAAAGCTGTTTGATAAGCACGCTTTTTATTATATTCATTTTTTATTGCAGCAGCTTCTGCGCCACTTTTACCTTTTAAGGCTATTTTTTCTTCTTCATCGATTGCTTTTCGACGTTCTGCTAAAGTGCGTTGTTCAACAACTGCAGCTGCATCATAGCCCATTTGAATTAAACGCTTATTAAGCGCTTGTTCTTGTCTGAGCTTTTCAGTAGTAGCGTTTTGAGCTAATTTTACTTGCAAATCATAAAGTTCCTCCGCATTATTAATGCGTAGCCTTAAAAGTCTATTAGCTTCTTGTTGCTCGAATTCAGACTCCTCTTTTGAAAAGGAGCGAATTCTATCCAGCATTTTATTTAGCTGTGCTTCGGTAAAAACTTCATCTGCCATGCTTTATAACTCCCTATTTATTATTTTTGTTAGTTTTTGCTTTCTCAATGGCTTGTTTCGTGGCCTCTTGTTTAGCATTAATATATTCTATTAAATAAAATCTCTCCTGAAAGCTTAAATCTAACACGTCAGTATAGCTAGTGTGCAAGTTATCACTAATATACCAACATTCTTTAACTATTTCTTTATATCTTTTTGGTCCATAGGCCTTACCATCACTAGATAGTTGTGGGTCTAAAAAATTCGGTCCCAAAGCGAAAGGATGTAGGTACCTCTCCTCCACACTTTGTACAGTCAACAATTAATTTGTTGTCCAATCCTACCATATCATTTAAAGCATCAATACTATTAATAATTTTAGCCATATCAAGAGCTGGAAGCTTATCAATAAAAGCCTCTAGTTTAGTTTGATCCATTGGCATACCATCTACAGTATCAATAACGCTAGTTAATAATACCATAACTTCAAATGAAATGTCTGCGGATTTAAATTTTCTTTTAAGTTCTTTAGTTCTATTTTCCATCTCATCAAGCATTCTTGGTGTTTGAAATTTTAAAACTACAGTATTACCACTTTTTGGTAAAACAATTGTTCTAGCTTTCTCAAAAGCTTCATAATCAAAGTCTTTAACTACAAGGTCTTCTAAGTGTGCAATAGTTTCAAATACTTCACCACAGAATGGACATCTGAGTTGCATTTTATATTCATCACCATAGGTAACAATTCTTAATCTATGAAGTAAGTATTCATAGTCACCTAAAGCCATATCATAGACATGAATTGCTGGTTTTTCAATCATACAACCTTCAATAATATCTGCTAAAGTCTTAAATTGCGTGGTGCTTGGAGATAAACGTTTCATCTCATCTCTAGCTGTCATACTGCGGAGTTCTACGTGGGAATTTACTTGTTTACCATAAATAAGACCTTTTGATGGTAATTCCATTCCTTCTCCAATAGTGTAATTTGTTTGTCTTTCTTCCATTTTAAATATCCCTTTCTAAAATCTTTCTTCAAAATGTTTTTCCAAAATCTCCCTGATTAAAGCAGAGACTGTCATGTTTCTTTTTTTAGCTTGTGCCTCTAAACGAGCCTTTAATGGTCGTGTAGTCTCAAAGGTTTGCATTATTTTGTCACTTCTATCAACTTTCTTTCTTCCCATTTTAAGCTATTCCTTTCTTAAAACATTGCTCAAACGTTCATATAATTTAGCAAATAAAAACAAAATAGATTTAATAAATTTATTTTTAAAAAAATAAAAAGCAAACCGAAGTTTGCTTAATATTTTTAATTATTTTTTAATTAGTTTTCTTCAACAACTGGAAGGTCAACTAAAGCTCTATCGTAAGATAATTCAACTTGTAATTTACGTTTACCGTCATTTTCTCTGTCAAATTCAGCTTCAGTAATTTTAGTAACAAATACACCTTCAAGAGTCCAAGTTCTAATTAACTCATAATCTTGTGTATATTCACAAAGAGTACAAGTTTTCTTATAATCTTTCATACGTCCACCTTTACGTGTATGTGGATTATATGCAAGATATAACCAAGACATTAAGATAGATTTAGTATCTAATCCAACAACGTCATCAACTTCAATAGTTCCACCATCCCAAGTAGGAACTGTTGCAAATTTAACAACGTCATTACCACGTCTATATTCTTCTGTACCAACACTGAAGTGTGGAACAAATGCTTTAGTAACGTTTAATCTAAGAATATTTTGACTATCATTAAGTCTATCTGATTCAGCAGCAGCCTCAGGGTCACCAGTATAGGCTGGGCTAAGTAAGTTAGAAAGGTCATCAACAATTAATGTGAAGAACGCATTTCTAGCTGCTTCATAATTTGCTAAGTTAGAACTAATGTGTCTAGTATTTAAGCTTTCATCAAATTGTGACATATTCTATATTCTCCTTTATTATTCTTCTTCAATATCAGTTGTGATACCACCGATAGAATCTTCAAGGTATAATTTAATATCAAAGTCTTCAACAGCTTCAATTGGAACAATTCTAATCTTAGCAGTTAATAGAGCTTTTTGAGAACTCTTAACCTTAACAAATTTATAATCAGAGATACCTTGATCTGACTTCATTTTTTCTAATGTAGGTCTAATAGCATTACAGAAGTTAACCCATAATAAATCGCTATTTGGATCAAATGTGAATCGTCTGCAAGCAACATAAACATCTTTCTTAATAGTAGTGCATAATTGTCTAATATTTAAGAAATGGCTTGCTCTTAAATCACCTTCATTACCTTCTTTGGCGCCTAAAGCATAAGCTGTTCTATTGCCCCATAAATAATAGCTATTTTTAATTTTAACAACTAAGTTAATAGCTTTTGTAATATTTGCAGTAGCATAACGTGGTTCTAAGATGTCAACAGCAGCTTCACCTAATTTACAACCAAGACTTTCAATAGTATAATTACTAATACCTCTTGTAAATCCAGCAACAGCATACCATTCATTATAAGTTTCGGCAGCTTTAGCAGCACAAGCTAAATAATGGAAGGATGCAGGGAAGACACAGCCACAACCAAGTGTATCTGTTTCATCTTCGCCTTTCCAAGTAGCAATATATTCTTTGGACATTGCATATTTAACATATGGTGCAAAGATTGCTGCATATTGAGAGGCATCGATTTGACTTAAGGCAGTAGTCATAGATGTAATTGCATCTGCTTGACTCATTGGTGATCCACTAGTTTCATAAGAATCAGCCGGTAAATCAACAAGAGCAATACAATCACCACGACCAGTTTCTGTAGCTTTAGGAGTATGTGTAGCTAAGCTAATAATTAAATTATTTGCTGTAGTATTATCTTCTAATAAACCAGTAAGAATATATCTGAAGTCATAAACGCCTTTGTCTTTTAAGCAAGACCAATAGCTTGCTTCATTCATATCACCTGCAATTGTAAGTTTTTTGTATAAAATAGTATAACCTAATCCTAATAATTCATAAGCAATTTGGTTACCATATTGGTGGCCTAATTTTAAATCTTGACCATTATTACCATACTTGATAAAGGCATAACGTTTTTCAATATCTCAGACGGTTCTTTCATCAACTAATACAAAATGATGTACATATCCTTCATCATAATTTTCACCTTTATCATCAGTAGGCTTTGTTTCTGATGTAACTTGAACTGCCTCATAGAGCTTTCCATCTGTTCTTGCAATGGCAGCATTAAATTCTTCTTGCGTTAATGCTTTTGGAGCTTCTTCAGGTTGTGCAAATTTTTTAGCTATAACGATACTTTTTGTAGCTGGGACTTTACCAATTACATTGATAAATTCTTCACGACTAGTACATTCGTATACATCATTTTCGTCAAAAACACTTTCAGCTTCTGCACTTTCGCTAACAACCATGCCACCATAGTGATATTTACCATCTTCACCTTTGGCACGTTCTTTGACGAAACCTGGGACGACGACAGCAAAATTAGTATATGGAGTACGACCTGCTCTGGTATTATCATATTCGCTAATAATAATTTTTGGCATACTTTTGTTGTCTCCTTTTAATTTTGTGACTAATTAATTTAGTGTAAGTTCCATGAACTTCATTTAATTTAGCAAATAAATTAATAATATTATGCTATTTTTTAATTACAATATCTGGTACTGGTTCATCCATACGACCAAATGGAACATCTAATTTTTCCACTTCACCAGATTTGCTAATTTTTTCTGAAATTTCAAGATAACCATCAGCTCCGGCTGGTATCTCATCAACACCATCAATAAATAGACGCCAATTTTTTCTATATGGAACACTGAATAAGAACGCATCTTGTAATTCCATTTGTATCGTTCATCTATGAAATTGTCCGCTAAATATTCTTTCACTAATAGCACTTGTATCAGACACTGTATTCAAGACTCTAATATTAGCAATATGTTCAATATTTAAGTCTTGATAAGGAATTATAATTTTAATAACAGGGTTATTGATCAATTTAAAGAGGAAATTTCTTACATATTCATCGCTTTCCTCATCTGTTTTTGTAAAAATATCTAATTGATAAACAAGTTTAATTGGCAAAACATTAAATTGATAAGCTCCTTGAGGTATTTCTTTAACTGCTTGTTTTAGTTCCTCTCCTTTTAAACCTGTAAGATCAGTATTTGGAACTGCAGTTTTATAGTATCGTAGTCCATCATATGACTTTGGAGATTTTACTGTAGAAAGTAATTCTATGTCATTATTTCTGGAAAGAGCAATAATTGGTAATTTAAATGGATTGTCATTTAGGTCATCTGCAGTAAGCTCAAAAAGTTTTTTAGACTCATCTGGACGTAACACCCTTAATGGAGTGTTTGTTGGCAATCATTTTTGTAATTTTGCTACAATTAGATCATCATAGTATCTACAGGCCATAATTAGTCCTCCTTTTCAAGTGCAATTTTTAATATATTACTTCCTGCAATTTTACCATTTCCATAAGTGATAAAACTTGCAATTTTATCTAAAAAGTTGTCTGGTATAACAATTACTAATTCAGAAGTATCTGTTGTATTCGTCATAAATTTAGCATTTGAGATGATACGAAGACACATTTGAACTAAATTAGAATTATATTTATTTTTTAATGTTTTATCTAATAATTTTTCTTGCGCGTTTTGTTTATATAATAGAATTCTACGACGAGCAATTCATTTAGCTCTGCTGGTAATAGAAGGTAAATCTGGTCCAAAAATAGTTGTATTATTGATTTTTTGTGTAAAAAACATAACTATGCAACTAAATTAGCTTTTTTAGCTAATCCCAATAAAAGTTTTTTAACAGATTTGCCACTATATTCATATCTACCAAGCATTAAATCTTTATCATATTGACGAGTTTCTGAATAAGTAGGTCTTACAGAATCTCTAGTGCTATACAATTTATTGCCAGTAGCTTTTTCTACATCATCCAAATATGTAGAATAATTTAATCTTCAAGCATCAACAAGGTAAGAAATCATCTTTTTAGCTGTAACATCACTGGTAATTCTTTCAAGCATTCTATCAATGATGTCTGATGTAATTTCTGGTTTTTCATCATCCATAGACTTACCAGCATGAATTTCTAATAACTGCTTAATAGCAGTTGGTGATCTAAATGAGCCAGTTTTTGGTGCGAGGTCTTTTACCAAAGAACCAGTGTCACCTTCAGTATACATAAAATTGGCTAATATTTTTCCTGGGTCTTTGCTGTATTCGCCTTTAAGTGTAGCATTAAAATCGCTAGCTCTTTGTCTTACTGCATTTTGTAGCTTCAAGTAATTTTGAAGGTCATTGCCTACATTAAATAATTCATTATTAAATATAACATTATATTCTTTAAATGTTCCAGTGCCTCTAATATCACTAAGTGTTAAGATACGATTTACCCATGCATTATAAATAGGCACAAAGGTTTCAAGATTAATTTTACCGCTGGCTAATAGTGATTCTCTATCTTTAAGATATTTAACAAATGGATTTGTAAGACTATCTCATCCAACTTCAATTAAAGTATTAGTAAAGCTAGCTCCGAGAGCTTTAACTTGATCTGCTACAGCTCCTCATTCAAGCTTATAATAACCATCTTTTAATGGGCCAGTTCTAGAGGTATCTCCGTCTCAGAAAGCTTTACGTTCATCTGGATTTTGAAGTCTAGCATAAATTGTTCCCCAATCAGCTTTTTGGCTGTTAGCAAGCTCATCATTAACTTCACGTTCATGTGCAGCTCTATCGGCTTCTCTACGTCTTCTATCAACAGTAGCATCAGCCATTAATTGACTAAAGCTTTCTATAATAGAATCTAAAGCTTTTTGTAATTTATTTATATTATTAACAGATCTTATAGAAGTTGGGACAGTTAAGTCAACAATTGGTTTAATTGACTTATATAAGCTATCAAGCACAGCAACATATGAATCTAATGCAGCTTTAGTAGCAGCATCAGCTGTTAACTCAGTTATAATATCTAATGAAATAGCATCTTTAGCATTATCACACTCAGCAATTACTTTATCGCATGTTTCTTTTAATTTTTTAACAATAGCAGATTTATCTGCTGTTAACTCATTAGTTTTAAAGGTGACTTCAATTTCTGCATGGATAGTTCTTCAACGAGCTATAGCAGTATTTACTTCTTTTTCTCCCCAAGGAGTTTTTCCAGCTGCAGTTCTAAATTTTTTAATATCAGCATCAAATTTTTGTCTTTCTGTGCCGTATTTATTAGCCGGATTAATTTTATCAGCTAATGTAACTACTTTATCCAATGCAGTGCTATAAGTAGCTAATTCTGATTGTAACTCAACAGAATGATCGCCAGGAAGTTTAGTAGTATTATTAATTTCTTCAGCTGCACTATTAAGTTGTTTTAGTGCATCTGTCAAGTCTTTTGTTCTTTTAGCATCATCAGTTGCATTTTTAATTGCTTCTATATTAGCTTTTAATGTTGGGATGTCACTATTAATAGAACTTACAAGAGCAGTGCCAGTATCAGTTGCTGTTGCTTCTTCTAAAATATCTTCATTTAAGATATATTTTTCAAGTAAAATAAATTTTGCCATATTAGTCATCCTCTTCATTATCAACTAATGCAGTAAAGTTTGTATCAGTGAAATTTTCTGTAACTGTTTTTTCATCGGTATCAATGTATTCTGGCGCAATTTCACAAGCAATAGAAGCTGGATATACCATAATATTTTGCATACTAATTACACGAAATACACGGCCCTCTGCTTGATCAATACCGCTTGGTACAATAAATAATGCACCAACTTGAATGTGTGGTAGATCATATGGAACATGAATAATTGATGAGCTTTCTTGAAGCTCGGCAACCCAGCCCATTTTTTTCAATGTCTTTTGATCTGGATGTTCTTGAAAAATACATCCAACTAATTCTGGTTTGTAATAATATGTGTCTAAATCACCATGACCATCATAGGTCTTGCCAGGTAGTGGTGCTCTATATATACAGTTGATACCAAGGAGCTTAACCATTTGCTTAAAATATAATCTATGTAATTTAATATCTTTATTTAATAATAAACCATAGTTATTTGGATTATCAGACATAATTAGCTCCTTTCTTTTTAGAAATTAAGGCTGGCCGTATTATTGTTTACAACCAGCCTATTATAATTATTTTATTATTTTAAGCCTTCAACAAGGTTTTCATTAATTTTATACTTATAGCCGAAGCTTTCAGTAATAAGTGTTTTAGACTCATTGATTGAGCAGTTTAATGTGAATGCTTTTTCATCGGAGAAGTCTTTATTGTAGCCTTCAAAGAATAATTTACCTTCACCATAAGCTGGTAAGAATTCAAACATTGTTAATTTTTCTTTACCACTATTGAATGAAATTTTACCTTCAACAACTAATTTGCCTTCTTTAAGTTCACAACCAGTTGTTTCATAAGATTTAACATTAGAATAAACCTCATGTAAGTATTCATCAATGTGTTTATTTAAAGAACATTCATCTAATTCATCAATATCATCTTCATTAAATTCTGGTTCTTCAATTTCAGTTGGAACTTCTTCAACAGGAGTTTCTTCAGATGTCTCTTCATGGAATTCAGGTTCTAAGATTTCTTTTTCTTCTTCAGTTGCTTCAACTTCAATTTTTGGAGCATCTGGATTATCTAATTGACCTTTTTCAGCAATTACAAGCGTGTCTTCTTCTCCATGAATATCAACTTTATTTTTAATAACATCTAATGGTGTTTTTTCTTCAACTTCTTCTTTTGGCTCTTCTTCAACAGCTTCTTCACCTTCAACAGGCTTTTCAACAGGTTCATCTACTAGAGTTTCTTCTTCAGCTGGAACTTCATCTTCTTCTTTAAGAGATTTTTCACAGTTTTCACCACATTCTTCTAATGGTTTGTCGCATTCACCATCTTTGCATTCTTCGCCTTCAGTTAATTGTTTTTCAATATTATCTGGAAGGACAGCTTTACCATCAGTTGGGTCTTTATCTTCATATTCTAAATGAGTTGTTCTTTCAGCTGGATTTCCAGTATAACCTTCTTCAACAGGAGCTTCTTCCCAAGAGTCTATGATTGCAGAAACTTCTGGATCAGGCTCTTCAGTAAGTTTTTGCTTATCGCATTCTTCTAAGCTTTCTTCTTTAGCATCTTCTCTTGCAGCATTAATTTCTTCTTCAGAAACAGGGGTTTTAAATTCATCGCTATCAAGTAATTTATCTAAATTACCTTCTTCATTTAAGTTTTCATTAACATCCCAAGAAGCAATGATTGAATCAATTTCAGCATTTACATCTTCATTGAGAGTTAAATTTTCAGAACCATTTTCTGTTTTAAGCTCAGAGCCCTCTGCAGCTTCTTTTTGTGCATCAGAAGCATTTAAACTTTCATCAATGGCAGGCTCAATGATTTCTAAGCCATGTTCCTTTGCTGTATTGGTTTCTTTATTTTTCTCAACAATTTGTTCACATTCTTCTTTAGTTCCAGTAAAAACCTCTTTTTCTGGTTTATCAGATAGAACAACTTTGCATTCTCCTGTCTCTTCAGTTAGAGCTTCTTCAACAGGAGCTTCATCTTCTTTTGGCTCTTCTTCAGCCTGAACCTCAGTCGGCTCTTCAGCAGGAATTTCTTCTGCTGGTTCTGTATCAGCTAAACCAGCTTCAGCAACCTCTGGAACTGGTTTAATTGCATCTGGTAATGCTTCTTCTAAATCAGCATTAAATGCGTCTAAACGTCTTTGAATAGCAGCTTTAACTTCTTCATTATCAGTTTTCTTTAAAGCTTCTTCTTCTTGCTTAATCATTTGTTGTAGATAAGCAATATAATCATTATGAGCTTTTAATTTTTTATCTAAATCTTTATCAACTTCTTCATTTAATGTAAGATTTTCTGATTCATTTTCTGTTTTAAGTTCAGAACCTTCTTCAGCATCTTTTTGAGCTTCAGAATTATTTAAGCTCTCTGGTAATGCAGGTGCATCGACGCCAGCGTCATCTAAGTTAACAACTTCAAGACCGCCATGAGTAACTACCATATTATCATCAGAATGCTCTTTTACATAAGTATCACATTCTTCTTTAGTGCCAGTAAATAATTGATGGCCACATTTGTCTTTATAAAATACTGAATAGGCTTTTGTATCAGCTTTTTCATTAAGAGTTAAATTTTCAGATTTGTGAGCAGTAAAAAGTTCACTATCTTCTTCTGCGTCTCTTTCAGCTTCAGAATGATTTAAGGATTCATTCTTTTCTTCTGGTGTTTCTTCTGGGATTTCTTCTGGAACTTCTGATAAATCAAGGTCTAAATCTAAATCATCTTCATCAACTTTAGCACCATCACCAGTTCCTTCAGCGTCGACTTCTTCAGTTGGTTCTTCAAAGTCTAGGTCTAATTCATTTTCTTCTGCTGGAGCTTCTTCATATTTATCAGCTTCATCATTACCAACTGAATCAACTTTACCAATTAAATTATAGCCAGATGAATTGCCACAGTGTTGACAAATTTCATTAATATTAACAACATCTGGGTTTTCCTCAGACTTTTCAATATCTTCAGGATTTTTGTAGAAGAGTGTCATACATTGTGGGCATTGAATAATAACTTTGCCAACATATGAAGGAAGTAAGTCATCTGCAGTTTCAGCATCTAAATCGACAATTTTTTCAATGCGTGCTAATTTAGCTTGTGCAACTTCTCCATCACGTTCTTCTTTAGCTTCTTCCAAATCTTCAGAGCTACTAACATCATAGTAATCTTCAACTAAGATTTCTGTATGTGATTTAGTATTGAATCTTTCTCTGAGATCTACTCTATTAGCTGCAATGCCTTTTTCAGCAACTGGAATTTCAATTTCATCTAAGGCTTTAAATGCGGCTTCAAGATCAAATTTTTTTACTGATTCTTTTTCCATAAATTTCATTTTTCTCCTTAATCTATTGGATATACTAGATTGCTATTCGCTCTAAGTACTTCTCTTAATTCTTTTAAATCGGTGTTTCCTTCTTCAAGAAGTTTTTCACCATCCATGCCCCAAAGAGCATTTGATTGACTAAATCTTGTTCTAATTCTTCCTAACGTTATTTTTGTGAACGCTAAACACATTCTTACTAATACGTCTTGCCAATAATCACTTTTAATATCCTCTACAGAGGTAAGCTTTGGAATATATTCAACAGCAACAGTGCCAGGGGCTGACATATTATTATTTAAATACAACTTATGTGCGTGTTTGTCTTCTCTGAAAGCCATATCAGTTGACATGGTATTTCTTACTTGGGTTAGTGTGTTCCATGCTGCATAATTCATCACATAATCTTGAAGATTATACATTGTTCCAGCATTACTGAATACCATCCATTGTTGGGCATACATAGGGTCCATTGTTAGAGAATTTCCAGCATCTTCTGAATTTCCTACTCCAACAGTTCTGTAGACCTTAACAATAGAGGACGAGTTTTCAAGTGGCGTGCCGGTATAATCAATGCATGAAGCATACGGAATATTAACAATAGTAGTTTCATCCCAATATCTTTGAAGTTCACGCAAAGCTTTTTTAACGACAAGCTTAATTGTCTCGTCTTCAATTTCAAGTTCAAGAACAACACCAGTAAGTTCGAGTTTGACTTCTTCTATGACGTCTTGTATTGTCATTGGTTATAAACTCCTCCTTATTGGCAACTTATCAATTAATTTAGCAAATAATAAGATTAAACATAAATAAAAAGCTCATTATTTGAGCTTCTTTTATTTTTCATTAAATTTAAAAGTATAAGAAGCAGTCTTTCCTGCCATCAGCCATATATTCCGGTTGCTTTCTATCTATAACAATTAAGTCTCTATAGTTGCTAGGAAATGCTTTATATCTTACAATATATTCTTGAATTCTGTTTGTATTGTCGGTAATTCTATAAAATGGTCTTTTTTCTTCTGCTCACGTAGATGGAACTTTTTCTTGATAATTTTGAAACTGTATCGGCCTAATGGTTGCAGGCGGATTAAACTCATATTTACCTCATTTGTGATGTAATAAACAGGCAAATATGCTATCCTCATATCCTTCATTCTTTTGTGGATCAATTGGGACCATTGGCTCATTTTCATAAATAAATCTAGAAATTGCACATAGATTTAGCTGTGCACCAATATATGGGTGATACTTACTATTTTTGCCATGAATAAAACAAAAACCTTGTGGATGTTTATCTACCTCTTTCATAAAATCTAAATGAGCATGATCATTATCACATTTTATAATGGCATCATCATCAAACATAATTATATAATCATAATCTAGCTTTAGGAATTCTTCTCTTAACATTTGTCTGGCTTTTAAGATTCCAAGTGGTTCATAAGTTTTTATTATCTGCTTGTTTTTTGTTTTAATTGGCTTAAAATCTTGCCAATTTTGGGCAATAACTAAAATATCAATGTTAGGCCAAAGGTCATTGAGCTGCTTAAATAATCTATTAATACGCTCTTTTCTTTGCGTTCTATTTGGTTCTTTATCAGGAAGTCAGCTTGGTATGCCAAATACTTTTTTCATAAATCTACCTCCTAGAAGTATAAATAACAGCCAGGTTTGCCATCAGACACTGAATTTACTTTTTTAGCCCCGGTAGCTGATCCGTTAGTCTGTTGTTTTTTTGATGCAGACTCTTGAACTCTTGCGGATGCAAATTTAAAGAGTTGTGGATGTGTGAGTCTTGTTTTTGTAGTATTTAATTCATAAACGCTTGCTTCTGGAAATTTTTGTTCAAATAAAGAATTAATTAGTTTAATAGTTTCTGGATTTTGCTCTAAGTCGGTATCATTTAAGCATACAACTCTTGCATATGCAAAAAATTCTTTGATCTGTTCAGTAGGACATTTATTTCAAATATACTTAAATTTAATTGGTGAGTCTTCGAGTTTATTATTTGCCCAAAGTCAATCAGCATAAAAATAGATATTCATGTTATATGGTTCTCTAAATTGAGTACATGACTTATATAATTCTTGATAATGCTGTTTATTAAATTTATGAACTAGCTCTTTTGTATAAGCAGCAAATCCATGTTCTGGTGCCATATAATAACCAATTTTTAATTCATCTAAACCAGTTGCAAGCCTAAAAGCATTTATATTAGTTCTACGCCAAATTTCTTGTCCATTTACATTTGTCATTTTACGCATTTCTATTTTTGGAGTAAATCCATCAAAAAAGTCAGTTTCTGCACAATAATTTAATGCAAACATATCATCATTACCATAAATAAACCTATCACTTAATCCAATAATATTATGATAGAAACACTCTATAGTTGAACTATTGAATGTTGGTAATAATTCAGCTGGAATAATATCTTCATGTAAAACTATATGAATTTTGTTTTTATCTAGTCAGCTCGGTATTTGGGCTTCACTTGCAACAATTAGATGAATTTTATTAATCCATGGTAGGTATTTTTCTAAGCCTCTAAATAAATATTTTAAATAATTATTAGGTCTAAATCTAGTAATACCGTTTGACTCTTGATTAGTAAGCGTTTCACCTTTTGCTGCTAAGTATTGCTTTTGTCATGCTGGATCGGTGCTGTCTACAAATGGAAATACAAAGTCAATACCATTATGGCAAAGTTCTTTTACATAGGCACGATTTTCAAAATTATTAGTATAAATTTCTTTTAGTTTATCATAATTTTTAACTTTTTTAATACGTCTTAGCATAGAGCAAAAACTATTTAAAAATGTTAAAATTTGAAATTTATTCACAGTTTTACTTCCAGATAAACTGTCTTGTCTTTGTAAATAGTCATATAAATAAACTTCTTTAAAATATACTTGGCCATATTTAGCAAAAAGCTCTAATGAAAAGATATAATCTTCTCCATATTTACAGGTATCGAAACGTAATTTTTTAATAATACTTTTTTTATAAATACAGCTACATACTGTAGATATTTCATATTTACGGTCACCTGTTAAAATCTTAAATGGCTTATCACTTGTAGTATATAAGCCCTCTTCAATATTAAAAACTTTAGTTTCTTTGCCAGCTTCATTTACTCCATGACGTCCAGAACGAACTCAGCCATATTTTTCTGCATAAGGTAATAATATTTCACAAAAGTTTGGCTGTATTGAGTCATCTGAGTCAATAAATGAAATATATTTACCAGTTGCATTATCTAGGCCAGTGTTTCTTGCGGCACCTAAACCGCCATTTTGTGGTCTTTTAATATATTTAAATCTTGAATCTGACTGCTCAAATTGTTCACATATTTTTCAGCTGTCATCTGGTGAGCAATCATCAATCATTAAGCATTCAAAGTCTTTAAATGTTTGATTTTGAATAGATAAAAGACATTTTGTTAAATATTTTTCTACGTTATAAATAGGTACAATAATAGTTAGTTTTGGCATAATTATTCCTTTCTTGCTAATATAGCTTCAACAAACTTAGGCATTTTTTCTTTAAATTGTTTAATTGTATTTTCTGGTTCCCAAGCATTTACATCAGTAAGTTCTATATAGTTTAAATGTGGGAATTTTTCTTTTATTTTGTTAAAAGACTTCTTATTTAGGTGATGATCAAATACTTTATAGTCACTTTGTAAAACTCTTGACCCAATAATAATTGTTTTTGATAACAGTCCTATTTCTGATAGATAGCTAAGTATATTACTTAAAGCTTCATCTATTAAGTCTCCGGTATTATACTTTACAAAGTTTCCATTTAAAGTAAAAATTAATCATTTATTATTATTTTCTTTTATATCTACTAAATACTTAAATAGTCTATCACATCTAATTTTGAACTCTGTAAAAAATTTTTCACCTTCTGGAATATTATGAACAAAACAAATTGTTTTATTTGGATAAAGAGACTCTCATTCGCAGTCACCAATACGAAATTCATTGGGGTTCTTATGACGTTTTTGTGGGACATTATTTTTTACAAAATTATATAATTCATTATTAATAGCTAATTTTAATCCATTAACACTTTTTAAGGCTACATTGTCAAGCGGTCCCTTTAATCTAGACTTTTTATCAAAGCAAGCAAGATATACACAATTGCTTCCTATTGACATAAATTGTAAATCTTCAAACTTAATCATCTCGTATAATTTAGCAAATATTTTTATTAAATCTATTCTTAGGAGGCAATAAAAAAGACTCACCGAAGTGAGCCTTTTTGTTGTATTCTAACCTAAACTAAATTAGGCAACGATACGGCCAGCGACTAAGAGGTTCTCGTTGAGTAATGCTTTAGCATACCAAGTTGAGAAGCCTTGTGCTAAACCACCGTCAGGTGTTCCAAGTAATTGAGTTGGGACAATTGCCATGTAAGGTGCGTAGACACCAGCAGAGGACATCATGTCAGAACCGTTTAAACCAAGGAAGAATTCACCTGATTCAAGAGCTGGGGAGACATAGATTGATAAACCATCTAATTCACCAACTTTGTAAGGTCCATTCATCTTAGCATTCTTAACAGCTGTGAAGCCATTGACGAATCTTAAGACTGGTAAGCAGTCTGCAGAGATGACCATGTAGTTAGGATGGAATTTCTTTGTTCTGTTATAGATAACAGCTTTAGCTTGTTCAATAACTTCTAAGAAGCCATTGTAGTGCTCGAATTTGCTAACGCCGATTGGGAGAGTCTTGGACCATTCAAGAACGACTGGTTTGCCTTCTGCATCTTTGTGAGCAAAAGCGGCTTTGTATAACATGTCGACGATTTCAGTGTCGATTTCATATGCTAATTCACCACAAGCTTGTTCAGCGATTTGTTTATCGAGTGAGAAGCCGTAGTCAGTTTTTGCTTGGAAAGCAGTGATTTGATCGTAACGGACAGCGATACGTCTTGGTTCAGCAACAAGAGCGATTCTTTCCATTTTTGGACCAATGGTTGGAATGTCTTGAGCAGGAACGCGTTCCATTTGGAATTCTTCACTGAAGTAAGCAACTTTAGCACCAGCTTCAACGCCAGCTTTTAATTTTTCAGCAGTGACATATTCGATAGAACCATCAGCTTTGATGACTTTAGCATCTTTGTGTTCGCCTTCTTTACCGAAACGGTTTGTAGCCATTGGGGTAAGAGCAACTTTACCATCGGAACCAGCAGTTTCAACGATAACTTGGGAAGTGAAAGCAGTTCTTGCTTCGCTGTGTTCACCAAGACCGAAGACACTATTGAATTCGAATCCTTTGTGGATGTCGCCTTTGTCAGTTTTAGAAACATAACGTAAGTAAGCAACAGAGCCGCTGTAAGAAGTCATTGGGTGAACGATGACTAAATCATTAGCGATTAATGATGGAACAGCGATGTTTGTGAGGTTTAAGCAGAATTTTTTCCAATCACCTAAGTCAGAACGTTCTGTAGCTTGGGTGTTCATGGATTCTGTCATCCATCTGTTTGTGTTGTCTAATAAGACAGCAGTTGTTAATTGTGTATTAGCAGAAATTTGTTTGCCATCGAAGTTTTTGGCAACGTAGGCTTCTGCGACCTTTAATTGACGACTATAAGTCTCAAGTAAATTTTGTCTCATTATTTTCTCCTATAAAATATGATAGTAAGTTATCAGCTTATTTTAATCCGGCTAAGATAAGTAAGTCATCATCAATTTCGTAGCCATTGTCTGGATCAATAACTTTCTTTTCAGTTTTACTGACTGACTCATTGACTCTTACTCTTGGATTACCACCAACCAAACCGAATTGTGGGCGACCTTCATCAAGAAGATCATTGCAAACATTGTCGATATCGTCTAGCGAATAGCTTTCGGCAAGTTTGCTAGTAATATCTGATGGTCTAACACCAAGCATTTTTGCTTTATTGGCAAGGTAGCGTTCAATAACAGCATCATATTTAGCTTTGTATGACTTTGCAAGATTTGCTCTGTCAGCAGCTTTCTTTCTACTTTCTGTAAGCGCTTCGTTTAAGGATTTCTCTGTTTCTTCAGCTTCGGCTTGAACCTTAACTAATTTTTCAGATAACTCTTGAACTTTTGCTTTATCAGCATTAATACTTTCTGTTAAACTGTTGTGGTTTTCAACTTTTTCCTTTAAATCTTTGATTTCAGTATCTTTAAGATTTAATTGCTCTGTAAGAGATTGATTCTCTTTTTCAAGCTTTGTTGATTTTGAGGCAAGTTCGCTAACTCTCATGAAACCGCTCTTGTATTTCTCAAGCTCTTCTTTCAAACCTTGTACTTCGGTATCACTGACTGTCTTTTGATTTTTAAGATCGCGGACTTCATTTTCGAGTAAGTCTTTTTGACGAACTGCTTCTTTCAAACTTTCAATTACTTCATCTTCTCCGGCATCGCCAGCTTCTTCTGCAGGAACTTCTTGTTCTTCTGTAGCAGGTTCTTCATCAGAACTAACTTCTTCATCATTTATAGTATTCTCTTCTTCAGGAAGAGTATAACTAACTGTAGCAATAATTTTTCCATCTTCACTGTTATCAAATACAACAGCTTCAACTGGATATTCAACATCATTAATTATAATTGGTTTCCATTCTAAGGAAAGCTCTTTATCATAATCTTTTAATTCATCAACGAATGCACCAACTGTTAGTGCTTCAGGAGCTTCTTCAACTTCTTCAGCTTTTGGTTCATCTTCAGCTGGTTGTTCTTCAACAACTTCTTCTTCAGGAATTTCTTCTACTGAAGATTCTTCAGCTTCAACTAATGTTTCTTCAATTGGAGCTTCTGGGTCTTCAACTGGAATATTGTCTTCAACAACATCTTCAGTTAATTTAATATCTAAGTTGTCTAATGCTTCTTTAATGGCATTCTTATCTTTGTCATCTGCAGCATCATAACTTTCTTGTAATACTGCTTTTAATGGTTTTTTACCATCAAAACCTTCACACATTGCAAGTCTTGCTTTTTTAACAGCGGGAAGTTGAACGATGTCCCATGTTTCTAAGAAGAATGTTTCAGGGTCAACTTCATCATTAGCCATAATATCACCGGAACCTCTTGAAGAGATACCAGGAACAAAGCCATAATCACAAAGTGTTTTTAATAATTTGCCATTTGGTGTGTCTAATATGTCAACATAAGCATATAAATCATCATTGACAATTTTAGGCATTTCTGGGATACAGGCACAAACACAAGTCATGTCTGTTTCTTCTCTATCAGCTGGGTGGCCTAATTCTAAGAATAAACTTTTAGTTGCAAGTTTTTCTTTGAAGATTTCATCACTAAGGGCTCTTTCCCAAAGTTCTTTATTATAGCCACGACCATTTCTTGTTTTTTCTTTACAGGTCGCAATAGGTCCATAAAGTCTACCAAGAATATGACGGGAGGTTTTTTCTTCTTCAGATAATGGTTGCATTTGTAAAGCTTCTAACACTTGTCTGTTTTTAGCGTCCATTTCTCAGTCTCCTTATTTAATCTATTAGACACAACAGTCTAATTAATTTAGCAGAAAGTTAAATAACAGTTTTAATAATTTATTAATTTATTAAAAAACTATCTTTTTAACTTTGTTCTCGATTATCAATTAATTTAGCGAATAAAAATAAAACAGTTTAATAAAATAATAAAAAGCTCCTCATAGGAGCTTTATTTTAATTTATATTATAATAAATTAAGCAGTTAATTCACGTCTTCCAGCAATATATTCTAATACAAGTAAGTCTGACTTAAGTAGCTTAATTAAGCTTAAGCATTCTTCATATAAACCAGTTTTAAAATAATTATTTAAAACACGTGTTAATTCCTCTGCACGGACTTCTCTAAAGAATTGGTCTCTATTATCAAGCTTTTTACCATACAATAGTATTTGTGTGAGTAAGCAAGATAATGTAGTAACAACTTCTTGAGGGTCATTAATTTCTTTTAAGATATTAGTATAAAGAGGTGATTTCTTCTTATTGTGACTTTGACGAAGCATTTCATAGAATTTACTGACTTCTAAGCCACGATTATCTGAGATGAATTTTAAGACTTCAAGTGGAATATCACGAGCAACAACAAGTTTGCGAACATATGGATTTACACCACTAACACCACTTTCATCTAATTTAGTTAATATAGATAAACAATCGTTTTTTGTAATCATAATAAGTTTCCTTTCAAATTATAATTATTTATTTTCTGTGAAGTCAATATCTGCATTAGCTTCTTCCGGCGTAGGAAGATCATCATCTTCATTGATAATGTCTTCTGCTAATGGTGTTGAACCAGGTTCTGGTTTAAAGTTTTCTTCGGCTAGCTCAGAGTCTGGCATTGGTGAAAGATCTAGCTCTTCTTCATTGCCTTCATTACTAGCTTCTTCTGCTTTATTACCAATATCAAGGTCAAGTTCTTCTTCACCGCCTCCATTAGCAGCAGCATCTGCTTCAGCTTTTTCTTGTTCAGCAGCCTTTTTAGCAGCTTCTTTAGCAGCAGCAATTTCTTTATCAATTTCAGCATTAACTTCATCACCAAGATGTAATCCTGTAACAAGAGCTTTTAAGATAGTTAATCTTCTTGCTTTGTCTTCAACATCAGAGAATAAGCTGTTAACATTACTAATAGCAGTAACTTTATCAGCAAAGTGGGCTCTAAAGTCAACTTCTTCTTGAGTAATTGGGGCTCTCATTTTTAATACAAAGTTATTTAAGTATGCTTTACAACCTTTATTTAATAATATAAGGTTAATGGCGTCTGTAATAGCTTGTAAAATAGTATTTTGAATTCTCTTAACACCTTTAGAATAAACACTAGAAATAATAGTTAATGAACTACCGCCATTAAATCCTGCACCATCTTCTGTCCAACCAAAGTATTGTTTTGGAATACCATAAGATGAATAGAATTTATTATTCCACCAATCTAAGTCTGTTAATTGTTTTGGGTCAAAATCGCCACCAACAGATTCAACAGTAATATTACCTTGTCCATTATGTGTTGCATAATAGATGAAGTTTTCAACTGGACTTGGATTAGTATACTCTGAGAATGACTTATCCGTATTATATGATGAGCGTTGCTCGAATAATTCTTTAACACGTCTTAATGTTTGTTGGACTTGTTCTTTTGGCATATCGCCAACTTCAACAGCAACTTTTCTAACAATACCAGAACGAGTGATACGGCTTAATAATACAGCAGCTTCAAGTAATGCTTTTTCTCTTCAAATCTTATAGGAGTCATAAAGTAATGATTTACCACGTCTAACAGTATAAGATTGACTACCAACACCAGTATTACTTCCTGTTTTTCTTTTAGTAGTCTTAGCGTCATTTTCAGTGTCTCCATAGAACAAATCAACAGTTTCTGGAAAACGACTAATATTATCTTCAAGAGCAGCATGAACAAAGTCATCAGCTTGATAGACATTAACATCGCTTGTTTTTCAAGCAAATGTATATGCACCATTACTATTTCCGCTCATCATACCAGTTGTGCCACCTACATAGGAAGTTGCATCAAAGTTATTTGGTTGATTTGGAGTTTCAATATATCCAAATGTTTGGCCATGTCTAGTTAATTCAAACATGGTGCTTGGGTCTGGAACCATTTCAATATAATAGCTATATTGATCATCTGCGCTGTGAATTGAAAGGTTAACTGCTTCATTTAGAGCCTGTTTAGTTCTATCAACTTTGTTAAATAATACATCATGATAATCTGATTCACGATAAAGTCTTAAATATACATCACCATATTTAATTAAACAATAAACCCATTTACCAATATTTTTGTCAACATTCATAATATTTAATAAATAGTTAACAAATTTACTAATATTTGGATCAGATGATTCACATCATACAATGTGACCATTATCAGCTAGTTCACAAACATCATCTGTGTAAGTTCTAACAATTGCAGAAACTGCAGAGTCATTACACATTGTATCAATTAATTGATAAACTTGATCTCTTGCATTTGAAATAGATGTAAATCTATCAATGGCTCCGATATCAAGTTTGCTTTGTAAGCCAGCTTCAATAATGTTGTCAATTAATACTTTATTAGTATCAATATCAAGTTTGGTTGTGGAATCCAGTACCACTGGTTTTGCCTGATTACCAATCAGGGAGCTTTTTGATCTAGGCTTTTTTGTAGTTTTTGTTTCTTCAGCCATAATTTAATCTCCTTAATCTATAGATAGAATAATCCATCTGATATATCTTTAAGATACTCATAATCATTTTTTTGTTGACGTCGCTTTTCTTGATCAGCTTCATCAATCTCCATATAAGTATCCATATAGATCTTTTTTAATTCTTCTTGATAGTCAAGAATTAATTGTTGTCTATCTTTTTCAACATTAGTATTTATATTTATATTTAATGCAGCATCAATGTTATCACCATAATTTATAGCATATTCTTCTGCATTTAGTGAGGCATTCCATAATGCACCAACAACAGCATCGATTTGGTCCTTAGAACCAGATTTACCAGCGTCAGGGTGTTCAATATGTCCATCTGATAATCTCTCAAGACCAAGAACTTCTTCTGTTAAGAAGTCACATTTTTTATAGACTTTTAATCGTCTATCAGTCATTGTTGTCTTAAAATATGCATATTGATTTTGTTGATGTGTTTTGCTATCAACACGGTCAACTGAAATAGTTGAAACTTCAAAGCCGTCTGCTTTAAGCTCTTGTTGCATCATTGGTCCACCCCAAGTATCGCATGAGATGCCTTTAATGCTAAAGCCTTGGTCTCTAAGTCATCTAATAAAGTTTCTATGTTTTGCAAAGCTAATTGAATAGCCTTTTGGTGCTTTGATAGAAACTGAGAATGCAACACGATAATACATTTCTCTTGAAATATCTTCACCTTCTACTGATGGGCGCTTACCTTCAATTCAAACACCTGCAATACCAGTTTTGTCGCCCTTTCCTAAAGCACCTGAAGACATATCTAAGTGTATCCACATTGGTCTAGCTTTTCATGCATCTGGTATTTTACTCAAATCGAAGAAATTTGCATATTGAGCATGATCATCTGGGTTATTACCAACTTCAATAATTTCTTTAACAAATGGGTTTTCATAGTCTGTTTTAATTGCATTCCATGAAATACCTGAAATATATTTAATGGCAGAAGCTGTAGAGATACCAGCAATATCAGTTAAGGCAAGTTCAATATTATCACGGAATTTTTCAAGATAGCCGCTTGGAACATCTATGATTCTGGTATAGCCTTTTTCTCTATATGATTCTATATCAGCTCCTTCTGGGATAAGCTCATTTGGCAAGTATCTATCACCAACTGCGACTTGGAATCATTTACCTGTTTGTTTTCTGCTATCAACAACCCATTGTGGCTCATCAATAACTAAAGTTGTTTTAGATTCATTTTTTCTTTTAGTTTCAATATAATCATCTAAGAATGATTGATCAGAAGCTTTAGAAGAAGCAATAATATTTAATGTTGGGAGGAAGTCGCCTCTTAAAAATCTTGATGCCATACGAGAATCGACTTGAGAGATGATTTGTTTTAATCTTGCTTTTTGTCTTTCTACATTTGCACTTCTGGCATCAAAGTTAACTTCATCTGAGAAATTGCAGAATAACGCACGACCTATGATTTGATTGTTACTAGAAGCACATACGAATTCGATATGCTTTTCTGGAACATAAATCATATTAGTTGTACCATGCATTTCACCGTGGCTCATAAATCATTCACTTGATAACAATAATTGGTTAATCTTATCAAGAGCAACGCCCTTTGCGTTTTCAATGGTAATATTCATTAATGAAATTGTGATTTTATCAATAGGCTGCATGCCATAATATAGATAAGGGTCTTTAAGACACAATAATCTATATAACATATATAATTGACATATAACAGCACATGTTGATTTACCAATACCGATAGAGCCAGTCAATATCAATGTATTGTAGGCAGTTGTTATATTATCTGGGAATATCTTTTTTAGAGTTTCTTCTCAATATGGGAAGAGTGTAAATCGACCATCTTGGTCATATAAGCCGTTTCCAAGATATTTTTTATCATGAAGGAAGGTATGTATATCTACTGGAATTTCTTCAAAATCACCATATTTTAATTTGTCTAATGTTTCAGATTTACCAGTAGCCGCAATTTCCTTTAGCATATCAAAAGCTAGCTTACGCTCTTCTGGTGATAAATTGTCTAGTACAGATAAATCAATATCTGGCAATTTAGCTTCCGGTACATTAACTTCTGGAATATTTATATCTAATTTTTCTGACATAATTATACAATATATAATACAATATTTTTAATATTATATTATTTTTCCTCATTTTCATCATTTTCTTCAGTTTCTTCTGAAGTTTCTTCAGGTGTTTCAGCAGGTTCTTCTTCCTTCTTAGGTCTGCCACCAGTTCCAGTAATAGGATTTTTATTAGTTCCAGGTTTATACTTACCACGGTTTTTACCATATTCATTGATTGCATCAATTAATCCAGCAGATGAATCTAAATATTCATCTGTATCAATTAAGTCTTGTTCAACCATTTCCTCAGCTGGAATTCCATAAATTTTTGGAAAAATAACTTTTAAGAATGGTTTTTGTAAATGTTCTTCTGCATAATGAACATAGTTATTAATAACAGAGGCAACTTTTAAAACCCAGTCACCATTAGCAAGAACTAATAAAATATGCTTGCAGCCGCGACCTTTGTCGTCAGCAGGATTTCTAATACCTTTTCCTGGGCCTGGATCACTAGCACTATCATCAAAAGAAACGTTATTTACAATATTTCAGTGAGCAAATCTATATTTATAGTCATCACATGTGCACTTAATATAAACATTGCCAGTATTAAAAACTTTTGTAAGAGCTTGAATAACTGTGCGATACTCAAATTTATTTTTATTATTCTTAACATTTTTAGCAATTTCAGCAACTACACCTTCAAGTCTAATTGAAACACTGTATTCATCTGTTTCTCCAACGACTGGAACTTTAAGCTCAAGAATATCTTGCTTAAAAAGTTTATTCATATCAATTTGATTATATTGTTTAACTGTTTTAGCAATATGAGAATACTTTTTTCTTTCAAATCTATTTTTGCCACGAAGTTGATTACTATATGGTCCAACAGATCTTGATTTAGAAACAAGCATATTTCTTGTGTCTTCTGTTAAAACTCTTTTTTTAATATTAATAATTTCTGGCTTAATAACTCCAATAGTAGGATTTCCAAATTCTTTTGTTAAAATAGAATCATATCCATTTTCCATTAGTTTATTTGCAAAATAATTTGAACGTACAAATGTATATAATTTTAATACATACTCAGTAGAGTAATCATATTCAGCTGCTATTTTTTTAAGCTCTTCTCTTACTTCTGCTTCATCTAAATTTAAGTCTTTTATAATTTTTAAAGCTGTTGGTGTAAATTTAAATGGAGGAAGAAGCGGAATTAGCTCAAATATTTTGCCATCGGTAGAATTGATTATATATGGTTTTTGTGCGGCTATAGTGCAATTATAGATAATTGGTCCAAATTTTTTTGCGTAGTCTAGGTTAGTTGTAAATCAATTTAAAACATGATCAAAATTATCGATATTATCAGTTGTGCCATGATATCAAATAGTTGCCATATAACCACTCCTTTTAAAACAATTCTCAGTATAATTTAGCAAATAGATTTAATAAAAATAAAAGAAAAAGCCCATTTAAGGGCTTTATTTAATTAATATTTATTTAGTTAAATTTAATTTTTCCAGTTATATTAAGTTTTAATGCAGGAATACCTTGATAAGACATTTTACTATAATCATATCTTCCACCAGATTTAGAAACATATTCAATTCAAGGCATACGTCTTAAATTTGGAATTATGAAGTTTGCATCTTGTTCACTTATATTGTGAAGCTCAAATATACCATTTGGATGAACAATTGGTTGATCATGCGCAATTTGTGCAATTTTTACTACATAATCACGTCTTGTTTTTTCATCTAAATAGAAATCCTCTGTAATAGACTCATGCAATAATTCACCAAGAGTTTTCTTAGAGCTTGCATCTTGGATAAGCATTACTGGGAAATCCTCATCCCAACCAAACATTTCACCAAGAGCATACATTCTGTGTCTGCCTTCTTGGCCACTAACTTCAGCATTGTCACTGAAGCTAACATATGGAAGTGGAAGTTTCTTACCATATTTTAGAATAACATCTTTAATATGTGTGATTTGTCTTTCATCAGCACCAATAAAATCGATAATTTCATCTGGTTTCATGCCTTGAATTTTAGAGCATAATTCAAAGTATTGGGTTGGTGTCATTTCAACGATATCGTATACAACGCCATCATAAGCAGCGTCTACTGAACCATCTAATAAATCTTGTGTTGAGAATGTGCTAGCTTTATGAATATCAATTACATCTGTTTCATGTGCTTCACTAGTTCCATAATCTTTAAATTCGTGATCATCGTCTAAGTATTTAATGCCCTCTTCTAAAGACAAACGTTTTTCAATAACTTTATTTTTAAGCTCTTTTAATTTATCTAATAAACCAGCATTTCTAACTTCTTTAAATGCAAGATTTTCTGATGAGAATTCACTGCCATCAGTATTATAAATACCTTGTTGCCTCATTTCATAAATATCTTCTAAATATTTATCAATTTCTTCTTCACCATCTGGCATGTTATCATCAACTTTTTTAATTACTTCATTTGCTCTAGCAATTCATGGTTTAGCAAATTTTGCAATTTCTTCTTGATCAACTTCTTTAACATAATCTTTAGTTGGTTCTTTTACCCATTTGTCATACATGACAGAATAAATACCATTACTAACAACTGGGTTATCTTCAGTTTCAACATAAACTTCTACTGGAATTCCGTAGAAACTAATATCAAATTTGCTTTCAAAAATTCTGCGATAACAATTATAAAGTTTTTTATGAAGTTGTTCTGGGTCGTCAAATTGAGTTGTATTAGCTAAGATATGTAAATCAACATCACTGTCAGCTGTGTAATTATAGCTTGCATTTGAGCCTGTTAAAATAACATCTCTAACATCTAATCTAACTTCATCTTCAGCTAAAATTCTCAAAAATTCATTAACAACTTCTTCAGCCTTTTTTCTAATTTCTGGCTTTAAAGAATTGTTTTCGAATAATTTTGGATTTAGTGTATCATGTTTTTCAATCGCTTCATTCATATTATCTATCTCCAAAGATTCTTTACATTGTTCACTCTTTTTTAATATATAAGCCTTTCCGCACATAGTATTTACTTGAACTGCCTCATCTAGACTATTAATTTCAACATTTTCATAGCTACGAGTTTGTCAATTATAATGTTGTGTATTAATTGGTTCATCTGAAATACAATATCTAAGGCTATCAATTTCATAAGAAGTATTTATATTACTGTGATTAATATTTGCAATAAACATTTTAGCTTCATTTATTGTTTTAAATAATACTGAATCATATAAACGAAGGCCAGTCATTTGGTCGCTTCCAAGAATTTTAATAGTATATAAGTTGCCATCTTTTTTACCAAACACTAAACCGCGTCTAGCTCCACTACCACCATAGCGCATATCATAAGCAACAATTCGATAAAAATCTTTTGTTTTACCATGAGTAATTACTTTTACTTCACCAGCACGAGAACTTATTTGATCGGCTGGCGTAATTTCATGATTTTTCTTTTTACCAAAAGTTACAGTTGGTGCTTGAATTTCCTGCGAGCCTTTATATTTATTATAATTATCAATAAAATCAGCTTTATTTGCTTGTACTAAAGAAATAAGTTGTTTAATTGCAGCAGCATCATAAGTGCTATCTTTTGTATTAATTAATAGGCTTTCACAGGCTTTTGCTGCCTCAGTTCATTTTAAAAGCATACAAGCAAAAAATCTGCGAACTAATAAATAATAATAAGGAGCATTAGCATCATCTAAACAAGAAAAACCACCAAGAGCTCTGCTCTTATCATTAGTGACTTTTGCTTCAGCTACTTCTCTAAAGTCTTCTTCAGTTGGAATACAGTTTTTGATATCAAATCCAGCCATTTATTTCCCCGTTAATAATTCACAATCTTTTAGCATATATGCTGGTCCACAATCAGTTTGAACTAATACAGCGTCATCAATTTTTGGAGAATATCAATCTTTAACATAATCTCCAGCTTCATTTCTGATGTAGCCATTATCTATAGGTTTATCAGTAATTACATATCGTCAGTCTTCAATTGTAACTTTTGTATTAATATGGTTATGATCTACATTTGTAATAAAATTTCTAGCTTCTTGTTCTGTTGCAAAATATGGAGCATCATCAATAGCATTTTTTCCAGCACCATATAAATTGCTGCCTCTAACTACTATACTATATTTACCCCCAACATCTTTACCAAAGAATAAGTGCATTTTAGCACCAGCTTGTCTTTTATTTGGGTCATCATCGCCATATTTCATACTATAAGGAATAAGGCGAATTAAATTACCAGTTCCCTTTATTTTTGTCTCAATTTCACCTTTTCTAGCATCTCTTGCTGCTTGTCTAAGCTTTTCAGGAGATTCAAGTCCTTGTCCAGCATCTTTATATTTCATATAACCGCTGATGTAATATTGTTTATACTTAACTGCAAATGATCTAATAATTGCTAAGTCTTGTGGAGTATAATAAGGCACTAGTTGTCTAACACCACTAATATACATATATTTGCCGTCAAGCAAGTATTTTTCAACTAGTTTTCCAAGCTCTTCTCATTTTAGCAAGATAGCAGCCAAGTAAATTCTAACAGTTGGGTAACAATATGGTTCATCTTTACCAAGAGGATAGTATGGTAAATTATAATAATTACCATTTTGCTTTGCAGCAAAAACAGCCGCAAAATCTTCTTCTTTTGGCAAATATTCTCTTATATCATAATTATCTGGTAAAGCCATATTATATTTATTCCTCTGGTTTATTTAGTTCGGCTAATCTTGCTGGAATTACAAATTTTAAATTGCAAGCATCACAGCATCTGCCTTCATGTTTGTATGGTTCAGGATTGTTTCCATAACCTTCAAGTGGTTCACCACAAATGCAGCAAACTTCTTCTTTTGCTTCAGTTAGCTTTTCACCATATGCATTGTAAGATTCAAATTCTAATGTAAATGGGTTGTCAATTTCTTCTAATACAAGTTTCTTATCTTCCATATTAGATCTCCTTTTATCTAGTAATTTTATTTAATGCTTTATAGTTAGCAATTACATCTTTATCTTTTAAATCGTCTTCTGTAGCTCTATCGTCATATATATCGCTAAATGTTGCATCTGGAACAGCATCAATGTTACCAACTTTTTTACGGTCTTCTTCATGTTTAACAAATAAATCATAGTCCATAACTTGAACATGATTCTTATCATATAAAACATGGTCATCTCAGTAATAGATGATATCACTTGGTTGTAATAAGTGAACATCTTCATGGTTTGTTAAATTCTTTAATGAATAGACAGAGCAGTTTTGATCTCCAGCTCTAATTAAAGCTTGAATAATATCTTCTTTATTTCCACAGAAAATATTTAGAGGTCTAACATAATAACGTTTAACATAACGCTTTGCTTCATCAAGTTCAATATTTTCTTCTAATCCCTCTTTAAGTTGAGCACCAAGCTTTCCTGGTTTTCCATCAAGCCAATAAACTTGGTTGGAATATAAAGCTCTAACTTGCGGTTTATTCTCAATTCCTGTTACAGTTCTATTAACACCTTTTGTAGCGGCTAACTCTTGATCACTAACTGTTGAGGCATCTTGGGCCATAATAGTAGCAGCGTCAGCATCAAACATTGATTTGGCTTTCTTTCTAAAGTCGCTCATAGACCAACGTGTGCTAAATGGATGTTCTTTTGCATATTCTTCAGCAGGAATGCCTAATTCTTCTGCTTTTCTATAAATACTAATTGCATATTTTTCTGGGTGGTCTTTATAGAATGCTTCAATTGCACCAGTAGAGTCTTTCTTAATATTGCCATAACCTTTCTTTTGTATTCACATTAGATCGGTTTTGCTAACACCCATAGCATTAGCTTTCTCAACTTCCATGATAAATTTATATAAAGTATCAACTAAAACTTCACGTCTAATTGGTCTAAATCCTTGACCATTATGGAAATCAATATAATAATGAGTAATAGGAGTAGAACCAACTCTTGGATAGAATAAAATTTTATTCATATCTATTTTAGTTTTAATAATTGGTTTGCCAGCAGCATCTTTTACTGGTTTTCCTTCTGCATCTAATTCATATTCAACATATTCATTAGATTTTTCAGGGTTTAATGCAAGTTTATTAGTTGCTCTATAGTTAGTACTAAATTTTTCACCTTCTGTATTTAATTTATGCCCATAAGCCCCATCTTTATATGTATCAATTTGTCTTTGTGCATTAGCAACTCTTTCATCGTGGTCTGCGGCATCGACAGAGGCATCACGATAATCTAAACCAGTATAGCCTTCCATTTCAGTAGCTTTAACTAAATCAAATTTATCATCTAATTCAGAATAGAAATATAATGGAGTAGCATAACCAACTCTAAATAATTCTTCTGGTGCTAATTGTTTAATAAAATCTTCAACTTTATTTTGGTCTAATAATTTAATTTGTGGAGGAAGCTCAAATTTATCTTCAAGTTTATGAGAATAGCCAGCATCTTCTACTAAACTTTCTTTACAATCGTGAATAATTTGATTTAAAGATGATATAGCAGCTGGATTAGCAAAGTATCTATTTAAGAAATCTTTTAACTCAGCTAGTGTAACTGTGAAGTTATTGATAATATGATCTTTAATAGTTCCAGCTAAAGCAGCTTCTTTAATTCCAAGTGCAATAACTAAAATAACAAGTAAATCATCTAAGTTGTTTCCATAGTCTTTAATAAGTTGTTGTGCATTATCTTTATTTGCCAAAACAGTTTTAGCCGCAGCAATGTTTACATAACCAGGTTTTAAAATACGATCATAGTCTGAAATTTTGACTTGTTTTTTAGTTGGTTTAATATATTGGTCCCAACCGTGCATTCTTAAAGCATCTTCCATTACTTTTCTAGCTTTTGGTAAATTATGAGAAATACAAATATCGTAATTAAATAGAAGTTTTTCTAAGCTAACATTTGAAGCATTAAAGCCACGAGTGCCTGCTTCTAATTGTCTCATTTTAGATAATTGTGTAGAATAATCTAAATGGGCTTCAGTCAAATTTTCTTCTATTTCTTCTTGTTCTTCGGTTTCATCGGAAGCATCATCTTTTACAGAAGCATCAATTTTAGCTTCTCTTTCTTCATTTTCTTTTTCAAGCTCTGGATGTTCATTTAAAAGTTTTTCGCCTTGTTCAGTACTCCATTTAGAGTATTCATCTCATTCTTCTTTATTGATATTGCAATCAGTCTCATCTTGATGATCAGCATCATAAACTGTTTGGAATAAATAAATATTCATTAAAGTTAATAGGTTTTTGCGGACTTTTCAATCTTTAGCTTCTTCAATTTGTTTCTTAATTTCCTCAATTTTTTCTTCGGCTTCAAATGGTTCAACAACAATTAAATCTTCATTTAAGCTTTCTTTAACATTATCTGCATGATCATATAAGAAAACATAACCAGTCCAAACATCATCACAAATATCTGTATCTAATTTATAAAGTAAAGGTTCAGCACCTGTTTTCTCTTTAATTGCTTTGAAAGCATCTGCTAATTGACTTAAATAATCAGTCCATTCACCAGAGCCATTTTTACCGCCAGAAATCATAAAAGTAGCAATATATTTGCCATCTTCTTTTTCTTCTGGAGTTCTATCATATACTTTTAATTTACTGAAGTCAACTTCATCATCATCAAATTTTTCAACTCAAAATGGATCAATATCACCATTATCAGAATTTTTAGACTCATCACTAACTTCAAAAAGATAAGCTTTTCCATCGTGCCAATCATCTGTTTCTTTATGAGCAATGACAGCCCTAATTTTATCTTCTAAACTTTCTTCGTTGGCTTCAGTTAAACTTTCACCCATAGCTCCGCCTTCTCCAGCAGAACTACTTGCATCACTTGCTCCATCGGAACTTCCAGCATCAGCAACTGGTGCATTTGGTAAAGTATCGCCAACGATTAAATGTGATGCATCTGGATTTTGGAGACCATCAGTGCCCATACATTTATTAAAGTGTTTGATATTTAATTCAGGATCAGTGAAACCACAATAAGCAGAAGAATATGGTTTTTTCTTCTTTTTAGCCTCAGTTAAACCGCAGCCTTCCCAGCAAGAAAGATGTTCACAGTCAGCTCTATTGAATAAATCTTTGGTTGCTTCAATGACATGAGGGTCGCAGCAATTACCATTAAATAATCCCGTATTACACATATTGACTGTTTGTTCAGTATTTGGAACTTTAATTAAATAGATTTTTGTTAGTTCATCGCAGCCACAGTCATTATATTGATTTGCTAAGCTGTCATAAGCAGATTGCATTAAAACATCGTCTGTATCAAAAGCTTCAACATAACCTTGGTCAAAACTGCCGTGTTTAAAGACAACAATAAATAGATTATCTAAATCTTCTACTTCAACTGGTTCCCAATTTTCATTAATTTCAATCTTTTTTGCCATATTGTGGTCTCCTTAGTTTATATAAAATAAGTTATTTTCTATCAAGTGATATTCAAGCATTTGCTGAAAGGATAAGAACATTTGCTTGAACATCATATAATTTAGCAAATAAAAATAAAAAAGCGCTTATTTAAAGCGCTCTTTTAATAATAAATTATTAATTATTCCTCTTCTTCAACGTCAGCATCAATCTTTTCGCCTTCGATTGGCTCTTCTCCCTCACCGTATAATTCTTTTTCAGTGACAGGTTCACCAACTGGATCATCAAAGTCCACAAAGAAATCAGCAACTTCTGGTTTTTCGAATTTTTTAACGCCTTCAGCTTCTGGTGCATCAAATTCAAAAGCATTTTCAAATGGCTCACCATCTGCAGGAATTTCAGCAGGAACCTCAGCAGGAACCTCAATAGGCTCAACTGGGCTAACTACTGGTGGGACATTACAATCTGATCCTTCACATGGTTGTTCAGCTTCTGGTTCAACTGGGATAATAGCAACATCTTCACCGGAATTATCTGCAATTGTAACTTCATTACCCTCAACATGAATATCTACAGATTCTTTTAAATCAGTATCTAAATAATCTTTGTCTTGAAGATGTAATTCTAATTGACCAATACAAACTAAATAAGCGTCAACTAAAGCTTGGAGCAAATCTTCAACTTTTTTAGTTCCACTGAAAGTTTCTTTGATTGATTTGATTGTTTCTTTTAGATAACCAACATCATCCCAGCCTCTACTAACAAAATCTGTTAAGAAAGAAATTGGTAACTTTTCTTTTGATTCTGTTAATTTTGCTTCAGCTAATTTTTCTTCTTTCATAATTTCCATAAATTTATCTCCTTAATATGCGCTAATTTCGCATTCAAAGTTATGTTGCATACCACGTAATTCTTTTACGCATTTTGGGGCTCTATTGCCATTAACTCATAGCCACCACACGCAGCCAGTAACAGTATAACTTTCACCATTATTATTTTGGCTTCCAATATCATCATCAGACATAACAATAACATTGTTATAATCACCACGTCTAATAGTTTCAATAATGTGTGGCCAAGCCATTGTAGAGCCACCTACACGAGCATTAATATCATTATAAGCTACTCTATCACCAAAATAATATAAATCCAATTTACACATGCCAGTATCAACATATTTTTGTTTAACTGTTGCAATAGCATTGTTAAGTGTTGGAATAGCCCTAGAGCATGAACCAGATTTATCAAAGAACACAGCAATTGTAGGAATAGCTTCATCTGGGATCATTCTTTGAACTTCTGCTTTCATAATAACATCTTCTAATTCATATTCTGGATTAATTTCATCATATGTTAGATAATCTTGCATGACCATTTCAACTTGGTCTCTTATGCAGCCTTCAAAGTCAATTTCAAAGTCTTTTATTCCAGACAAGTTATTATATTTATCTAATTCTTGTTCTTTGGCACGGCGTTGTAATACATCGTGTTGAGCATTTTGGCTTTCTTCGTCAGAGAGCTCTTGACGAGCAGCTTGATTATCTGCTCAACTTTTAACCTTTGCTTTTCTTCCTTCAACATCATCAATGGTGGTAATTTTTTTAACCTTATTGATTCTATCAATAGTTTCATCGTTTAGGTCGTCCCATTCTTCATCAGAGAACTCACGAATACCTTTACTAAAAGCTTCAGTTAAACTTTCATTTTTATTTTTATTTATTAAATCAGTTAAACCTGCAATAGCTCCACGTTTTGCTTCACCTTCAAGTTTACCTAATTGTTTAATAATTTCATCCACAGTTGGGTCTCTTGGTTCTTGTCCTTGTTGCCCCATACTTGGCATACTTGGAATATCTTCTTCATCTGCAAATGGGTCTTTAATTGGAGCATCATCAGATTGGCTTTCATCATCTGAATCATCATCAGAATCTCCCTCAGATTCACTTGCATCAGATTTATCATCTGATTTACTACTTGAATTACTTTTTCCTTTGGATTTAGATTTTGAAGAACTATCACTATCAGAGTCGCTATCAGAGTCACTATCAGAGTCAGAGCTGTCCTCTGAACTATCAGAGCTACTTTCACTGCTATCTGATGAGCTACTTGCAGATTGTTTAGCACTTTCAGCAGCAGCTTCTGCTTTATCCGCTTCAGAATTAGCTGTATCTGTATCACCAGATTTTTCAGCTTTTTCAGCTTTTTCTGCATGGTCTTTAGCCTCTTCAGCAGCTTTCTTAGCTTGTTCTGCTTTTTCTTTTGCTTTATCCGCTTCAGCTTGAGCCTCACTGGCATCCTTACCTTCGGCCTTTAAGTCATCAGCTTTCTTTTGGGCAGCATCAGCTTTTGCTTGAGCATTTTTAGCAGCTTCTTCAGCAGCATCAGCAGCATCTTGTGCTCTTTCAGAAGCGGTCTTTTGATTTACAGATTCAGCAGCTTTACCTGCTTCACTTGCGGCTTGCTCTGCTTTCTTTTGAGCATCTTCTGCAGCTTGAGCTTCTGCCTTAGCTTTATCTTTATCTCCAGCAGCTTCTGCCTTACTTGCTTCATCTGCATGTTCTTGTGCTTCTTGTGCGGCTTGTTTAGCTTCATTAGCTTTTTCTTGAGCTTTATCTGCAGCAGCTTTAGCAGCACTTGCATCTTGTCCAGCATCAGCTAATTTTTCTGCTGCTTTTTGAGCTTCATTAGCAGCATCTTGTGCATCTCTTGCAGCACGCTTAGCAGCATTCGCAGCATCTTGTGCTACTTCTGATTGGCTTGGTTCTTTATTAGTATCATCTTGTTTGCTGTCAGTTGATGAATCTTCTTCAGCATCAAGAGCATCTTGGTTTCAATTTCTAGCAGCGGTTTCATAATCTTCTGCACGTTTTTCTAACCAATCAGCATCTTCATCATTACCAGCATCTCTTGCTTTTTTAGCAGCAATTCTACATTCTTTTGCAAGTCTAATTGCATCAGTAATACGTTTTTTTAATTTTCCTTTAAAATCACTTGTATTACCGTCTAATTTAATGCTATCTTCAGTAATAATGTTTTCTATTAATTTATTATACGATTTTACTCTAATTGATTTCATTTGACGCCTCCTTATTTATTAAGCGCATCCAAGACTTTTTGTCTATCGGCGTCAGTGTACTTACTATCAGAGAAAACCTTTTGAACCTTTGCATACCAAGCATCATATTCATCTAATTCTGGAAGAACTGCTTTTAATGCATCAATTGCAAGGAATTTTTCTTCTGGATTATATATCTTAGTAACTTCATTGCCATTTTTGCCCTTTAGGATATAAGTCTCGACTGGGCTTGTTTTAGCAATTTCAGTTACTTTATCACGAATTTCCTGTCTTGTATAGCCATTTTGTCTATTAAACTCTTCTGCAATATCTACGATGATATCTTGGTACAAGTCTGGAAGAGATGAATATTTAATCATACAAATACTATTTTGTGTGTCAAATGGAGCAAAATGGTATAGTGCTCTACCCTTAATAAATTGAGCTAAAGTGCCAAAGAAATTAGTTGGGTGTTTTGTATCTGTATATACATTTAATTCATTTATAATATGATTTTTAATAAATGATTTTTTATCAAATGGATTTACAAGCTTAGACATATCTAAAGCATCCCATTTAGCTATAATACTTTGCTTAATGCTATCTATTTCTTTTTCAACTGCATCATACATTTCAATAAGTGTCATTTTTGTTCATTTTGCTTCGATATCGTCTGTAACTAAACCAGGCAAAAATCTAACACCATCAGTAAGATTTCTAACTACATCCTTATCATCATCTTGCATATAAACTTGGTTAGAAATTTCTAAGTCCATAACAATATTGCAGGTTTGATGTAGTAAGTTACTTAATTTAAAATGCTTAGCATATTCATCACCATATTTATCTGCGATATACTTAGCCATTCTAATATCATGTTGTAATAAATAATGAGCTAATTCATGGCGCATTAAAACACTTAACTGATAGAAAATATCTGGGTCATTAGTAACAAAACCATCACTAATATAAACAGTAATATCTTCCCAGCTAACTGCTGCAACAAAACCAGGTTCCTCTGATCTTGGAACGATTTTTAAAATAAAATCTTCTAATCTTGCTGCATACTTAGCATGATGATGGCCTTTTCCATCATTACGCAAAAGGGCTAAAAGTTTCTTTTTTAGCCTTTTTTCAGTATCAGTTTGTATTTCTTTTCCTGCTTCTTTTAGAATTTTCATAGATTATAACCAGCTACCCATGATAGAATCAACATCGTCTTTGCTTAAATCGTCTGTGCTTGCTTTGCTAACTCCACTAATATCATCAGCACCAAACATGACATCATCATCCTCAATTTCATCGTCAGTGCTATCAACAGTAGTATCAGCTTTTGGAGCAGCAGTTCCATCTAACTCTGCTTTAATTTCTTTTGGAGTTTTATCAAGATTATAAGCAGCAAATAATCCCTTAACGTCCATAACATAAGAATCTAAAATGTCATGGAACATTCTAACTTTTTCTGGAGTATAATGGCTTTCTTCATCAACCCAGTCTAAGAAGTCTTTAACAGGTGATTTATCATCACCAAATGTGCTATCAAAAATACCATCAAATAAGCCTCTGCTTGTAGTATAGCGGTAATCACCACTTCTATAAGCTTTATCAGTATCTCTTCTTGTAGTAAATACTTCAGTTTCTCTTGATTTTTGAACATTATTTAAAATATAAAGAGCTAATGCAGCACCTTTGAGAACTCTCTTAGCGTGCATTAAATCGTCTTCATCTAATTCTTTTGTTGGTCCAACCCAACCACCATGATTTGCAGAGGCAGCACTTCCAGGAGAAATAATGCCTAACTCTAATAATTCTTTTGATCTGTACCAATTCCAGAATTGAAGAGCGTCATCAATGTTTGAGTCAAAGCTGTATTGTTGGCGGGCAAATCTGTCTTTTTCAGCAGCATTTAATTCACTAACGCCTTTATCATGGAAGTCATTACCAAATGGGTTAATAGCAACAACACAGAACAATAAGTTTTTAGAAAAATCTAGCGTGCCACTTGCATTTCTTTTTTCATTAAAGAGAGACATAAATGGACGTCTCAATTGTTCTGTTTTTTGTCTGTTTAATTCATCGACGAATAAAACACATTTTCCTGCTAATTCTGGATGTTTTTCATTGATTAACAAGCCTAAATTTTTATCATCAACTGCATATGCATATGTAAGTTCTGTAGAATCTTCAACAGACATATTACGAAGTGGAATACCATTAATAGCAGACTCAATCTTTGGGTCAGTAGCATTTAAGGCAACAAGCGTTAAGCCATTCATTTTACACCAAGCTTCAACAATAGCAGTTTTACCTGAACCTGGAAGACCTTCAACAAGAACGTTAGCACCAGCTTTAATCTTGTGCTTGCCCATATTTGTGCTGGCAGCAGCAAAAGCTCTATCTAGTGTTCTATAAAGTCTATTTGTAATTTTAACATCACTCCAGTCATTGTCATCGATAACAATAACTGCTTCATCTGCATTTACAACATCCGCAACAACAGAAGTATCTTCGGCAGCTTTTTTAGCCGCTTCATCAGAAATTTCAAGTTCACCGTTAGTTAAATCATCAACTTGGTCTTGAATATCATCAGCAATTTCTTGAACTGAACCTGTAGCATCAATCTTATCTTCAGCTTCAATTAATTTGGATTCAACTAATTTCTTAATCTTCATTTTATTTCTCCTTAATCTTTAAAGAAGCCATCAAAATAAGCTTCGGCTACTTCTTTATAATTATATGTTTTTTCTTCTTTATTTTCTAAATCTTCTTCAACTTCTTCATGGAGTTTAGAAGCTTTAATATATGCATTACCAAATTCAGTAGAAACTTCTACATAACCATTTTTATCTTCACCAATTTTTTTAATTTGTAGAGATTTAACTTTGCTTGGTTTCTTTGCATCAGCAATACCCATAAAGTTTTTTGCAGCTTGCTCTGAGGCAAAGTATAAAATACAGTCATTATATCCTTGGCCGCTACCAAAATCAACTTTTAATGGTGTTTTACCATATTGAGGTTTAACATGTAATTTTGGTTGAGTTTTTCCTGGATTAGTAAATTCTCCACCAATCCAATATACATAATAACCATTAGCAATATTAGTAAGTTTGCCCTGTGTTAAAATACC
>Ga0247610_10000178_pt1 | contig 104891 bp, 167 predicted proteins | sample 174DNAGHGhighgp2_FD_193483 | JGI IMG/M metagenome (GOLD analysis project Ga0247610, IMG submission 193483) | Sheep rumen microbial communities from Palmerston North, Manawatu-Wanganui, New Zealand - 1742 DNA GHGhigh gp2 | ecosystem: Host-associated > Mammals > Digestive system > Stomach >... | reverse complement strand
ATGACCTCGAAGCACCTAGTGCAGTGAAGCGTTTCTTGAGAAAGATTCCTGGACTGCGCAAGCTAGTTGTATCTGTGGAACAGATTAAGGCTAAGTATGACACCATCGAGAAAAATATTGATGGTATTGTGCAGAAGCTTGAAACCGCACGTCAGATTTCTATTCGTGACAACAACAACTTGCAGAAACAGTTTGAGAACAACGTGGACTATGTTGAGCAGCTTGGTGAACTCATCATTGCTGGTAAGATTAAGTCTCAAGAACTTGATAAGCTCATTGAGGATATGAAAGCCAACTCGGAAGAGTATGACGATTACCAAATTAGTGATGTCGAAGAGTACAAGAACTCTCTTGATAAGCGTCTTACTGACCTTACCATGCTTCGCTATGCTTTTAAGCAGTCTCTTACACAGATTCGTATTATTCAGCGTACAAACATTATGAACGCTAACAATACGGAACAGCAGATTGCTATGACAATTCCTCTGTGGAAGAATCAGCTTTCATTGGCTGTGGCTCTGTATGACCAGAAGCAGACTCTTGAGATTAGTAGTAAGGTTGCTGATACGACCAACGAGATTTTCAAGAAGAATGCTGAAATGATGAAGACCCAAGCCATTGAGGTTGCAAAGCAGAATCAGCGTACAGTTATTGACATAGAGACTCTGCGTAAGACCACATCTGACCTCCTTGCTACTGTAGAGGGTGTTCAGAAAGCACAGCTTGAGGGTGCTCAGAAACGTGCTGCTGCTGAACAAGAGTTGTTCAAGCTTGAGAAGCAGATGTCACAGACTGCTATCGGTGTGGCTACTTCTACACAGCACGTAATCGCAAAAGAGCTTAGAGGTAAAGATAAAAACCTTCTTGAGTAATAATGGGCAAATATAAATGTATGCCTAATGTAAGTAAAGTAGGCGGTAAACCGTCTACTTTAACTTGCTCTACAATGGGCGATGATGGTATATATACAACTGTCGTAACAATTAATCCAGAAATAATGATTGATTATTCAAACGCATCAAGAAACAAAATGGCAAAAGTAGATACTGAAGATAAAATAGAAAAACTGTTTACTCAGCCTAAAGAGTTGTTTGAGGCAGTGGACTTTAGTGAATTAGACGTTATTGATGCTTCCGAGAAGCATATGCCAAAATTCATTGAAGGAGAGAACTATGCTCTTCAAGGAATTGCTTGCGATGGGTTTGAAATGGAAACAAAGGTCTATAAGCTCATTAAGGTGGTTGATGATTTCTATGGAACTAACATTAATTCTGTGATTGTTAAGCAGATTGCTGGTGAACAAGGAATTGTCTTCACTCTTTCCAAGAATGATTGTGAATATCATGGCATAGAGTATGAAAAAGGCTTGCAGTTATTCCCAAAAACCCTTAATTGGGTTAGGGTTAAGGAGAAAACACCATTTGACAAAAATAACTTGGCAACAACTCCATTAAGTGACATTGATAATACAATTAGGTTCATTGTGTTAAAACTCAATGGGTTTAAAGATTATTCGGACGGATATGTAGTAACTCCTAGTGGACATCTTATAACTGAAAAACATTTTGCTGATACACTTAGAGTAAAGACTGTAGAGCCAATTGTATACGGAAACGGTTATATCGCCCAAGATAAGACAAATCTTGATATTCAGTTGGTATACCCTAAAAATCTTTTGTTTAATCATGGCAACTTTATTTCTTCGGAAGATATAATATATGTAATGGTTAGACTGAAGAGAGAATATGTAAGTCAAGTTAAAAGTGATTTTATTGCAATTGATGGGTGTTTTGGTGTTGAGCCAAAATATTTGGATGGTATATCTCCTAACGATTTTTTTGAGATTTCTTGGGATGAATTGGGTGCTTATACTGTTGAGGAATATGAGGCACTGAAAGCTGAAAGAGCTAGAAGAGAGGCTGAAAGAATAAAGAAAGCAGAAGAGGAACGTAAGCGTAAGATTCTTGAAGAGGAAAAGCGAATCAAGGAGCAGCGTAAACGTGCTGAGAATGCAGCTAATAGAATGAGGGGCTATCACATGAAGCTTCCTACATTCCCACATGTGCCAAATATCGAATTCAATGGTAGCATTGGGTCAATTGATATGATTGTAAATAGTCTTGATACCTATTTCGATAGCCTTACTAGCTCATTGACAATACTTAATGAGGATTTGGGTACAATGGCTAAACTTGGTGGCGCTGATATTGTTTCAGCAATAAATAAGAGTGTGAGAAGAAATTCTGATTCACAGTTTGGAAGATTATTAAAACTATTACAATAAATGAAGAGAATTGTAAACGAGCCGCAAGAAATTGATGGCATAAGGGTTGTTCAAGACTCATGGGAGATTAAGAAAGCCCTAGAAAACAAAGAAAGTGTATATCATTGGGAATTTGGAACTAGCCTAGCTCCTTTAATCAATGACAAAGAATATTGCCTTATCAAACCTTGTACACCAATAGAGGTTAAAAGGGGAGATTGCGTCTTTTGCGTACTAGAAGACGAATATGGGCACGAATACCCAATGGTTCATCAAGTTTGGGAAATATCCGATGCTAGCCACAATGGAGAGCTTTGGTTTAAGATTGGCAGTACAATGCATACAATATTTGGTTGGACTAATCGTGTATATGGTATAGCAAAGGGAACTAATATTTACCAAGAAATGACACCCAAATGGAAAGAATTTTTAAGGAAAGAACAAGAAAAATATTCTAATTCTTGATTTTTTTGGATTAAACATTATATTTATAATAAACGACAAATATTAATAATAATATGATTACATTTAATCTACATATAGAACAGCCTAGAGAGCTTGGGTATGAATATCCAAGACTAGGAGGCGTGTGCGTAGGTTAAGTGTAGACTTATATCATTTTATTATTATAATAACTAGGATTTAACGTGTTATATATAATGTATAGGTGGGTAGTCTACGTGATTATCCACCTTAAACTGTTTAAATATGTTAAAAGTTTGCCAAAAATTTGGTTATTCCAATTTTTTTTCATATCTTTGCATTGTCCAAAGGGATAGAGCTTAAATGTTAGAGCGAATAAGCCCATCATAGAACGGTGGCTACCTTATTGACAGTGTGGGTATAAACCACTCCCATTTGGACAATTATGGCCGTATAGTTTAAAAGAAGAACAAGTCTCTCTCAAGGACTAGACTTAGGGGCAGTACCTAATTCGGCTACTTAAATATGGGGATGTAGTTTAAAAGCAGAACTATGGTTTTTCAAGCCATCGACCACGGAGCGTTACCGTGCTTCCCTACTAGGACATAAACACCGATGGTACTTAGTGGGAACACACAGCAAGGTATTTTGAATTAACAAGTAATTAAATTTGGGTTTTAAGAATACGGTTAAAAATGTTCCCTTATAATATAAAGTTGGAATTATATTGAATAGAGCGTAAACCCCTTAAACAAGGTTATTGCTAGTACAGAAATTTAAGGATATAGGATATTGGTGATGTGAACACTACTTATTGCCCTTAATGGTACAGTTTAGGAAGTCTATTTGGTATATCTTCGAAGAATTTCAACTTTTAATATAAACTGAGACAGTGGATTTACGGATAATTGCCGTACTAGAGATTGCCTTTCAAATAATTACGATTGGATGAATCTATGTCTACGTCTAGCTAGGTCTCAGTTTAATTTTGGGGTATGGCGTAACGGTAGCGCACAAGTTTCTGGCACTTGGTTTGTGGGGGTTCGAATCCCTCTATCCCAACAACTGCATCGTATCAGAGGTATGGTTGTGGAGTGTTTAGAAAGATTGCAAGTTCTAAAGCCACAACTGGGACAAATGAGAGATACAATCAGTGAAACGAGGGGGTCGTTGCTAGCAGAGACCTTAAACATTGATACCCACGTTAGATATGACTCGAAGCGTTTTCGTTTCTACGTGGGTTCGAATCCCACCGATGTAGCAAAAATATAATTACTGAGGCTGAGTTTGAATTAAGTGATGAAGAATCCTGAGAACTCTATGGGAATACTGAATTGACAGTTGGAAGACTTTGTAGTGGCAAACACGTGATTGAAGTCATAGGTACGTAAAGCAACGTGATGGGGACTGTGAAAGAGAAAAGCAGTGAGAACCTGCACCGTATCCAATAGGCGTTTGGTTAATTGCTCTAAGACAGATGTAGGTAATTATATCTTATCAGTCAATGGTGTAATGGCAGCACACCTAGGTTGGTCTAGGAGGTTTCAAGCTATAGTGCAATTGGGAAGGCTTGATGGCGTTAGAAATAACGGTGGTAGTTCGAATCTACCTTGGCTGACAAATGATAACATATATGTATAGGTATGAATATAGTTAAAAGTTTCGATGCAGCGTTCAAACGAATGAAAGAGCGCAATTGGGAAAAAATATATGTGCTTGTAGATATTCATGACACTGTATTTGAGGCTTGCTACTATGATAAGGAAGAGCACAAGTGGTATCCTTATGCTAAAGAGGCTTTGGACATCATGGCTCATTCGCAGCAGATTTCATTGATACTCTGGACATCAACCTATAACAACGTCATTAATGAGTATTTTGAATACTTTAAGGAGAATGGCATAAGATTCGATTTTGTAAATGTCAACACTGAAACTGAGAACACAAGTCTATCTTGCTTTGATGAAAAGACATATTTCAATGTAGGTATTGATGACAAATTCGGATTTGAAGCCGAAACAGATTGGGAAATAATTTACAATTACCTTGTTGAAGGTATAAGGCTAGGTAAATTTAAATGAGTGCTATGGATGAATATAATGAAAGATGGAAAAAACGTTGTGACGCATGCTCTTGTAACCCTTGTGATGGGCGTGATAGGATACTAAGGGTAAAATGCCCATATCCGTGTTGTTATGACGATAAATAAAGAAATAGAAAAATTAAATAAGCACTAAAGCATACACAGTTCACCACTGTGGTCAATTCGAAAGGATTGTGGTTGAGAAACCTATGCTTTAAAATCGGAGAGCTGCTCAGATGGTGGATGGGCGCTAGACTGTAAGGAATTTGCATCATATGGCGAGAAATCCCATATGAGAATCTCCCTAAAACGGTGGAAGTCCTAGTTAAAATTGAAGACCCTTAGTAGCCTATAGGCGAAAGTGGAATACGGCTTTAATGGCTTGCAGCAAACGTAAACTGCATCTGAAACAATAAGGAAGGATAATACCGTGCTAAATTGAGAAGAGCCATCAGTAAAATGGAAGAAGATGGATAATGAAAGATTCTCATAAACGTGTAGAGAGTATAGAGGAGATATGAGGGAAATATATTGAATACCCTCACATTCTATTCAGACGTATCTGATAAGAATGCCTAAGTTGAAATTTAATGTACATATCTATCTAATTTTAAGTAGACGTATCAGATGAAACAGATGATAGGAATTACTGAACATTAACTTCGAAGAATTTCAATATGGTAAAGATGTATTCCAGACCACAACAAATTTAACGCATCATCGGTTGGATGCATGGGGACATGTGCCTCGTATATACGTTATTGTTAAGTTTGGCTATGGTAACATAGTGTGGCAAGAAATCTAGTACATAAGAAATGCAGGGGGTTCGAATCCCTCCTCTCCGACAAGCTAGTACAAGTCTTTAGACAACCTCTCTAAGAGTAGCATAAGACTATAGAGGTAATAATGCAAGAATTCTAGAGTGTTGGCATTTTTGCTAGGTAGCTTAATTACACAAAGCCTTGGATTTTACCAAGAGATTGTAGGTCAGAGTCCTACCCTAGCAACTACAAGGAATCTAACAGCAAGATAATTTACGAAATTTAATCAAGTGGTTAAGATGCAAAACTGATAATTTTGAGACGTTGGTTCGAATCCAACAATTCCGAAAAAAAATAGATTCCGATTTTTTTAATATGGCGTAGTTAGTTCAAAAGCAGAATGTGAGTTTGTGGCACTCAAGACGTTGGAGCATTACCAACACTTCGCCCAAAAAGAAGAAATGGGATTTTAATAAAAAAAATTCTAAAAAATTTGGAAATAAGAAATATTTTATATATCTTTGCAAAACAGAAATGAAATGCGGCTTTGGTGTAACGGTAGCACTGTCCTCAACCGAGGGCGAGAATGGTTCAATTCCATAGGCTTGCTCAATGAGACTGAACGGTGAGTAATCACAGTCTTGCTATAGTAGCAAGAGGGCGAATGAAATGTAAAAGAATAATTCGTTAAGCCTAACCCTTCTTAGGGATTACGTATTGGAACGTGATAGAACAGAAAGCATAGAGCCAAAACAGTCTCATAAAACATAAAAGGAAACATACAGCAATGCAAACGTTTTTATTATGATTTGTAATCCGTAGGTCAAGAGTTCGAGTCTCTTCAATGGGCAATAGCTCGTTGTAGCTCAGTTGGTAGAGCAATGTAAAAAATAAAAAATGTTTCCGAAAATCGAGAATGTAGTGTAAACGGGTAGCATACGTCATCTGGGGTGATGGGGAGTGGTTCAAATCCAACATTCTCGACAAATTGATGGTTCAGTAAGCTGGATTGCGCAAGGCGGTACTAAAAGAAACTAGAGAGTAGTGAATCCTATGGATAGGTGAATAATTTCTGTAGGAACGCAGCCTATCGGCAACGTGGGTTCGAATCCCACACCATCAACTATATATCAAATAATCGTGCCACGTAAGTCCAATAAACTGTGGGGTCATGGAAATTGAAAGAATGTGCTAGGTTATCTTCCTAGAGAGGTATGGATGGGGGTAAGGTCTCTAGTAGCAGTCCAAACGTGATAGTTGATATAGTTAACTCAAGGATACTAACAGCAATGTGACTTTGTTACAATTTCTTGGTTCGAATCCAAGCTAAACCTAATAAAATGGTTTAAGCACCTATTCGTAGGTATTGGTCTATTAAACAAAAGTATCCGTTTTTTAAAGGCAATGTTATGGGTGAATATAAGAAGATAACAAAAGAAGATGTCGATTTTCCTAGATACTGTCATTTCTTCATAAAGGAGATTATTGAAAGTCTAGATGAATACGATATTAAAGACCCTGGCGATGAACTCGATTTAGAGATTGAAACTTCACAGCATCCATATTGCTATGAGGCATTTGAACTAGTTGTGAGAACATTCGAGAGAAAGGGTTATGACGTGAGAATACCGACTTTTCATATGGTGAAGAAAGATGGTGTAAAAACTTATATATATAAATGGAAATTCAAAAAACTTCCAAGTGTAGATGATTTGCCGTTCTAAATTAGAATATACAATCTGCAAGAAATAGTATATATGCGGGAACTTACAGCAAGTTTTATTTGGTTAATTTTTTTATCTGTGAAATAAAAAATAGGTAGTTCGATTCTATCAAAACATAGTTCCCTTATTTTTTATGACTAATTAATTCTAAATAATATTAAATAAAAGTTATGAAGAAAATTTTTTTGATGTTGGCACTGTTTAGTGCCATTGTAAGTGCAAATGCACAGATTGCTACTGAAAATAGCAATGCGCTTGATAATCTTAGCGTTAGTGGAACATTTGGTGTGACCACACCTCTTGATTTTGACAATGTATTCCCAATGAACACCACTTTTGGTTTTGCGTTTAGCAAGGGAATTACTCCAGTATTTGGCACTCAGCTTGAGTTTTTAACATCTCTCAGTGATAATCATGTGGGAAATGCTAGAACTGCGTTCAAGAATGCCAATATTGGTGTGAATGGTGTGCTTAACATTTCGAACATTATTGGAGGTTATATTGGCAGACCTAGGTCTTTCGAAGTGTCCACAGTCGGTGGATTAGGATGGCATAGTGCCTTTGATGGTGGAAGGAATAATATTTCACTTAAAACAGGTTCAGACCTAGCATTCAATTTTGGCAAGAAGAAGATTCATTCATTGGTAATTACTCCAGCAATTTATTGGCTTCTTAGGAATGATGATGGCCGCATTCAGTTTAATAACCATAATGCACTTGTCAGTTTAATGGCAACTTATGTTTACCATTTTAAAAACAGTAATGGCACACATCACTTTAAGACATATGACATTGGACTAATGAATTCTGAAATTGAATATCAAAGAGGAAGGATAGACCAACTTAAGTCAGACCTTAAGGAATGTATGGATAGAAAACCTACAGTGGAAAAAAAAACTGAAGTAACTATTAATAAAAATGATTGGACTGTAGAGTTTGAACAAGGTAAGGCAGATTTATCTGACAATGCTAAAACAATATTGAATTCAATCGGACAAGACATTATTGTAGACGTTATTGGTACTGCTTCTCCAGAAGGTACGCCTGAATTTAATCAGATGATTTCTGAAAGTCGTGCAGAAGTGGTAGCTAATTACTTGACAAAACGTGGTGTAAGAGTCAATAGTTGGAAAGGTATTGGCGTGCAGCTCAATCGTCTAGCAATAGTTAAGGTACTTCAGTAAAATTTGGGAGAAATATGCGTTGGCGGTGGTTTACGTTAAATAAAACCGCAAGTTTACCAATCATAAGTTTTGTCTACATTCTCCTTAATTTTCTAAAATGATTAGGTAAACGGTTGCTGCGAAAGGTAAACAGCTCACGGACTAATACCAAACCAGATACCATTGTTTCTCGTACTTTTTGCCGAGGATTGCGTTCTTTTCATACTTGTAGTGTAAATGGTATCACGAAGTTAGTTCATCATTGAGGGTATAGCACAGTGGTAGTGCGGGAGACTTCCAATCTTCATACAAGGGTTCGATTCCCTTTACCCTCTCAAGGTGGAAACGTACAGCAAAGTACATCGTTTAAAAAGCACGCTATGCTAGGGGTCACAGGTTCGAATCCTGTCCGCCACACCATTTATTATCTATATGTGGCGGTAGCTCAGTAGGGTTAGAGCACTAAAAATAAACAACAAACGTTTCCTTAAACTTCGGGAGATTGGGGCTATGGCCTAGGGTAGCGTTGCGGTTCGACTCCGTGACTCCCGACAATCGTGTACATGCTACTTGCTAGATTATCTGCACGTTAAAAAAGACTATCAAAAGAGATTTGAGGCTCAACGTAACGTCAGTAGTCCCTGAAGAAATTCAAACTATTGCCTCATCGTAGGTGGAGGAAGTTTTTCAGTTTTACGGTTATAAAAACTGACTTTTGCGGATATAGCTCAATTGGTAGAGCGTCTGCTTGCCATGCAGAAGGCTGAGGAATCGTGCTCCTTTATCCGCTCAATATATGTCGTGTTAGTGTAATAGGTAAGCACAGCGCAAACGAGGCGACCCCAGTAGGTACCAGCATATGCACAAGGGGTGTTTAAGTACAAATGTTGGTTCGAATCCAGCACACGGCTCTATTAGACTAAACTTAACAATATGGAGAAATGTATGCGTTGCGGACATGAGATTATCATTGGAGGTAATTTTATGTTGAGCGAGATTAACGGAGAAGAATTGAATGAAGAAGATGATGCAATGGTGACAAATGCACATTGTCCTTATTGCGGAGCAAGATATGAGCTATATGATACTCCAGAATCTGAAAAGAGGAATTATCCATATTGGAAAAAGGACTTGTAGCTCAGTTGGTCAGAGCAGCAGACTCATAATCTGAAGGTCGTGGGTTCAATCCCCTCCGAGTCCACTACAAGGAAACTAACAGCAGAGATTAAAATATTCGATTGGGAATTGCTAACCGTAACGGTTTCGTAGGTTCGAATCCTACCCTCTTGACAAAAGAACTATAATTCAAGAGGTGGTGGAGTGGGTAAACACGGCAATTAGAATGTTAAATGTTTCCGATTTTTAAAAAACAAAACAAGATGAAATTATTTGGGGCAAGTAATTCACTAGGGACAGCAGAATTAGAAGAGCAAAAAAGGATTAGAAAAGAGATTGAACAAAGATGGCTCAGAATGTATGGTACTATTGAGAGAGTAGAATCTGACGAAAGTATTACAGATTTGTATGATAGTATAGTTAGAAATTAATAAATGCGTTTGTGGTGGAAAGGTAGACACGCTAGTCTTAGGAACTAGTTCTTCGGAGTGTGAGTTCGAATCTCACCAGACGCACAAAGGTGCTACGACAGACTGAGGAAGCCACTTTGATAGTGGCGAGTTCGTATAACGCTGTAGTTAAATGGTATTTGAGTAACAGCCTTTTTATAAGTAGTTAGGACAGTAGGCTTGGAAGCAGCCATCTGTTAAAGAGTGACAGTGCTCAGTAAGTGGTGAGGTAGAATGTTTCATGGGTTTACACCTCGTGCAAAAACCCTAGGTGCATCTAGATAACTTGGGAGTTGCAAATCCCTAACTGGCGAGAGACGAGAGGTCGAAGTCGGAGAGTCTGAAATATAAGACCGAATGAGGCTCGTGAAGTCAAGCTAGAGAACCTTTAAAGCCGCTGCTAGACTCTTGGACGAAACAGTAAACGTGAATCGTGAGGCGTAAGGTTAACTGCGCTGTCTTTGGCGTAACAGCACACCTAACTATTTGAATAAAATATGCGACTTTATGAAGAAATAAATAGAAGGAGAAGAGAATTATATAATGAAAAGAAAAGAAGTTGATATTTATTATATATTAAATAATAGGTATCAACTTTTGTTATGATTAAAAATAGTCTCATAGAATCTATAGTAAAAGAAGTAATATTAGAATATGGTGGCGTGTCAAATGATATTATGCAAATGTCTATGACCATTTTTAATTTGATATATGAACATCATAGAGAATATAGAGGTCAAACGTTCCAGATTGGAGATAAAAAAATATATGGTAAAACATTTAATTTGGATATTAATAATATTCAAACATTGTCTTTTTTGAATAGAATTACTGTTAACCTATACTACTATAACCCAAAAAATGAAACGTTTGATGATGTTATGGATTTTATTTCTAATAATGGCTATTTAAAAAATAATTTTTCTCCTAATAATAGAATAATAACATTTTCATTTGTGTGGGCAATGACAGATGTCATACCTCATAGAGAAAAAAACTATATTGTATCTACAATCAATCACGAAATAAAACATGCTTATCAATCGTATAAAAGAGGCGGCACTAATATCACACCCCAGTATTTAAAGGCACAAAGCGAACTGAAAAACAAATTTGGTTTCAATTCAAGCGCGAATACCCCAATGAAACGAATTGCAGATTTTACAATACCTTGGATATACTATAGATTAGATAGAGACGAGATAGATGCATGGGTTCAAGAAATGTATATAGAGTCACAATATGAAAATGACATCAGAGATACTAAAACCTATAAAATACTATCTGATACAATTAAAGACTACAAATTATTAAAACAAGTCTATGCTTCAAAAGAGGATTATTTTACAAGAGACAACACAAAAGAATATATTGATGCGTCTATTAGGAGAATAGATGAGCCAAAAAACTATTTTAAATTATGCGATACCAACATTTCTTATCTGATTAAAAAAATGAGAAGGGTCATTGGAAGATGGAATGAGGAAAATGGTACTGCTAGAGGTAGCTTCAAAAAATATTCATCAAAGGAGAATCCACAAGGTGATATGTTTGTTAAAAGAAATAAAGGAATTTATGATATTTTGAAAAATTGGTATAAAAATAGGTTAAAAAGATTAAAATAATTTGGCTAATCCAATTTTTTTTCATATCTTTGCAGTACGAAAAACGTTTTAATATGGGAAGATTATTATTTTTTATGTTTGCGGCTTTTATTATGATATTTGTCCTTATGGTGGTATCAAAGCTCCTTAACAAGTGGTCTAATAAACCGTCTAAGGAAGAAAGCAGAGATTCCTTTTTAAAGGATTTGGACGAATTAGCTGAAATAATTAAAAACAAATAAACTATGACAATTGCGTTGTATATATTTCTAGCTTTAGTCTTAATTAGCTTGGTGGCATTCATACATAGTATTCATAACGCTCAAGAGGTTGACCCAAATGTGCCGTTCATTCATGGGGATTATGACCCAAGTAAAGACCCAAGCAAAGATAACAATATTGTGGTTCACGAATGTGAATAAAAAATAAAATCTGAGAGGATTGGATGATTAGTACACTTGGATATGCATGGATTGCGAAATGATTGGTTACGTAACACACAAAGACTTGATAAGCCGAGTGGGAAGTCATATAGAGCGTGTGGCGAATATATCGTTGGCATAGAGTTCGCACAAAGGAGAGGGTTATGCAGCCTAAAGTAACTCTCGTGTATCAGATTTTTTGAAAATGCATCCGTAGCTCAACTGGATAGAGCAGCCAAAATGCTCCCATAGCTCAGTAGATAGTAGCAACTGCCTTCTAAGCAGTAGGTCGTAGGTGCAATTCCTACTGGGAGTACAAAAAATAATGTACGATTATTCGTAGCTTTTCATAAGTTCGTAATATTTATATATAAATGTACGAATATTATGAAATGGAAAGATGAAAAAAATGAATTAGAACGTTTAATAAACGTAGAACACGTATCATATGAAGAAATTGGTAGACGATACAGTGTAAGTGGTCAAGCAGTAAAGAGGGCAGCAGAAAGATTAGGAATCCTAATTCCCAAAAGAAGAGAAATAAACCCTAATGAGCATTTCAATAGGGGTACTGCTGAGAAAGATGTATGTTTGAACTGTGGTGAAGAGTTTATTAAATACAAAAGTCATTATGGACATTTCTGTTCTCTTGAATGTTCTTGCAAATATAAACATAAAGAAGCATACAGAGATTTCCTAGAGCATAATGAGAAATATTGTAGGGCTAATTATACACCAAAAGCATTTAAAAAAGATATTATAAAAGAACAAGGTGGTATATGTCCAATATGCAAAGGTAGACAAGAGCACAATGGCAAACCTCTAGTGTTTATATTAGACCATATAGATGGGAATGCCGCAAACAATAAAAGAGAAAATTTGAGGTGTATTTGCCCAAACTGTGATAGTCAGTTAGACACATATAAATCTAAAAATAAAAACGGAGCGAGAAGTTATTATCGTTACCATAAATTTGATGAGAATACCAAAATAGGGAAGTAGGTTCTGGGTTCGAGTCCCAGTCCCATCACAATAAATACATCCGAAAATGATTAAATCAAATTGGATGCTATGGCGAGAAATCCCATAGTAGAATCTCCCTAAAACGGTGGAAGTCCTTTTAAGTGATGTAATATCATGTAGTAGATGCCAAGCAACTACACACTAACCAATAATGTGTAAGGATAATACCGTGCTAAATTGAAAAAGTGTTATACTAGCCGATGAATACAAGCATCATTATAGATTGTATAATATGCGGAGTTTTATAATAACTAGTCATAAACGTGTAGAGAGTATAGAGGAGATATGAGGGAAATATATTGAATACCCTCACATTCTATTCAGACGTATCTGATAAGAATGCCTAAGTTGAAATTAGTGAGGGAAGGTCACAGTAGTCCTGTTATAAAACATCGGAAAACCTCCTTGCTTACTTGCAAGAATTTCAATATGGTAAAGATGTATTCCAGACCACAACAAACAAAGACTGTGAGTGAGAGGCTCACCTGACGCACAAAGGCTGATGAAGTTTAAGTAATAAACGTTGTTTGGCTATGGCAACATAGAGTGGCAAGAAGCCGTAGGTTCTGGGTTCGAGTCCCAGCGGATGTACAAATCGTATCTAGGATGCTCAATGCGCCTAGCTGCGTGTCAGTAGGAACGTACAGCAGTTTGATTTAAATTTATAAACATCATTTTTTTAATTCAGACTAGACGAAGGTAAGAGAAGCGTTAAATCATCATTGCGAGGCACTTACCTATTTGTCGAGCCAAGACATTAAATTGGCCGTTCCTTTTTTCTTGAAATCGCAGTTGATACTATATATAGTGGAAACGTACAGCAGATGAAATCTTAACTCGTAACATTTCAAAGATAAGGCTAGGGCTAGCATAACGTGTTACTCTTGTGAAGGTTTTAGTAGCAATGGCATATGAGTGTAGGATAGGTGGGAGACGTTGAAGCATATTCGCTAGGACGTGTGGAGTCAACCTTGAAATACCACCCTCATGGTAGCAGCAGAATAAGCAAGCTTGAAAACCCACGTTTCCTTTTTAATGCCCCTATAGCTCAATTGTATTAGAGTAGCAGAATACGAATCTGTTGGTTGGGAGTTAGAGTCTCTCTAGGGGTACTAACTTTTTTTAAAAAAAATCTTTTAGAAATTTGGAATTTAGAAAAAAAATGTATATCTTTGCATTGTGAAACTTAACTATGTGAATAATGAATAATTATAACAGTTTCGAAATTAAAAGTAACGCAAAATACAGAGACATTGTTAGTGTATCTTTTACCCCAGTAAAAGAGGTGAAAATCACTAGGAAATATAAGAAAGGTGATTGGAGATTTTGGAAATGGTTAGGGTTTATTCCTCTTATTCCTTATAAGGTAAAACGTGATTTGTATAAATCATGTGAATGGGAAGGACTTAAATCCATTAAAAATGCAGAGGAAAACAGTTACTTTTTATTTTCCATCGGCAATAAACTTTTCCGTGAGGGGAATGTCGGAATTAAATATGCAAATAGTAGTTCTGACTGGGAATATTTCAAATCAAATGAAGAAGCAACTAAGTTCGTTGATAACATCAAAAAAAGATGTATGGAGGCTGGAAATGAACTAAAATAAAAAAAATACAAAAAAAAATCGTAAAAAACGAAGCTTTTTGAGAATTAATTAATAATTATAGAAAAATCAATTAAACTTTTATATTATGAATACAACAGTTAAAAATATCGTAAAGTCAACATTTAATTCATTTGCGGATAGTAAATGGAACGATACAGTTGTGTTCAATTCTGACGCAGTTCTAGAACAGCTAGAAGGCAATATAGAGGTATGATATAAAAGAATAATATAAGGCACTTACTTCACTATATAATTTCCCAAGCTGTTGATGAACTCCAAAAAAGTAATCAGCAGCTTTTTTATATAACAATAATGAAGATAGGAAATAGGATTTAAATGGCTAAAAAATTAACAAACGAAGAATTTAAAAAACGTGGAACTATAAAGCATAAAGGGAAATATGATTATAGCGAAACAGAATATGTAGATAATAAAACACCAATAAAAATTATATGCCCTATTCATGGAGAGTTCTGGCAAACACCAAATTCTCATTTACAAGGTAAAGGTTGTCAGAAATGTGGGCATGAAGCAACAAATAACAAGAATAAAAATAAAAGAAAATCAGCGCCAAAAAACAGAAAACTAAAGTATGATACAAATAATATTATAGAAAGAATAAAAAAAGTATATGGTGAAAAATATGACGTTTCTGAGGTTGAATACAAAGGCATTAATAAAAAAATCAAATTAATATGCCCAAAGCATGGTAGTTTTCCTATTACGCCAGCTCACTTGTTTGAAGGAAGGGGCTGTCCAAAATGCAATACAAGTAAAATGGAAGAGGAAATAAGAGACATTTTGAATGAAAACGGAATTGAATATATTGAACAATACAATACAAAAGACCTTGATAGATTAAAAATTGATTTTTTCATCCCAAACAAAAACATTGGTATTGAATGCCAAGGGGAACAACATTTTAAAATGGTGGAACATTTTGGAGGCGATGCTGATTATAAAAAAAGACTTGAAAGAGATTCTAGAAAACGAAAAGTCTGTAAAGAATTGGGTATTGAATTAATATATTTTATGCATAGTTACCATAATATTGAAGGTATTAAATGTTTTTCTAACAAAGATGATTTAATAGAATTTATAACTTAAGTTTTATTAACACGAAAAATTTGGATATTAAAAAAATTTTTCATATCTTTGCAAAAAAATAATGGGCTAATAGTGTAACGGGTGTGCAAGTATGACTGAAAATCATAAGGAGGAGGGTTCGAGTCCCCTTAGCCCACAAACTAGGTAATAACAAATGCATTAGATGGGTTCTAAGAAGCCACTAAAAGGAGAACGCTGAGTTTCTGTTGACTCCGTTTCTAGGACGGATTAGGTTAATCTCCAAGGCTGTTGCAACACCCACATTTTGCAAGCAACTCTGTGTATAACTTCCGATAAGAGCGGAGACCTAGTTTAATAAAGCCTCGTTAGCTCAATTGGCAGAGCGTTACTTTTGTAAAGTAAATGTTGTGGGTTCAAACCCCTCACGAGGCTCAAGAAATATGGTGCATTGGTCCAGCGGCGACGACACATCACTGTCTATGATGTATACAAACACCAGGGGTTCGAGTCCCCTATGCACCGCTACAAACAATAAATCAGATTTGGATGCGTGTAAGGACTCCTCTGGGGAGTGACCATCTGAATTGTGCGATGGGGGACGTTACACCCATGACGATGGTAACAAACATAGGTTCGAATCCTATTGCATCCACAAAAGGTGTTCGAAAGGCGTAGTTCGAAATGCGTTGAAGTAGATTAAATGTGGTAAAATCGTTCCCTACTAGTAGTTGTGATGAGCGATTGACTAGATTCATAGAGGATGAGAATTAACGACCTCGACACAGCATCTTTTTTATATTGGGAGTTAGCTCAATCGGTTAGAGCATCTGACTGTTAATCAGAAGGTTGTGGGTTCGATTCCCACACTCCCAGCAAGTATGTTTGGATGGCCGAGTGGCTTAAGGCAGCAGGCTGTTAACCTGCCGTGTGGTTTCGCTGCACCATAGGTTCGAATCCTATTCCAAACGCACTCGCACCCAGACGTGGGTCTTAAACAACACTCAAAGATGTACATATGAGTGACTAGGGCTGTTTACCATGATGTGAGGATTGGTTTTTTTACCTAGTCGTAAGTGAGGTCATAACAACGATACTGTGAGACCATCGCTTGGGGTTGTAGCTCAGTTTGGCTAGAGCATCTGATTTGCATTCAGAGGGTCGTGGGTTCGAGTCCCATCTTCTCCACAAACACCAGCTTACAAGGGGTGTGGCGGCAGCACGTGGTCGTGAGGACTGAGGGAATTGTTCAATTCAGCTTGTATGTGTACACAGTTGGTGTTTATATATGGAGGTATACTCAAACTGGTGAAGAGGCTTGTCTTGAAAACAAGTAGGTCGGTGATGAGTCGGCATGGGGGTTCGAATCCCTCTACCTCCGCATGATTAAAAAATGTATAAATTGTAATAAAGAATTCGAAACAACAAGAGAAAACAAAGTTTATTGTTCATTTCAATGTTCTGCTGAATATAGGCATAAAGAATCTTACAAAGATTTTTTGGAGCACAATGAGAAATATTGTAAAGGAAATTATACCCCAAAAAATTTTAAAGATGAATTTATGAAAGAACAAAATAATATGTGCGCAATATGCGGATGTAAACCAGAACATAATGGTAAACCGTTAGTGTTCGTATTAGACCATATTGATGGTGATGCGTCAAACAACAAAAGAGAAAATTTAAGGATGATATGCCCTAACTGTGATAGTCAACTAGACACTTTTAAATCTAAAAACAAAAATAGTACAAGACGTAATTACTGGAAAGAACATATATTGAGTAGTATTAATCAATGAAATGTTATGCTAGAAGATAGGAGTAATTTATTTAAAATTGAATGGTTTGGTGTCGGTGGGACTACATGCTTTCATGCATATGATGCTAAAAACAGAACACATTTAGGTAAAGTTATTGTTGATACCGAAAACATAGAATTTGATAGGTATAAATGTTTATGTAACGGAAACAAACTGGCCAAAATCGTCAGAGTTGAAACTGACAGAGAATATTGCGGTTGGGGTGTAGCAACAGAACTACTGAAAGAGGTGATTAGGGTATATAAAGACTATAATCTTTATCTTTTATGCCATCCAATGCCTAGAGGACATTATGACGATTCTCATAAAACCGTAAAAGATTTAAAAAAGTTTTATGGTAAATTAGGATTTGTATCTTGTAACGAGTTATTACCAACAATGATACGAAAAGCATCCCTTCCAACATTAGGGGAGTAACAAATATAGTTGGTGGCGGTTATTATGAAATGACAAAGAAGTTTTGGAATGATTGGAAAAAAAGAGTCAATGAAACTTATCGAATTGATTTATTTAAATCTGTAGAAATTAATGGAGAATTCTATAATAGGTGGAATTTGTTAAGCCATTCATTTGCTGATGACAAAGTAATCAAAGCAACATTTAACGATGATACTGTTGATTTGGTTATTGAACAACATAGATGGGTAATCAGTTCACCAAGTCATTTACATAAGGAAAATCTTTATGTGACATTGGAAAGAGTGAATATTAAAAGTATAGAATTTAATAGAACGCTATAATACTGAAGGAAACGCTAGGAACAACCACCTAGAGAAGTAATCGTAGGCAACGAATGTATTTGTATCACACAATCAAGGCAAGCATTACAGTTGTACGAGATAGTGGAATGTAGGTATTTTAATAGATGGTGATATAGCTCAATTGGCAGAGCACTTGACTCATATTCAAGAGGTTGGGGAATCATACTCCTCTATCGCCACTTGTAAAAGGAGGGTAAACCTTGACGATGATAGGGACAAACTGCTAATTTGCTTCGTTCGCGTAAAAGCGAATCTGGTTTGACTCCAGTGCCCTCCGCATTAAACTAATTTCATTAAAACAAGGAGGTAGAGTATGACAGAAGTATTATTGACTGGGCTTCTCTTCTGCGTATATAGGAGAGTAGAAAATAAATTGGATAAACTTGACGGAGTGTAACTTGGCATAAGAAATATATGTCAATCATTTGGGAGAGTGGAATTCTAACATATTTAATAAGTTTAATGTTATGAGTACAGTTTGGTGGATTCTTTGGACAATAGGATTCGTTGACATCTATGTAGGTATAGCACTTAGTTGGAAGTCAGATAGAAAGAAAGTCTTAATGGGATGGGCGTTGATGGCAATTGGTCTTGTATTTAATGGACTTGCTTGTTTGGCAGACATTGATGGCGCATTTGATATTATCATGGCTATAGTTAGCTTTGGCATGGTTTATGTAGATTACAAGGTGTTCAAGAGGAAGCAAAAAGAATTCGACATGAAAGAATTAGGAATTAAAGAATCATTCCTAAAAGACTTAAAAGAATATAAATTTAAATTAGACAGAAAAAAACATAAGATAGTATGATTGTAGAGGATATTAAGCCATTGGTAAAGGGTATTGCCCAGTTGCAGTACATCATGGCTGGAGGAATTGCAGTATACCACATCACTAGTGTTGATGGTAATAAGTATCAGCTTGAGATTGACTTGAGCGACAAAAAAGATGTCGGAGAGACTGCTGCGTTTAAGCCAACAGAAAAGGGTCTGCTTCTTATGAGGTGGATTAGAAGGGCAAATGATAATGATACCCTAATCAAGATTGTTTAATGGAGAAATTAGGTATTGAATTTAAACCGAGTGGAACTGGTTCTTATTCTCCTTGGCATCTAGACATTGCACGTGAGTATAACGTCAACCTAATATGTACATGTGACACAGGAAATTTTGTTAAAATTGGTGATGACGTTTATAAACTTCTAAAACCACGTGATTTCCATAAACTCTATCAATACGTTGTTGTATTAGAGGAAATGAATGATAAAGGTGAAGCATCCGATGAAGAGGTTTTGAAAGAGATTGATGATATTGTGAATAACAATAACAAAGATTTTTACCTCGAAAAATGCCAATCACTTGAAGAATTTAAAAAACAAATAATCGAAATAAGTAACAAACGAAATAAAAAAGAATAAGCATATGAGAAAGATTAAATGCATAAAACGTAAGCAGATGTAACGCTCTGTTAGCGACCAACATAATTGGGCTAGGAGCGTTATGGATAAGATATAGAAATGCTCCTATAGCTTAACGGTAGAGCTGCGGCCTCTTAAGCCGAGGGTTAAGGGTTCGAATCCCTTTAGGAGTACTTTGGTTTTATGCGCTCATAGCTCAGTTGGTAGATGCACATGACTTTTAATCATGGGGTCGAGGGTTCGAATCCCTCTGGGCGCACAAATTTTTAATAAGCAATGCGCCTATAGCTCAGTTGGTAGATGCACATGACTTTTAATCATGGGGTCGAGGGTTCGAATCCCTCTAGGCGCACGATACGCTTCCATCGTATATCGGTAAGTGCCTGGAGACAGACGGATTACTTCGGTCTTTTAAACCGAAAAGCAAGGTTCGACTCCCTGTGGAAGCACAACTCATATGCACTGTTGGCAGAGTGGATTATGCAACAGACTTTTAATCTGTACTGTTTTGTTCAGTGACATTGGTTCGATTCCAATACGGTGTACAAAAAAAAAGAATGTTATGAAATATGAAATTGGAAAAACGGTAGTTAACTGTTAACACATAACTATAAAATTCTTATCATATGGAACAATCAAAAACGATTACAGTAAATTTTAAGTATTACGATAAATCTCATCTATATTGGCTATGTGACTATAATTATATAAAAGAAGTTGAATTAATAGACACAATTATAGTTAAAGAAAAACCAGCATACAAATGCCAAGTTAAATATAAAGATTATTCTAAGCGTATAAAAATTATTATGGAAGATGATTTATATCCTACGTATGACGAATGTCGTGATGAATCAATTAATAAATATACGAAGTTAATTATAAGAAATCCAGAAGCACAATAAAAGGATGTACTAAAATCACAAAAAACGTTAAAGAATTTGGTAGTCTCAGATTTTTTTCGTATCTTTGCAACATATATAAAAATATGTGAACATGGAAAATAGAAGTTTTAATTCGGATTCCGCAAAATACTTAGCTGAGTTAAGCAAGAAATCGCAAGGGGAGCAACTATTGCTTGATTGCGGTAAGCTGATTGGTTGGCTTAAACTCGTCTATGAGGGCGAGATTAAGAAAGCCATAGATTCAGACTACTCTAGTAGATACGTTTGGATTAAAGTGCCAAGAAGGTATAGGGTTTACGGTCACAAAGAACGTGACATTAGAGAGCTTTTACAGACAGAATTTCGTAGCCTTGGGTTCAATATTGATATTGATATAAATCAGTGGTGTTGTCCTCTTTACCCTTTCTGTGGCGATAAGTATAAAATCAAATTTTCTTGGTAACTATGTTAGAGGTAACAGAAAAAATATTGGCTAGCATTCATGCTGTGCCAATGTCGTATGGTGAGATAAGTGCATTACCTTATTTGAAAACTATTTCTGATTATGGTATTTCTTATTCAATTGAGGTGTTGATAAAGGATGATTATATAATCGAGAAGCTTACTAAGCCTTTGAAAAAGTGCAGACATGGCGAAGTTGTTAAAACTGTGTATCGTTGTACTAAAAAGGGTGAGAAATATTTAATTGAACACGGCTACCTTCAATAAACGTAATTATGTCTATTGCTCACGATACGTTAAACGATAAATACGACATCATTGAACTCACGAAAGAGGAACTTTCGGAGATTGGTGAAGTTCTTGACCATTGTCCTTTACCATTAAAGAGGAACTTTTATGGGCTGAAAAAGGATATAGAAAAAATATTAGCATGATTGTTGCATTTGATACGTACTATTACGATGGATATTCATATACTGTTGGCGGTGTATTTGAAAGTTGGGCAGACACGAAAGTAAAATATTTCGTCACTAGTAAAAGGGAAACCATTGATGCGGAGTATAAACCAGGAGAATTGTATAAGCGTGAACTTCCATGCATTATGCAATGTTTGAAGATGCTAGATTTAGATGATGTCGATACAATCATTGTTGATGGATTCGTTTGGCTATCTGAAAATGGAAAGGACAGAACTCTTGGAATTGGTATGCGTCTTGCAAACGCTTTGATGACAGAATACAACAGACCAGACATATCAATTGTTGGTATTGCTAAGAATCCATATCATTGTAATATTCCAGATTGCGTAGAGATTCTACGTGGTGAGTCTAAAACTCCATTGTGGATAACATGCTCTGAGTATTATTTCACAAATAACTATGCGTCTTTGATTAAACAGATGGCGGGAAGCTATAGAATACCAGACATCATAAAGTCTGTTGACTCTAAGACAAGAGATATTAGTAGTGTTGGTGACAAGAAACAACCAAAGCACAAGACATATCACATTATGACTCACGATGAATGGGTTGAATTGGGTAAACCTCAATATTGTGGTATGTACGTAGAAGATAAGTAATATGTCAGTAAATAAATAAGGGAAAAGAAATACTGTTTACAGACAGTAGCGGCTAGGTTTTTTAAAGAAAGTTGAACCAAAAATAAATTTCCAAATAAGTTCGATTTTTGCAATTTACGTGATATTTATATTAAAAGAATATAGATATGAAACGGGAATACGCAATTGACAAACTTATTGAAAATGCTGACAAATGTGTTAATATGTTAGACCTTTGTCATAAAATGGGAATTGAAAACGTAGGTGGAGAAGACTACAAAGAGATTAAACAACTAGCGCAAGAACTAGGAGTTGAATTAAAATTCACTTACAAAAGAAAAACAATGTGTAGCTATCATCCTAGGATTGAAACAAAAGACATTCTAGTGAAGGATAGTACATACAAAGACGCAACAAAGTTAAAGAAGAGATTAATAGAAGAAGGGATAAAAAAGTATAGATGTGAAGGCTGTAAAAGGACTGAATGGGAAGGAGTTCCTATACCATTACAGATACACCATGTTAATGGGGTACATAATGATAATAGATTAGAGAATATCCAGTTATTATGCCCTAATTGTCATTCACTAACTGATACATATGCTGGTAAAAATGCTAATAGGGAAAATAGCACAAAATATGTAAAAAAAGAGAAAGTTAAAAAAGAGAAAGTAAAAAAATGCGATAATAAAAGCTCTATAGCCTCTATTAGTGATTTTGCTGAAAAAAGATTTGAAAACACGCACCCATCAAAAGAAACACTTATCAACGATTTCAAAGAATTAAAGAGTTTCGTAAAAGTTGGAAAAAAATATAATGTTTCAGATAATGGTATAAGAAGGTGGTGTGAACACTATAATTTGCCAACATCTAAAAAATATTTGCTAGAATACATAAATAGGCGCATAGTTTAATGGTTAGAATGGGGGTCTCCAAAACCTCAGATGTGGGTCCGATTCCTGCTGTGCCTGCGATAATCCTCATCGAGTTAAAGGAAAACACCACTTGCGACTGCTTGCAGAGAAAACTTTAGGTGACGTGATAGGTAGAGGAAGCCTACTTTATTGTTATGGACATTTGTTATTTTATTGTAATAGGATATTTCTTTGTTGGTATTATACTGACATTCATATGGTGGTACGATGAATACAAGCTAGAATATGAATTAGTGAAAGAGCTAAACGAAGGCAGCGAAGAACCAATGGCAGTTTTGTTTATAGCTGGATTGGTATTTTTTTGGCCGTTTAAGGTTGTAAAAAATTATTTTGAAAGTTTTGTTGACTAATGGCTGTTAAAATAAGAGAAAAGAGGAAAATCCTATTCAGCAAATGTGACGTGATTGTTGCGAAAGTTGAAGATAAAGATAGGAAAGGAATCGGAATTAATAGTGCAAGAACATCTTTCACCAAAGGTGAGAAAGTTATTAAGGACGATTCTAGGGTAGTGTGCTACACTGGTAAAAGTGGGCGTTATGCTAAATGTATTTCACCTCTTGGATTCTATTACTATAAAGATGTTAGTCATATAAAAGCAAAAAAGGTATATGATGAAGTTGGTATAAGGCGCAAACATATCATTGGCATTATTGGTGGGTACTATGAGATTACATATTTAACGCAACTTAATGGCACATCAATAGGCCACGAAACAAGACCTTGGGATTTAATAGGTAATGGTATTGAAGACCACCTTGTTAAAGACCTTGAGAGGTTGCTTTCAAACCTTATCGCATCTTTAGAGGTTTATGGCTATAAGAAAGATTACTTGAAAGAGTTTAAGAATACTCTTTTCATAGACTTGTTTGGTTCTGTTGATGGCATTAAGACACAAACCAATGAGGGTAAGATATTGTCTCATGGATTTGACTTAAAGACATCTTTCAGAAAAAGAAAAGAAACATGAAGAAGCATACAAAACGATATATGGTCATATTCTCAATGTGGGGTAAATCATTGTCAGATAAAAAAATGACTGGCTTGTATAACCTACATGAGTATATCCATACTGAGACTGAGTTTGACACTGAGGAAGAGTGGAAGGAAGAGGTTAAACTGATTGAAGAGGTTTACGCTGATACTCCAAGACCACACCAAGAAGAAATTCCAAGAGATAAGTGGCACACTAAAGAATGGATATTTGATGTCCAAGATAGGTTCTGGGGATACATGGTTTTAGACTTTGAGAGAAGTAGAATCATTAAAATTGGGCATGACGGAGTATATGGTCACTCCAATATGAATTATCCTTGGAGGTCACAAGAGGTATCATTGAGAATGCTTGATGAATACTTTAGGGGTGACGATGAAATTCCAAAAGGCTATGTATTCGATTACGGAGAATACGAGGGTTGGCTACAGTTCCGCTGGGGTGATGGCAAAAACGCTATAAAGTGTGACGAGCCAACATGTAAAAGACCTCGTAAGAAAAAGTATGGCTTACATGAGCAATACAACGAAGATGATTACGATGAACTTGAGAATGAGATTCAAGCTGAATTGATACAAGACAAGTTCAATGCTCAAATGGAAAAAGAAGAGATTGTTAAAAAGTTAGAAAGATGGTAATTTTATTTGGAAATTAAAAATATTTTTTATATCTTTGCAACATCAAATTAATTGTCTAATCTTTTAAAAATATTACAACTATGATTGAATTCATTTTGGGTGGAGTTATCGGTTGGTTTGCTTACAAGTATAAGGGCAAGGTAGGTCTGTAATAGACCATAACTGATACAAGAAAAGGCACTGAGTTTGTCTAGCAATACTCAAGGTAGAAAATAAAGCATTCCTGTATAGCATCTGGGAAGGATAAGGGTGCAAGCCCCTTTTCAACTACGGTTGTTTCGCTTAACATAAAGATTCTATATGTGTATATGGCAAAATGTTCGTGCCAAACTAGGGTATTCGTTCATCGGAAGGACATTAGGCTTACATCCTAAGAAGGGCGGTTCGATTCCGTCATACCCTACTTTTTTCTTAAAGAGTGTTAAAGAATTTGGATATTCCAATTTTTTTTCATATCTTTGCAGAGTAAAAAAAAAAATAACGATATGGAAGTTAAATGCGTAAAATGTGGTGGTGATGTAAAAATTGACATTTCAAATGCTATTGATGAAAATGGTGAGGTATTTATATGCCATCATTGTGGAATGATATTCAGATACGCAGAAAAATAACCTTTTACACGTTAGAGGTTTTATGGCATGATAAACAGTATATATATAACGTGTTCGTAAGCATACTTTAGGTCAAGAATGCCGTATATTGGTCTTAACTACGTTAATGCAAGACAAGTCTGCGATGGCTTGTTGTGATACATTTTCAAGTTATCACATGAGTACAGTAGGCGAAACATGCTTGAGAAGTGTTAAGTAGTATAAACGCTGGTACAAAATCGAAAGATGGAGACAGAGACAGAAGGTGCAAATCCGACCTCAAGCGCTAAGGAAACAGACAGCAATAGTTTTTTAATAAGCCTTGTAAGTAGTAGGTCATGGGTTCGAATCCCATCGAGGAGTTTTATGCTCCTTGTAGCTCAGTTGGCTAGAGCAACTTAATGTATTAAAACGTTTCCGTACTTTTTAACATGAAACAATATTTATAAATAAAATGGTGATGTGGCGCAACTGGTCAGCGCAATTGACTGATATTCAATAGGTTGGGTGTTCGAGTCACTCCATCACCACATTAAAAGAGTTCTTTGAGCATTTGAAACGTATGGGGCTATAATGGATTTGACAGCAATGCGTTTGGTAAGAAACAAGCGGTGGGCATACACCCAAAATAGCAAAAACTATAACTGGCGAGAATGTTAATTCTCCTGCTTACGAGTACGCTATTGCAGCGTAAGTGAGCCGAGAGGCTAGGCTCTTAGGAACAGAACAACCTAGCATTTTGTTTTTTCGGTTTTCTCAAAACTGAATGGTGGAATCGGTGACTCCCAGTCATCCCCCCTAGTTTTCCTCGTTTTCACAAAATGAGGTGGTCTCAAAGGCGGTGTTTTCGAACACTTTGGGGAAGCTTGTATAATTTCTTATGGAATGGTTGTTTGCACGAGGGTTCGACTCCCTCTAGCTCCACTAAGTTACTGATAATCAATCAGTTAACATCTTTTAACAAAAAAGTTCTTCCAATATTTGGAAATCTCGAAAATTTTCTATATCTTTGCACTGTTAAACGAAAGGATAAACAATGAGTAAGATTTTAGAAAAAGAATTTAGAAACGAGCTATATAAGAATCTTTGTGAAGCTGGCTATGAGAAGCAAGAAGCCCAGAAGATTGTTAGTGTTAAGTATCGTGAAGCATTAAAGGTTGCATTGGTTGAAAAACTAAAATTGCAAGCATCCAATATTGAAAATGGTAAGGAAGAACTTGTTCTTTCTGTAGAGGAATACTCCAATATACTTTCAGAAATTTATAAGTTGGATGAATTCTTCAAAAAGATTGAAAAAACTTCCTAAAAATTTTGGATATTAAAAATATTTTTCATATCTTTGCAAAGTTGAAACTAATAAAGGAAACTTACAGCAATTAATTAACTTTTCATTAGACTGTAAATCTAAAACGCGAAAAAAATATAGTTTCCGACTTAGATACATAATATTGTGGGATAGTGTAATGGTAACATGCAAGGCTCATAACCTTGAGACGGAACTCGCATTGTGTTGGTTCGAATCCAACTCCCGCAACAATTCTTGTGGTGGACAAGTTAAAAAACCACCTTTTGGTAGATACCAGAGGAGAACAACCTTTTAGGTTGATGTAGACAAATGGGCATCAAGTTCGTGCTTGATGTGGCTCTTCGGAGTCTTCGCTAGTGCAAATCTAGCTCTACCAACTAAGCAGTATAAACGTTCATGTGCAATCGGCAGTAAAGGTTGGCGAGGAAAGTGAGGTTGCGACAAACATACAACTGTACGAAATATAGCAGATGTCCTTTACCATTAAATTGGTTCTGTAAAATGAATCAGCCTTTGCAATACTGCAATAATATTGAATCTCGCAGCTAAAACGGTAGTGATGAGGCTAGTGTTTACTAGAACAATGCGCAAAATGTCTAGGAAGCTGTGGGTAGGTCTTCAAGTTAGTCTAGAATGATTTGTTGACTCGAAAAATCCTCATCAACAATACGTTAATTCTTAACGCAAAGAGTTTTTGCGGTGGACAAAGTAAAAAACCACCTTTTGGTAAGTACCAGAGGAGAACACCAGTGATGGTGATGTAGACAAATGGGCATCAAGTTCGTGCTTGATGTGTCTCTTAGGAGGCTTCAGTAGTGCAAATCTACTCTTACCAACATTAAATGCCTTTTCGTGCCGTAGACAACGGTAAAAGTGGGTTTTATGTGGTTAAACAATCCATAACTATGGTGACTTCGGAAGCCATAATTCTAGAGAACGTGTACTAGAAAAAAATGAATTGGGGAAGGTATTCTATGATGGTGTAAAGAATCGGAGCTTGGGATAGAGACCCACCTCGTAAGAGGAAGCACTTTACTGATTATAATAATCCAAAATGGAAATAATACCCAAAAGAATAAGCTGATTCCAAGAGGAAATGTCTTGCAAAAGGCATAGGCTAATGGCCAGCTTTCGTGGCCAGATGGAAGGATAATCCAGTGATGGGATAAACGTGATGCTGTTTGTTACGGTTAGGCATTGCGGATGTTTGGAGAGCCGAAGCTCTCAAGGCATTTCACGGAAAAGCGCATGGTACGGTCTACGCTGTGGGTAACACCATTGGTGTAGGCTTCCAAGGGCAAGGTACGTCTTTGGATGAGTGGTGACACAAAAGATTACCATGCGGAACTCGATGCAATAATCACCAGTTGGCGTGTTGGGTTCAGTTGTGTACTAGTCTTACGTTGAAAGACGTAAGAACTCATAGGAGCTGATAGTACGTGATAGTGAGTTGCTTGTGGTGAGCTTTCACAGGGAGGCGATTTAGTGGGTCGTGCTCAAAAGGTACGAATGCTATCAGTCGCACCTCGTCTTCCATAATCGTTGCACAAATAAGGTTTGAATTAGGATTTCAAAAATGATAATATAACTCAAAGCGAAAGTGTGCGACACTAGGCAGCTAAAATGCACTTATTCTCATGCAATATTGAGACATTGAGGACTCGCAAGGAAATCAATGAGCGTGTAAAAGTACTCGTCTGAGTCAGTAGGAGGCATCCTACGAATCCGCAAGAGCTTGGCGAAGAACTGAAAGCTATGATGCTGCACCGTAAGGTTTAAACTAGTAAGTTTCTTGGTGGTCTTCACAAGACCGTCCGTGCATGGTGTCTACGTCTATCGTAAGGTAGCGTGTGAAGAGCAACGTCCAACCGTTGTAGAATGGCATCAACAATAAGACAAAATTCTCAGTCTTTTGTATTTATATAGGGATTTAGCTTAATGGTAAGAGTAATTTGTTGCGATTTAAGGAATAACGCAGTCTCGACTTCGGAACAGAGTGTGCCTTTAACTGTTAATAAACGATGGCGGTTCGAGTCCGTCAGTCCCTGCAAGTAAGTAAAATCTATGGGGCATAAAAACACGTTGGGTGGTGACTTGCTGGTCGGTTTTGTGCATAAGAAGACCATACGTGAGGTGTATTTGTTTTGACCTCTGGAGTTCGATTCTCCTATGCTCCACCGCTTAACAATTTTAATTATGAGAGATTTTACTTATAGTGGTTTTGAAAACCAAGAGACATGCAACCATCTGAGAGCAGGTGAGACATGCAAGGTGATTGGAATTGGTAATTCTATGACACCTATCTTGAAATCGAGGCAAGCAGTAATTTGTGAGCCAGTGAAAGATGGCACTAAGCTTGAGAAAAAAAACATTGTTCTTTGTAAGGTGAGGGGTCATCATTATTTGCATTTAATCCATGCCATTAAAAATGATAGTGAGTACCTAATTGGTAACAATCATGGTCATATGAATGGATGGGTAGGTAGAAACCAAATCTACGGAAAAGTAGTAGAAGTTCTTTAAGGTCAAATGGTTGTAATGAAGGTTCAATTCCTTCTGACTAACAAAAGAGGTTCAAAGTGAGCACACCAAAGACGAATAAGCTGAGAACTCTATGCAGTTTGTTAGTTCTGTATAAAAAACTAACAATTTTTACACTGGGGACGTAGGCTAACAGGCTAAACTGATACTTTTGCAAGGTATATTAGAGAGTTCGAGTCTCTCCGTCTCCACTAAGGTTTGGAATAATGCTACGATGAGTAGGTAGAGAGTTTCGTAGTGTGGCTCTACCAGTTTCCAAAACCTTAAACAATAAACTTACGATGTAGGAGTAGAGGTACAAGCGTGGAGTAGCGTTAACTGAATTAACAGCGACTAAGGATGTGAGCAATCGCATCTAGGCTCAAGGGTACACACTTAGTAATACTCTTATGGTGTAGTGAAGCACTCAATGTCAAGCCCCTCGTGGATAAAAAAAGCCTTGGCGGTTGAGAATGCCAGATTCCCAGAAAGTACCTCCGTAGGTTTTTTAACATTGCGGAAGAGTGAAACGGCTTACACGTTTGTCTCATAAGCAAAAAACAGTGGGTTCGACTCCCATTTTCCGCAACAAAAAAACGTAGATATTAAATTTAGGAGTGGAGAGAAATCTCCTTATTTTCATTTCAAGGAAGCTAACAGCAAATTTCTATAGGACTTGACTTATAATCATTTATTCTAGAAAAAAAGCTTCCGTTTTTTAATAACAAATTTAAATTAATTATCATTATGAGAAAAAACAGTTTTTGGTAGGTTTCTAGCGAGTTTTGGTAGCTGAAACTAATTCGTGGTCCTGATATATTTTAGTTTGGATGGGAAATATAAGTGAAGTATTTTAAATTCATTAATAATAATAAACAAATTAAAAAATATATCATATGGAAAAGAAAATTTTTACAAACGAAGCCACCACTAGAGAACAGTATCTTAAGTTTAAGGAGTACATTAAAGCTGATTGCGAACATTCTCACGAAGATTATGTTGCTTATTACATTTTTAAGCATCGTATTGAGGGTGAAGAGCGAGACAAGTATCTTGAGGAAGAAGTAAGAAACCGTTGTTATAAAATGTTATATAGTGGTCGCTGGGGCGTAAGTGGCGGTGATATGACTGATAGTTATGCTATCCCAGCGTTTAAAAACGCAGTGATTAACATTTATAACAAATATACTTCAACTGAAAATGATTAAAAATAAGCTTTATGTCTTAATTGACAAGACATTAAAACCAGTGTATGGTTGTGTACAAGGAGGTCATGCTGTAGCACAATGGATGCTTGAGCACAAATATAGCCGCCAATGGGAGAACGAATATCTTATTTACTTGAGGGCTGATGTAAAACAGTGGAAAAGAAGACTTGAGCTTCTAGGTATCGACTACTCTGTTTTTATGGAACCAGATTTAGATAATAAAATTACTGCAATTGCAGTACACGGTCACGAAGAGCTATTCAAGAATCTAGATATTGTTACCGAAGATTGATAGAATATAAAAAGCACTGTAGGCTCTTGCTTATAGTGCTTTTTTTCACAATAAATACTAAGGCGAAAGGGAGACTGCTACCACTACACTTGCAAGAAGTAGCGACAGTAGATATAATGGTACAAATGTTAGCAGAAGAGTACGCCATGACTACCAGAGACAAAGAAATATGGAGGGTAGCCTTAGTATTTTTAAATTAATTTAGATTATGAGTGGATTTTGGAGAAATGCGCCTTGGATTGGAGAGACGCAACATAAATATACTAAAAAGCTTACCAAGCATGAGAATAAAATATGCTCAATGATAAGTAAGGTTACTGCCTATTCTAAATATCATAGCATGTATCATCCTTGGTGGAATAAAGAGCCTATCAAAGAGGTATTCTGGTGGGATGTTGTGTGGTGTCAAATATCACGTAGGTTTGATTGCGCTGTTGCGCCTACCATATTTAGAGCATTAAGAAGTTTGTTCCCAATAAGAAATTATGACTGCTCTTACAGTGGAATTAGGCATGATGACAATACTAGTAAATACCCACATAAGAACATTTTATATTTGGTCAAAAGAAGTAAAAAGACTTATATAAAAGAAGATGTGCTTACTGAAATGAGTGAGTTCATCAACGCTTGTTTATGTGGCACTGATATTAAATATGTGTTCTATGGCTCACTGAGTTGTGATAAGACATATGGGTTTGACCAGAACGAAGATGGTAGATGGACTGCTAGAAGAAAAACAGCACCATTATATGAAAAAGAAAAAATAGCATTATTAAAAAACAGTAACTGGGAACTTGTAGAAAATGATATAAAAGTTCATTATACACATACTGATAGAATTTGGGATAAAGAAAATTGTAAGACTAGAGATTATTATGCTCATGGTTGGCTTTTTAAGATTCCAAATAAAATGTCTAAAAGTGATGCTGAGAAGATTTTCACTAAGATAAGAGAGAAAAGATTAGAAGAATTACATATTGAATTGTAAAAAATTCCTAAAAAATTTGGATAATTCAACTTTTTTTCGTATCTTTGCAATATGAAAAAAGCAGCAAGTTTAAATGTTGGCGATACTGCCATATACATAAATGGCTACGATGTCATAGAATCAAAAGTAGTCAAAGAACCTATTAACGATGGTAAAACTAGACCCAAGTTCAAAATCGGTAGAACCGACCTTGAGAACGGTGATTATCTCGTTAATGGGCAACTTGTGTATGAGAGTGAAGAAGAAGCCAAGAAAGTGGCAATAGAGAGGTTGAAAGAGGCAATCCAGAGACATACAGATGAAAAGCTTCTTGCTGAAGGTATGCTGCTTGTTTTGAACAATAAGTTGAAAAGACTTTCAGAATAATAGATAATGGGCGTATGGCTGAGTGGTTTAAAGCACTAGTCCCTAAAACTAGCATGGGCTTGAGAAAGTTCACCGTGGGTTCGAATCCTACTACGCTCACTACGGCTGGTATTCTCATATTGAGGATTTAAATGTGTTAGACAGCGCAAGCCACGTAAGAAATGGCAGACAAGCAGTAATGCGGTGCGAGGATTAGTCCCTTGCCCTAGTTCCTTGATGGATAAGAGGATACCTTTAAGGTTGGTACAGGTAAACCTATTATATATTATTACCAATTATCGTCTCAAGTTATAACACATGGAAAATTTTACAGAATTATACACTGAAAATAAAAGTAAACTAATTTACGGGGCTGACTATGTGGATTTTGTATCTGGGGATTATCTTTTGTTTATCCCATTAAGTCCTATAGCTCCTTTGGTATTTAAATTTTTAGACCGCATTAATTGTATAATAAGCAACCCCTATTATTATTTATATTATAACGAATATGTTGTTGAACCTTTTAAACTGTTTAAATGGAAAAAAGCATTTTTAATAAACACGAAAACAGTTTTAAGTGATAAAAATTATAGGCAATCGTTCATATCATTTTATTTCAAAATAGATGAGAATAAAGTAATTTCTTTAGGCGATGATTTATATGACGGTAGCAATCATTATTACAATATAAATAAAATACACAAAACCAAATATTGGAAAAATTTGGGCGCATCACATGAGCAAGAAGAAAATATAATGAAATTTTGGTTTGAAAATGAACTTAGAGACATTTTAATTTTAACTGTTAATCAATGTTTTAAAAAATTAGATTTGCCTATGTTTATTTGCAAGCAAAATGTAAACTACTAACTGTTAAATAAGTTTAAGATTGAATCAATTATTTGGTTGGTTCAATTTTTTTTTATATATTTGCAAAAAGTGAAATTATAAAATTATTAGGTAATGACATTTGATGATTTAAAACAAATGGAAGGACAAATCATAGATTACTATGAAGTTAAAGGTAATACCATAAAAGCTAAAAGGGGTAAAGTATCTATAAGTCGCTATAATGACAATTCATTAGACCTCACATTAGTTGATAAATTGGGAAGATGCCAAGAAAATATATTCCACACAATATATTTTGACGGTGGATATTATAATCGTGGTGTTAACATACTTAAGTCTACCGTATATGATTGTGGTTACACTAAGATATATCTCAATAAAGAAGAGGCATATAACCATGTTATAGATGAATTAAGAAAACAGCGTCAAGACATCAACAAAAGGATGTTGAAAGTACAGATGGAATTGTATGGTAAAAAAATGGAAATAAAAAATGAGGGATAAATTAAAAGTATTAGGATTAGAGCTTCTGAACGCTGGTCTAACCATCGGAACTGTTGAGCATTGCACTAGTGGTTTGCTTGGTGCATCAATCTCAAGCATGTGTGGTCTTTCAACCGTTTATGGTGGTACAATTGTTACAGTCGATGCAGACCACATGGAGAAAATGCTAGAAGTCTCTCACAACGTGTTTAAAAACAATGGGCTTGTTAGTTCCCAAGCAGCTTGCCAAATGGCTCTCAACGGTATTTATAAGCTTAATGTGGACGTTTGTGTGGCTGTTGTGGGTAACGTAGTTCCACCTATGGCGGCTGATGAAGACCCAGATAATACGGTTTGGATTTGTGTGGCTACATTAACCGACAAAAAAGTTGATTTCAAATATAGCAAAATCAATGTTGATGGGTTGCGAGGTCAGAACATAGAAACAGCTATCAATGAGGCTTTGGACATTGCAATTGGTGAGATTAAACGTATAACCGTAGAAGAATAATGGAAGGTTGTGTATTTTGTGGCATCAAAGAAGATAGAATAGTCTATCAAGATTCTTTATGGGTGGCTATTTTAGATGGTTATCCAGTCTCGGAAGGGCATGCCCTATTAATTCCCAAAAGACATTGTGAAACTTATTTTGATTTAAACCAAGTGGAATTGGGTGCTCTTGTTGGCGCAGTTGACCACGTTAAAGGAATACTTGATGATAAGTATCATCCAAGTGGTTATAACATTGGTGTTAATTGTGGTAAGAGTGCTGGACAAACCGTGATGCACTGCCACATTCATATTATACCAAGGTATGATGGTGATGTTGAAGACCCAAGAGGGGGTGTGAGGGGATGTATTCCCTCACGCATGAGTTACTAAGTGGTTTTTTATTTCTACTAGAATAATTTTTTGCCAATATGATTACTGTTAGAAAATTTTGGACTATTGTATTCATAACAATTGTGGTGTCATTTTCTTTATTGGCTTATGGTGATACCTTTTGGCTTAAAGGAAATAAGGTTAAAGATAAAGATGGAACAGAATACCTTATCTTCAATGATGAACACAAGGTTCAATTAGGATTTAAGGTAGATGAACTTAACCTAATTCCAATAAGTAATTCCAAAAATGACTCCATTAGGAAAGAGATAAAGAAAAGAGAGGAAGCAGCAGAAAAAGCGAAGAAAGAAGCCGAACAAAAAGAATTTGAAAAAGACTTTAACGGTTTTATTAGTAACCTTCTTAAACTATCCATGACATTACTTGGTATCTTAGCTACTATTGTATTAGTATGCATGTTGTCAATTATACTGGGGGTTGGGCTATTTTTTTATTTAAAGCTTAAAAAACTTTAAAATATTTGGTAATCTCAATTTTTTTTCGTATCTTTGCATCACGAAACTAAAAAAATAAATTATGATAGGCCTTCATGATGATGAAGACTACTATTGAATAAAATCATAGCCAAAGAGAGTCTAACATAGGATTCGTATGTGTGACATAAACGGTGAGATTATGGCTTAAATGTGTTGAGACTAGGCGTAAAGCACGGCATATACGATAGAATTAATCTGAAAGTTCCTTTGGCAATTTGGACTTGTATCGGCTCTGCCTCATAAGCAGTTGAAACCGTAATTGGTTACACGTAGGTTCAAGCCCTACCTGGTCCACGATGGAATCTGAGTCATTAGGTGACAGGCCATTGCCTTTTGAAAGTTCGATTTCATTCTAAGTACTTAGGTCTTTGCTATAATAGACGTAATAAACAGATAGCGTCCGCAGAGTAGAGCAGTTTTGGTCAGCTCGCCCTTGTTCATAACGAGGGAGGTCGTTGGTTCGAATCCATCCTCTGCAACTATGAAAGAGAAATTGACATTTAAAGATGTATATGCGCCACCGTTTAGAATTGCGGACTTTAACATATATGCATATAGTAGTAACGGAATTAAAACTTTTACTGCATTTGGAGATAAGGCTCAAACACACATGAATCACATCGTTGGTTTGCTTAATGGTGAGATAGCTGAAAAATACGATAAGGCTGATATTAATGTTGATAAAGATAGGCTTTATGTCAGCGGAATCCTCATTATGGTTCGTGGTTGGGGTGCGTTAACTGGAAGTGGTGGATACGGTCTTAATCCTACTGATGCGGCAAAAATTCAAGATGATTTTATCCAATGGGTTGTTGATACCATCACAGAGGATAAGCCAAAAGTTTGCCCCATTAAGAAAGATTAACATTAATAATTTGGGTATTTCAATTATTTTTCATATCTTTGCATCGAATTTGAGAACAACATAGTATTAACTTTAAATAATAAAAAACAATGATTGTAGTAGAAACAATGTTTTTCGACAGCGATGACTATGATGTAAGTACTGATGTCATCCCTTGTGACAGTAAGGAGACAGCCAAGGCTGTAGTAGAGAAAGTTTACGAAAAGATTCTTGAGGATTACAATTTCGATGACGAGGAAGACCGCAAGGATTGGGAAAATGAAAGTGTCAAGCGTAAGAAAGATGGTAGCATCTACATTAAGGGCGGTGACTGTGGCTACGCAAAAATCAACATCATTGATAAGGAGCTTGTAACCGCAAATACTTTGTCTTCCCTTGAGGTAGAGGTAGGTATTTTCTATTAACAAATCGAACTATTTAACTTTTAATTTAAAGAATAAAAAATTATGAAGAAAATTTTAGCAATGTTTTCGATTGCTCTCGTAGCAATGTTGAGTTTGACGATGACATCGTGTATTGGTTGCACCACAGTTGATGCTGACGAGGAAACCGTCTTGATTGACAAGCCTTGGTTCTTGGGTCATGGTGGTGTACAAGAGAAGCCAGTAGAGACGGGTTTGGAATGGATTTGGTGGTCAACTGACACCGAGACGTTTAAGATTGTGCCTTTTAAACACCAAGTGGATATGGATGACTTGTTCTCCGATGACAATACTCCACTTGATTTTCATACGATTATCATCACTCAGATTATTAAGGGCAAGTCTCCTATTCTTTTGCAGAATTATGGTACTGCTTGGTTTGACACAAACCTTTATAACTATTATTGCAACCTAGTTAGAGACCATATTTCTCAGCATAGTCCTTTTGACCTTATGTCCAACCGTGCAATTTTGAATGATATTGATGCAAAGGTTTTGAAACAAATGCAAGATTATGTGGCGAAGTTGTCAAAGGAGAAGGAATTTCCAGTAATTATAAAGCAAGTCACCATTGGTAAGGCGCTTCCTAATAAGGAGCAGCTTGAGGAAATGAACAAGACTGCCAAGGCTGTGCAAGCAAAACAGACGCAAGACCGCGAGGCAGAGGTTCAAATGGCGCGTGAAAAGGCTGAACGTCAGAGAGCAAAGGCTGATAAGGCATATATGGAGGAAATGCATTTGAGCGCAGCTGATTTTATTAGCTTGAAGTGGATTGAGACCATTGCAGAAAAACAAGGTGCTAATATTGATGTCCTTGTCGGTGGTGGCAGCACCAATCAGATGTGGAACGTTAGACGATGATGTAATTCTAAAGGGTGAGCAAGCTTTCCTTTTTCAACGTGCAATGGTGGGCACGTAAGCTTGTAGAGTGGTTGGTCTTATAGCAACTGAGCGGGTTGTCGGAATATGGCTCTGTTGGGGTGTTTTAAACCGTCTCGTTGGTTGAGTACAACTGTTGCTTTTGCGAGAAGTGAGCAACGCTAGCAAAATCATTTCTCGTCCATACCCCTTTCGTCTAATGGTAGGACATTTGGCGTGGTGCTGTAATAACGAGGTTCGATTCCTTGAGGGGGTTCACATTTTTTTTTTAGAAATCATTTAACTTTTTTATATAATGGCAAACAAACCTTCACTTACAGACATCTTCAGCGCAATGACTGCCAATCAAGCCATTGAGGAAGCAAAGACGCAGAAGAATCCTAATAAACTCTGGAAAGAGTTTTGGTTTGAGAATGAGGTTTGCTGCCTCTTCGCAGATGCCAATGTCGGTAAGAGTATCCTTGCCGTACAGATTGGCAATTCTATTGCTGAAAAGCTAAAAGGTGACGATACCATTCTTTATTATGACTTTGAGTTAAGTAAAAAACAGTTTGAACTTAGGTACACAGATGAAAAGACTAAGGAAACGTTCAACTTTAACGACAAATTTATTAGGGTCGAACTTGATAGTGATAAGGTAAGAGATTATTGCGAGTATTCTAAGAAAGCGTTTGATGAAGTAATCATAGAGGCTATTGAAGCTAATATTATCAAGTATAACTCTAAGATATTAATTGTAGATAACTTGAGTTGGCTTGTTAATATGAAAGACACAGCGACTACCGCTGGTAAGCTGATGAAGAATCTATGTGAAATTAAAAAGAAGTATGGAGCTAGCATTCTTGTTTTGTCTCATACTCCAAAACGAAATTTAGGCTCACCATTAACACAGAACAGTCTTAGTGGAAGCAAAAAGCTTACTAATTTCTTTGATGCAATGTTTGCAGTTGGTATGAGTCTTAAAGACCAATCAGTGAGATACGTTAAGCAGATTAAAGTTCGTACTGGAGAGTTCAAATACGGTGCTAATCATGTTGAGATTTGCAAGATTGAGAAGAACGGCTCATTCCTAGGGTTTACACACATTGGATATGCAACTGAAGCTGAACACTTGAAGCCGCCAAAAAAGAAAGAGATTGTTAAAACCGTTTCTAGTGGTGGAAAGAAGAGGAAAGGCAGACGTACAATGAGTGGCAGAATGTTTAGGAGTGCGTTAGCAACTTATCAAATAGATATGGTTGACAAGCTAGTAGATGATGCTTTTGAAATTTTTACCAAATAAAATATGAAAAAGATAACATTATCTAGTTGTTTGACAAAGCTAATACTCACAATCATCGTGGTAGTTGGGTTCATTTGGCTATTCTCAGTGTTATTTCCACGAGCGTACAACGTTTTAGAAGCAAAGGCTCTAGGCATTGATGAAGACAGTGTGGAAATCGTTAAACCTAAAGTTGATAGTACACATACACCAACCAAAAATGATAGTGTGGAGTGGAAACAAGTTAAGGAATTTGAGTACGCTGTTAAACTAGAACAAGATGGTGATTGCTACTTGGTTGGTGCTAACGTCAACGGAATTCCGATGAAAATGACATTGGACACTGGAGCTTCAACGATGTCTATCTCCATCATAGAGTATGAGTTCTTGAAAAAGCAGAAACTAATATCCGATAGTACAGCGCAAGTATCTGAATGCACAATCGCCAATGGTGACACGACAAAGTGCTTCATGATTAAGATTGCTCAAGTTTCAATCGGTGATACCTCTGTAAAGAACGTAGATTGCTTAGTAATGGAGAATCCAGATGCGCCTTTGCTACTTGGAATGAACGTTTTGAATGGTTTGGGTGGTGTTTCCATCAATTATAAAAGGAAATTACTTATATTAAGGTAAACGCCTAACTATTAACAGTTTTTAACGTGCAAAAATTTGGAAGTCTCAAAAATTTTTTATATCTTTGCACTGTAATTAAGAAACAAACAAAGCAACGCAAGTTGCGAAACAATATTCACAATTAACTTTTTATAAACCTTTAAACTTAAACAACAATGGGAAAGTTTTTACAGATGATGAGTCAGAATGACTCTAAGGCTCTTGTAGCACGTGCTTCACAGATTAACACTCAGGCAAAGATTGCCCAAGAGGAAATCATCCACAAGCTCAAGATTGAGAAGACCAACGTGGAAATGCAGATTCAGGGTCTGACTGACTTCGCTCCAGACACCACAGATAGTCTGCGTCCTGGTGTAAAGGGTTGGAACCCCAATAAGTGGGCTGCTGACCTTCAGGAAGCTAAGACTCGTCTTTACACTCTTGGTGTAGAGCTGAAGATTGCTCAGGCAACTTATGATGAGTTCTTCGGTGGTGATGACGAGGATGCTGCTGATGCTGAGTAATTAGCGGAATAGCAAACCTCTAATCTAAAGGTGGGTAGCCGCCAAACGACTGCCCATCTAATTTTCTTAACAGTATTAATTTAAAAACAAGAGACTTTATGTGGAATTACGTAAGACTTCATTCTGACAACAGCCCTATGGCTGAAATTCTGTCACAGTGCAGCGATAAGTCAAATCTCCGTCTCGTAATCTATCACCTCTCTGAGAATCATGTAGAGTGCGCAACCACTCCTAACGCTGACCGTGAGTACAAGCTCACTATCGATGAGGCACGTGCAATCAGTAATGATGCACGTAGTGGAGCACACGCAGTACTTGCGTTTGACGTAAGGACTAAGGATGTCTACTTGATTGACAGTACTCCAGAGCTTCAGATTGCTTCAGCAGTTTTGCTTTGTGTGGTTACTGAACTGCTTAACGGTTGTGTACAACCAAGACAGTGTGAGTGTGGTAGACCAGAGGTTCGTAGAGATTGTCCTCGCTTCGCTCCACGTCCAAGCCTTGAGCAAGTTGCCGAGAATAACTATCGTGCAATGCAGCAGTTCGAGCAAGAGGTTGTAAGACGTGCCGCTAACGGACGCTTTGTTCGCAAGGTCGATGAGCCTTGGAAGAATGTTCCAGAGACTGATGATGCATCAACTGTTATGCACAGTCGCTTCAGTCTTGGAAGCATTGGCAGACGCTAAACATTTAGAAGGCTTATCAATTAGGAGAATGGTTGGTAAGCCTTTTTATTTATTTGACAGAGTAAAACGTAATTGAATGACCGTCCTCGCCTCCTAAGCGAGTCACCAGAAATGGTGTTGTGGGTTTGAATCCCACCTCTGCCACTAAAATTTAAGGAATATGAATAGACCATACGAAGAAGAATACCAGAAATATAGCTTCAATATGTGGTGTAATGGAGATATATTTGCTGAGTACTGGCGTCCATTCACTTATGAGGAATGGATAAAGAACGGAAGACCAATTGATGATGGTGGTGTAAAACTAGATGATGGTACACACCATTTAAAGACATTCCGTTATAAATCAAGCAAACCATATTGGCAATAATTCGTAATTGAAAACTATTTATATTTATGGATAAAAGAGGAAAGGCTTATAGGCTTTGGACTGCTTATTTAAAGTATGTTTCTAGGATAAATCGTAATCTCTATTATTGGAGAGTTAAAGATGAAAATGCCCCTAGTGGGTATAGGGGTGCAAAGAATTGGAAAGAATTGGATGAAGACCCAGAATCTAAAGTTAAACTGTATAAGAAAACCTCTAAACCTTGGCGTGATTCTTGGAAACATTGGGATTCTCATAAAAAGGTTAAAAAAATACGCAAAGAATCTAGAGATTTAGAAAATAACACACTAAAAGACGATATGCAATGATTCCATGCGATGAAAGGTGTAGCATCTACAGTAGATGCGAAGCAAGAGACTTACGTAAACGATGTATTTATGACATGGGGATATATGTGAAGGAAGAAGATGACGATGAGTTCTTAGAAAAATTAACCTATTAAAATAAGGAGGGAATGTTATGATGACTAAAGAAAAACAAGAATTTTTCCGTAGAAAGCTAAGAATAGCTTTGCTTGGTGAGTCATCATTAATGACACAAAATCAAGTGGCAGAATTGTGCCAAAAGTTTTTTGAATATGGTATAGAATATGCGAAAAATAATAGTTAAATTGTTAATGCCAATTGCATTGGTTCTAGCGGCATTGTTTGGATATACAGTAGGAATAGGTGCTCCGAGTTATCTATTGCTTTTTTTTACAATTCTTGTGTTTTTTATAGACATGGCTATTGCCTTTGTCATGGATAAGGTCACTGACCTTAATTTCTACAAGAACACTGGAGTTAGTGCATGGCAACTATTAAGGAAAAAGACTAATAATAATTAAATTAAAAGGATATTAACACAATGAAGAAATTAATTTTAGGGCTATTTGCCGTGTTATCGTTTGCTGCTTGTGGGCACGATAATGATTTAAGTTATCAAGAGGCAGCAGATGCAAAGTTTAAGGCTGAATTCACCAATACTTTTGGTAAGATAGACAAGAACCAAGATTGGGGATTCAATGAATCTATTGTTTTGTTTGATTTTTCACAAAACAAGACTAGAGGCCACAATGTTAACGGAAATATGTGGTATCAGCAGTGGGAGAGGCCAGTTAACGTGACAGAAGCTGAAAAGGAAAAGGTTGTTGCTGAGTTCTCTAAAGTCCGTGAAGGTGCAACTCATATTGAAAATATACCTTGGGAGAATTATTGGGTTCAGCAAGTTCATCAAGGCACTCAGTATTCTGTAGATGGAAATGGCACTCATGTTTATCCTAGTGGCGTTATGAATCAATTGCTAGCTTGGAATTTCAATACCAACAGTTATGAGCACGTTAATAACTTTAACAATGCTAATAACACTACTGAGTACACTGATGATGTTACACACGAGAAGTTCATTGGCACTACGTTGATGGTTGATATGGGTAGCGGTGAGGTTGCAGACCAATTTGGTTATCACAACACCTCTTCTAGTAATTACTACTATGACTATATCATCCTTGAGATTGATGGCGCATACTATGTTGGATTTGACATTGTTGGATACCATCCAGTAGGTCAAGATGCAAACGTTAATATGGATGTGACTAGGGATTGGGTCTTCAACGATTGGATTGTGAAGATTAGTCCAGCTAAGTTCAATATGGAAGGTGCTGTAAGAATTATTGCAGAAGACCTTGGTGGAAGCACATCTGACTTTGACTACAATGACGTTGTATTTGACGCAAAGGTTGCTAATGAGTGGATTGGAGACTTGGGCGCAAATAAACTTGTAGCATATATCACCCTACAAGCAGCTGGTGGAACTCTACCACTTACAGTTGGTGGAAAAGAGGTACATAATATGTTCAATGTGTCTACTAACACTATGGTCAACACTGGAATCGTATCACGTCCACCAGTTAGCTATAAAGTAATATTGGGCGATGCAAATTGGAATATTGACGGAGCAGAAGCCGTTAAGTCAATTCCTGTAATTGTAAAAAATGGTGATAACGTAATTACACTCGCTGTTGAAACTGGAGAAGCTCCAGAGAAAATTTGTGTTAGCACTAGCTTCCAATGGTGTAGCGAAAGAACACCAATTCAAGAGGTTTATACTAAATTCCCAGATTGGGTACAAGATAAATCAATAATTTGGTATTAAAAAAAAATAATGAGGAATTGTTTCAATACAGTTCCTCATTTTTTTATTCCCTATTTGATATTTATTACTAAAACAGTAATAAATTATGAAATATCTTAAATTATTTGAAACAACAAGTCAGTATGAAGCTTATACAGCAGACACTGCTAACTTTATTAAGCCTAATGTATCAGTGTGTAAGGATGCCACTACAACTGTATACTATAATCCAAGTGAACCTGAAGAGACAAGGGTTGTTGCAAAGTATAATGTGACAGATACAAGCACCCAAACGCCATTAAGAACAAGCTATGAAAATAACGTATTCAAGTCAATGGAGATAGACGGCGTTATGTTAGATGGACTTGTGACTGGGTACAGATTTGATACAATTGGTGTTCATACAGTTAAATATGAGTTATATGATGAAACCAAATTAGGTAATAATGCGCTTGTGTTTAATTCATCCAATTTGATAGAGATTATTATACCAAATAGTATTACAAGCATTGGTAATAGTGCATTCCAAAATTGTAATAATCTTACAAGTATAGTTATACCTAATAGTGTTACAAGTATTGGTAGTAGTGCTTTCCAAAGTTGTAGTGGTTTAATAAGTATAACCATACCAGATAGTGTTACAAACATAGGTAAGCAAGCTTTCTATTGTTTTGGCCATGATGCATTAAAGACTCTAAATTACAATGCAAAATGTGATATAAATTCTTCTTTTAGAGGTGTTTGGACTAATCTTGAAACAGTAATTATTGGTGATTCTACACCATCTATTGGCTATCAAGCTTTCGCTGGTTGCACAAGTTTAACAAGTGTAATTATTAGTAATAGTGTTACAAGTATTGGTGGTAGTGCTTTCGCTGGTTGTGCTAGTCTTACAAGTATAGTATGTAATGCTACCACAGCACCTACAATAGAAAGTAATGTATTCCTAGATATAAAGACAAGTGGTACATTAACAGTACCAAGTGGTAGTAGTGGTTATGATGTATGGATGGGTACGGGAGATTATTACTTAGGTAAGTATAATTGGACAAAGGTAGAACAGTAATAGTATATAATAAGGAGTAATCAACAAGGTTACTCCTTTATTATATATATGTATTATCACTATGCATAAGATGATTTGTATCAATTTTAAAGGGGTAAATTGAATTTTTATTACCCATTTTTTGTGTATTAGGCATATTTTTCATATCTTTGCATCGTTGAAAACAACTGATGTGTTCGCACACACCACGAATTGACGTAAATCAAATTTAGTGTGTTTTTAAAGAAATTATGTATATAAATTAATTAAATAAATGGTATGATGTGATATATATTAAGTGAAGTGAGTAGTTTTTGGGTGGTGTTGTGCGGCAACGGCTTTGGGAAATAATTAGTTAAAGTAAGTGTAACATTGGGGGTTATCGGCTTTAAGTTTTTGGAAGTAAGTGTGCCGATTATTTCCCCAATAAAAAAATGAAGTAAGTAATAACAAAAAAAAATTAAAGAAAGGGAAATTTATTATGAAGAAAGTATTTTTAATGTTGGTGATGATGTTCACCATGAGTGTGTATTCATTTGCTGAAGAGAATGAGGCTACAAAGATGGCTGAAACTGAAAGGTATGAATTGAAGATTAATCATCGTAGGCTTGCGTGTACATTGGATATGTCAAAAGACCAAATGGAGATGTATGGCGATGTTATTTCAGAATTTGAGAATGACATGATGTTTGCATCAGTAATGGAAACTGAGGAAAGTCGTAACACTATTGTTGCAAACGCTATTAAAAAGAATATAAAGTATATGCATTACATTCTTAATGACAATCAGTATAAGAAGTATCTTATGCTTTTGAATTTAACTCTTGAAAATAGGGGATTTAATATAGAAAAAATTAGTAAGTAAGTTTAAAGAAAGGGAAATTTATTATGAAGACAATTGCAAAAATGGCTAAGAAAGCAGCAAAGTGGTATTTTCATAAATATGCGCAATGCTATGATGATAGATATTACAGATATGCATACAGAATTTATTAAAAACAAGGTTGGTGTCGAGTAAAACACCAACTTTTATTGTTTTTTAACATAGAATTTTTGGGTATTTGAAAAATTTTTAGTATCTTTGCACAAATATTAGTGTATGCAGTCAAAACGGGTTGGAAGAATTTACATGATTCCCAATGAAGAAGATAAAATACGAATATTATTCGCAAATAGTCTTTATTTTAAGGGAGATAAAAAATGTAATTTATGTAAGGAATGGTATTGCTATCTGAAGGAAAAACGTTTATTTAAACGTTATATGGATAGGATATTTGAATTAATACATAATGGATATAGTAGGGATTATTTGGTAGATATTACAACCTATGACAGAATACAATGTGTATGCAAAGCAATTGACGCACAAGTAAACGGTACATGGCATTGGTGGCAAGATAGATGTGAAGATTTCTATTGTAAAATGGAATGCGCAAGAATTAATCATGAAATGGCAGCAAGGTTGTATGGAACTAAATCAAGCGAAATACACTCCAAATATATTGGTAGCAGTGAGTTGAGAAAGAGTTTATACGATAAAGTTATAGATAGATTCTTTAATTTGTTTAGGAAATGAAATATCCAGAACTATATTTAGAATGGGTAGAATACCTAATAGATAAAAAGCTGTATGGCGCATGGATTAAAGATGTATCCACCTATGTGACGCATCAATCCGAGCTATTTAGAAAGCAAAGGCGTTGTAATGAAAACAGTGGCTATTTTATGCTACATACATCTTATACATATACATATACCTTATGTGACTATAAGGTAGATGAAAAGACAGTATTCACCGCTAAAAACATATGTAGTATAATATATGGTTTCAATAAGGGTGAAGATGGTGCTAAAGCTACTATACAATATATGTCTCTTGGGTTGAAAAATCTTATAGGTATGTACCGTATTACTAATGTACGTTGGACTCAAGAATTTAAAGAGTTCTATGATAAAAAACACCCTAAAGTAGTTCTTTCACGAAAACTAAGTAAAAAACTATATAGAACAACAAATAAAGTATCAAGTGGTAAGCATTACTCATATTGCGAAGACCAACCTTGGTATGACAAAAGTTACGAAAAAAATAAATTCAGTAAAAAAGCATGGAGAAAATGACAAATCGTCCTTGTTTGGACATGAATAAACTTATTGAGGAAATCAAAAACCTCTGTGCCAACATCGGTGTCGCTGGTATTGACGATGAACCGTTCTTGGAGGTGATTAACAAGTGTTTCATTGGATGGTTTAGCCGTTCTATGGCAACAGCATTGTTTGCGTTTTGTAAGGACGAAGATGGCGATTGGTGTGTCCTAGCATCAGAGCGTGGTTTAGAGGCTGCTGACTTTAGGGGAATGTGGAATTGTCCTTGCGGTTATCTCGATTATGACGAAACCACTAAGGAGTGCGCAGTCCGTGAGTGTTTTGAGGAAACTGGTGTTCATATTCCTATTGAAAGTCTTATATTTATCAATTATGAAGATAACCCAGTAACAGCCAATAGACAGAACGTTACTTTCCGTTTTGGTGCTAAGATTGAAGACCACGTTACAACTGATTTCAAGTTCTCAAAAGAGAAGAATGAGGGTGCAGAGGTAGGCGAGATTAAGTGGGTCAAGATTAAGGACATTGACAACTACGAGTGGGCTTTCAACCACAAGACTCGCATTGAAGAGATTTCTCTTCAGTTGCGTTTGTTGGATGAAGACGAGGACGTTTAATCATAGCGGTTATGAAAAAGATTGTAAGCTTGCTCAACAGTTCTACTAGAAAGAACCAGCCAAAATCTGTTAGTACTGTTTACAAAAAATGGCTTCGCTATCTCAAGAGAAAGAAGCTGTTTGACGAGTACATGATTTACATGGACTATAACTATAGCAGTAGGGGTACATATCCATACCCTTCTGACTACGAGGAATTGGCTGCATTAACCAATACGCTTCAAGCATGTGGTGTTCTTGATGTAGGAAACACATTCATACGCATATATTGGTATTCAGAGTTCTTAAAATTCACCAAGGAGAGCGTGCAGTGGTGGAATTTTTACATTAAGGCAAAATTTTTGTGGTAAAATTTGGAAATCTAAAAAAATATTTATATCTTTGCAAAAATTACGAGGATATGATATTTATTTAAACTAAATAATAATTTTAAAAATTAAAAAAAATTAGAAATGAAAAAGATTTTATTCGTGTTTATGGCTAGCGTTGCCATGACATTTGCAGCTTGCGGTGGTCAGACTGCATCAGAACAGAATGCAAATGACTCTGACAGTGTTGCAGTAGTTGACTCACTTGCTGGTGACAGCCTTGTAGTTGATTCACTTGTACCTGACAGTGCAGTTGCAGAGTAAACTAAAAAAACAGTTTAGTAAGTAACAACGCTAGATGATAATTACAAATATTATTGTCTAGCGTTTATTTTTTTTTTGTTATGAAAATTATTTGCAAACGTGGAGAAAAAGATTATTATGATTATATCCAAAATTATTTTGGTATAGATGAATTAATTGTATATGATAGGAGAAAATCATTCCCTATCGACATAAATTGTTTTTATATTGGTCATGGTCTTGATAATATTTTCAAAAAAGAAAAAGACAAGACATATGACATAAAACGCAGATTAGTTAAGGGATATGGAATTAAGATTCCAGTTATGGAAGGAAGATTTTTCTATTTTGTTGTGGAAAGCGGATATTATCATTATTTTTTTAAAGTTGAGAGGTATCTTGATGATAATGATAAAGTGATTTTAGAGCCGCAACTAATCGAGAAAAAGAAAATTGGTAAAGAACAGAGATTAAGTGATTGCCCTTTGTCTATTTGCACTGATGTGCTGTATACTAGATATAGAGGCACTGTTTCAGTCGCTAAAAATTCAATAAATGTTGTTGAAAACCCTATATTGAAAAACACATATATTCCTAAATTCATTGATGCAAAAGAAATGTGGAATAATTTATACGAATATATTTCTTCACTAAGAGATAAAGAGTTTGAGGATACAAGAACAAACGACCAACACATAGAATCACATGGTTTCGATAAAAAAATTAGTTTTAGGCATAGGAAATAATTTTTACAAATGAATACATATATTAATTTACAATTTTCAGATGACCAATGTAATGAATTACTTTCTAGACTTGGTTATAAAATAGAAACTGTAACACTTTACTATTATAAAGATATTGACCCATATGGAAAATGTAAAAAACTTGATGGAACAGAGTGGAAAGTAATCTATAAAGGTGAAAAACCGCAAGAATTGTGTAAAGAAAAGCCTTTTCTTGATGAGTGTAGGAAATATTTATACCATAACGCAGTTCAAGAAATTATTAGTAATTGTTTTTTTAGCATACTATTAGAGCATAATTAACATAATTTAACGTGGGGGATTTTGAATCCTCCATGTTTTTTTATATCTTTGCAGCAAAGTAATTAATTTTTTGTTTATGTTTAAGATTATTGCGTGTATTAACCAAAAAAGGGCATTGGGAAAAGACGGTAAATTGCTTTATACCATTAAGAATGACATTGCAAATTTTGCTAGAATGACAAAAAACAATGTTGTGATTATGGGAAGAAAGACATTTGAGAGTTTGCCCAATAGTGAGCCTTTAAAGGATAGGATTAATATAATCCTGACCTCTGACAAGGAATACGGTGTTAGTCAAGATTTTGACAATGCTTACATTGTTCATTCCGTTCAAGATGTGATTGATTTGTGCGAAGCTTTCTTCTCAGATAAGGAGCTTTTCGTGATTGGTGGTGAGACGGTATATCGCCAGTTTATGGATAGCGATTTGGTTGACGAGTTAAGGCTTACAATAGTGAAAGATGATAAGGAAGGTGATGTCAGTTTCCCAGAGATTAATGAAAATGATTGGTACACTTATTATAAGTCGATGGCTCAAGTGAGTTCATGGGAAGGTGTTGAAAAGTCATTTTATTTCCATATTTTAAAAAGAAAAAATTCATAATGGCTGAAAATGAAAGTAGCAATAACATATTATCACGTGCCTCAATAGAGCGAAGGGCAAGCGACAGATGGGACAAGAAGACCGTTACTGAAAGGTTGCATACTAGTTCCAAATACAAACACATATTTGCAAGGTATCATTTACCTACAAATGATTGGTCAAATATTTTTAATAAATTGACTTATCATCAAAGGAACATTCTTCTTAAAGGTGAATTGATTAGAACTTATGACGCATTAGCGAATACGGACAAAACACGGATTAAGAATCAGTTTGGATTGTCTCGCTTCTCAAGTAAATGGTTTAAACTCCCATCCCAAGACAAGAAAATACTTCTAAACTCAGTATTACACAATGGGTAAAAAAGTTAAAGACATATCTAGGGATATTAGGGATATAAATTATTTCATTGACCATGTTAAAGAGATTGATTTTAGGATTAGTCTAATTAGAGAACTTGGTTATAAAATTGGGGTAAATGTTGCAACTAAAGATTGTCATGAAAAGGACATAACAATAGGAAAAAGGAAAGAAACACGAATTCAAATAGCACCGAAAGATAAACATTTGCCGTTGGCTACTTGTGCAATTATCGAGTGATTTGATTAAAAAACGTTAAAGTTTTTATTAATTATTTGTTTAACCAAAAAAAAATTATATCTTTGCAGAAACTTATTAAATCAATAATAGAAATGGCTGACTCAAAGAATTTAACTGAGAATGGCAATGTTGTTGCCAACACGCCTTATGAGGAAAATGTAAACATTCCTAGTGAGGCTGAAAAAGAACAGAAAAATGACTCTAATGAGAATGTAGAGAATAAGGGTGCAGAAAACACCCCTAATGCTGATGTAAACACAGCAACAAATGCTAACTCAAATGAGTCAAAGCCCAGCGAAGAGGAAAAGAAAGTAGAACTGCCTGAAGACCCAAAAGACGATGATATGCAGTTGCTCTATTTGGACAAAAGCTTCGTGTATGATTGTATGGCTGTGCCAACTCATTCTAAGAAAGAGTATCGCATGGTGACATTCATCATTTTATGGGCAAGAAGAAATGGTGTCAAATACGAGTTTGACGATTTCGGAAACGTATATCTCACAAAGGGTGAGCTTGCAGAAGGTGAGTTTTATCCTTGTGTAACGTCACACTTGGACACAGTGCAAGACAAGCAAGACCCATATATCTACGCTGGTGTACCTCTTGACCTCAAAACTGAGAGAACTAAGGAGGGGTATCACAAGGTAAGTGTGGATGCAAATGGTGGCGCAGCAATCGGTATCGGTGCTGATGATAAGAGTGGTGTCTGCATCTGTCTGTCAATGTTTGACCATCTTGATAAACTCAAGGCTTGTTTCTTCTTGGATGAGGAAACTGGCTGTCACGGTTCTAACGCACTTGACTTAGATTGGTTCAAGGATGTAGGTTACGTGATTGGTTATGACTCTCCAGACCTTTATCGTGCTGCATGGTCTTGTAATGGAGTGAAGCTGTTTAGCTACGAGTTCTACACAAAACACATGAAAGAGGTTTGTGACCGTTGGGGTCTTACCAAGGGTTGTTTCTTCTCAGAGCCTTACACGGATGTTAAGAACATTCGTGAGAAGACAGATATTATCTGTATGAATTTCGGTAATGGCGGCTACTACGCACACTCACCAAGTGAGTATATTATCGTTGAGGATATGGACCAAGCTTGCGGTATGGGTATTGACCTTATCGACAATATTGGTTGCACAGAGCATAAGCTGAAGCATGTAGGCAACAGCTGGACTTCTAGCACTGAGAATTCGTTCAGGCGTAACAATAACGGTACATACGAGCGTGTTGCTGTTGACGATACAGAAATGCTCCAAGACCTTGGTGATAACAACCGTAGAAGCTACTACGGATATGGCGCACAGACCACACGTAGCACCACTACAACAACTACCGCAACCAAGAAAGAAGATGAACTCAAGTTTGAGTCTGTCAAGTATATCGTCAATCGTTATGACTCTCATATACTTGCAATCAAGGAAGAGGTTCTTGAAGCCGTAAAGGACTTATGTGAAAAGGCTAGCATCAAATTCGATGAATTTGAAAAGGCTATCACAGAGAAATTTAGTAACGAAATTAAATTCTAAAAATACGTTATGATAGGTACTAATATAAGAGGAATCAGACATCTATGGAGGGTGTCTGATTGCTCTCTTAGAAAAATCTTAGTCAGAGGCGGAGAGCATGGCTGGGACATTTGTGAGGTCATCAAAACAAAACCTGACTCAAAAATAGGAGAGCGAATGTATATCTTTAGTTCTTGGTATAACAAAGGTAACTATAGCATTCATACACTATCTAGTCTTTCCACTGAAATGCGTGATATGTTGTATGAGGTTACTCATAATGGGTTATTAGAGGTAACTAAAAGCTGTGACGGATTTAGGGGATATAATGGTTTATTCAACGAGATAACACTTCTTCCTAATTCGTTTGACAAAGACTATGCATCATTCTTGAAGGAAAATAACAAGATGGTCAAAAGCCTTACTGAAAAGTATGGTGTAAATACTAATGATATTAGAGTCAAGAGAATTTACATCTATACTGAAGGTTCTAAATACTTCTTCCAGTGGGCTATGGATTTATATTTCAAGGCTGGTTGCTCTATGCGTACTATTCTTAACATCCTCACTTGGAATGAGCATTATAAGCAGTTGACAAAAAACTTGTCAAAAGGTACTATCACAGCTTATACAAGTCAAGAAAGTGTAAACGACCTTATGGAAGAGTTGGCAATTCTCAGAAATGAGAAGCGAGTTAACGATGCCATCAACTTATTCAATACAGCACAGAAAAAACTATTGAAAACTAACGAACAGTCAAAGACTGACAAGAATACGTTGGCAAGATTCTCTAAGCTTTCTGACACAAAGAAGAACAACTTCATTAGAAAGGTATCAACTATTGATAACTATCAAGAGCTTATGCGTCAAATGAGACACGTCACAAGTGTACATTTTGACTGGAGTAAGGAGTCATTCATGGATTTCATTAAGAATGTAGATGGTATCAACTATGAGGTGGTCTATGAAAACGATTTTGTTGTTCTTGTTAAAGTAGCAGACTACGAAACCATCAAGCAATTGGGTAAGACAACCAACTGGTGTATTTCCAAGAATAAGACATATTGGAATAATTACATTGAATATAATCATGGTAAGGCAACACAGTATATGATTTTTGACTTCTCAAAACTTGAGGATGATAAACTATCTATTGTAGGTTTTACCACAACATACAACAAGGGTATCACTTCGGCACACAACTTCATCAACGATAACTTGATGAATGGTGGTAACAACATGAATACCCTTATGCTCAAGTCATACCTTGCAAGATTCGATGGTAGTAACAGCATCTACAAGGTGCTCCAGAATTGTGGCATTGACATCACTCTAGTTGCGCATTATGATAAACCGCAATACAAGTGGAGCTATGAGGATTTAATGTCTTATCTCTATGAGTGTGTGGACAAGAATAATGTCGATGTTATCAAATATGATGGTGACAGACTTGTGCTGTCAGTTCGTGACGAGAATATCAAGTATTTCTTTGGTGATGCTTACATGGATAACATTTCATCTGATGATTATGAAGAGCAACACATTATCTTTGCTGATTTCACTATGAGTCAGTATGACCCAAATAAACTGATATTTGGTATCATCTATAACGGTGACTCAGAAGAAGACTATTGCAACTATATGTACAATGAAACCTCAATGAGCGTCAATGTCAATTTTGATTCCAAACTGATTGAATTTGGTGTACCTTATGATATTATCAGAAGAACTGATGACATTAATAAGAAAGTTAGAAACGCTTTCACTAGTTTTAATGTAAACATGTTGATGGACTGTATCAAGAAAGAAAAGAATTGCTTGCATAAGGCAATGATGGATTACTTTGAGCATGAAACAATCTATCACACTATATATCAGTCAGTTGTAGATTTCTTATCATTCGACTATCTTAACATTATATATGACAATGGTCATTACCTCAACGAGTATATAGATTCTAGCTATATTGCAGAGATTTTGAAATGTTCGTTCAATAATCTCAAAACAGCTAGCAGACAGTTGTATCGTAACTCAGTGATGGAGAAACCGAATGAAGAGCGTATTGAGGCTTTCTATAACGAGACATTGAAGAATCGTAATGATGTTATGTACGTGGGTAATTACCTTATTGTCAAAGAAATTATCAAACGTGAGAATAAGAAGGGTACTGATTTCAATATGATATACCATAAAATTATTAGTAATATCTATAATTCTGGTTTAACAGGTGCTCTTATCAAGGAACTTATGTATTTGATGCTTGATAATCTAAATATGTCCGAAAAAAGAGATACAACTAATTATATTGTGTCTTACTTTGCAAGATTCGGTGACGAGGAAATGCAAGATACAATTAAGAGTCTAGCTGAGAAACATGCTTGGATTGCCCCAATCTATGACTCAGTTATAAAGACCAAGAAAGAGCAAGAGGCGTTTGTAGTAAGTCATGTTACTGTTAACAGTGGAAGAGTTGGTCGATATACCATAGACTTAGAAAACCCTCCGTTCTAAAATAAGTGGTGTGTTATATAGCACACCACACTTTAAAAATTAAGAAAATGAAAACATTTGTCTTATTCATTGCAATTGCTTTTACAGTATTCTTTATCAATGACAAATTCAGTAAGGCAGTTAGGGTTATTGCATTCAATGAAGATGAATCAAAGAACGGTGCAATCATATCTTTCCTTATGATGATAGTGATTATTGTCGCATGGACGATATTTTTTTCTTTCTTTTAAGTTTTGTTAACTAAAAAAATTTGGCAGATAGAAAAATTAGATATATCTTTGCACAAAACAAACAAGAAACAAATTTAAATTATTTCATAAACAATGACTTATAACAAAAAACAGATGCAGCCTTTGATTGATAAGTATGGCATCAATCCAGAAACTAACAAATTGTTTATTAAGGTATGTGAAATGTTCGATGGCCAGTCAAACTATCAGATTTGGGCTGTTAGAATGATTTTCTCTCAGTCTATGACGTTTGAAGAGCTTGAGCATATCCACAATTGGATTGTTGGTAACAGCAATTTAATTAGTAAGCTCGAAAAAAGGAACGTAGTGTCATACTCTAATAAAAGTGGTATTGCGCAGTTACTTAAAGAGATTGAAGGCGTTGACCGTATTGTGTTTATTAAGAATATCATTTCACGCTTCAACACCGACCAGAGGAAAATTCTTACTGACACTATCTTGGGAAGAGAATACACGCCTCTTGGTGCTTACGGAAGCCCAACTATTAAAAAATGGTACGATGTCTTTAAGGCATTTAATAAGAAGCCTATGGGTATCAAGAACAAGTTCTACAGTACTTGCTCTGCCCTCAAGTCTGCTGATTCTCTTCACCAAGCAATCTTGGACTGTTTGAATAAGTCCTATGATTGGAAAGAGGGTAAGGAAGACCTTTTTGCTTACATGGAGCACAATACAAAAGACTGTGAGGTTGTGTTCAATGAAGGCCCTTGTGTGGTCGTTCATGTCCCTTCATTCGATTCAAGCCATAAACTTTGTGGTAACGGGCGTACAGGATGGTGTATCGCTCGTGAAGAAAACTATTTCAAGAACTATGTTACAAGTAAGTCAAACCGTGACCAATACTTCTTGTTCGACTTCAGCCGTAAGGAGACTGACGCATTCGCACATATCGGTTTTACAGTAGAGGGTGGTCAAGGTATTGTTGAGGCACAGACTTGTCATAACTATGGTATGATTAGTCCTTATACTCAAGGTAATGAGAGTCTGAGTATCTACAACGTTTTTGATAAGTTCGGTATCAAGATGAGCATCTTCATGCGTCTCCCAAAAGACTTGGGTTTCAAATGGAACATTACAGACATCTTGGAAATGGTTAAGAAAAATCCAGAGTCATATGCGGTGGCATATGAAAACGATGGACGCTTGGTTCTTAACATTCTGAACACTAGAGCATTCAATGACTTTGTTAAGAAAACTTTCATTAAGGCTAATAACTTCAATGGAATTGATAACAGCAACAAGATTTATTTGTTCATGGATTTCAATCTCCCAATCAATAACGACAAGTCATTAATTGCGATGCAGTACCGTAAAGACCAATATGGTACATTGTCTCTTGTGAGAATGCAAGACATTTTTGGTGCAGACATAACAAGGGACGGCTATTTCTCTAAAATTGGAATGTCAACAGATGACTTCCTTAACCGTGAGGCAATTGACCCATCTATTCTGCTTCATAAGCTCATTGACGAGAACGATGAGATTGGTGCAATCAAGCTAATTGAAAAGGAGCGTGGTAAGATTAACGTCAACTACGAGTTCAACCAGAGAGTTCCTATCTTCTCAGCTATCAACAACAAGATGTTCAAGCTTTTCGACACTATCGTTAATTATGAGGGCTTTGACTCTAAGATTGAGGATGGTTTCGGTGAGACACTTCTTGAGTCACTTCTTTATCTGAGTGGTAGTGACGAGGTTAGCACCTCTAAGGAGGACAACACTCTATTGAAAAGTATGATTAAGTCTATACTGTCAAGTAAGACTTTCGACTTCAATGCTAAAGACCTCAATAACGATACAGCTATTAACGTGGCTTGTGAGTATCCTAGCGAGGTATGGGTTGTAGAGGCACTTGTCTCTAAGAAGAACATTGATGTCAATGTTGTTAACGACTTTGATTGTTCTGCTGTTGAGAATTGCATCCGCAATAAGAACATGGAAGCACTCAAGTTGCTTGGTCAGAGACCTGACTTGAAGATTAGAAAGCAAGCTAAAGACCTTGCTAAAGAGTGCGGCATCAACTTGGATGAGTACATCAAGCCTACAGAGTCTATTTTCGGAAAGTATGTAGTCGAAAGCGATGTAACCAAGACAGAAGATGCTCTTGAGTACGAGCTTACTAGAGCTTAAATAACCGCCAATGAGCGATGAATAAAAAAATTATTTCATCGCTCATTTTTTTTATCTTTTTATTTGTTTTTTAAGAAAAAAAAACATATCTTTGCAAAAAGGAAATTTATGTTAAACATTTTAAACCTAACTCAAAGATGAAAATTTACGATTATGGTAAAACTAAAAACTGTTTAATTTGCGGTAGCATTGACGGAAACTTTGATAGATTTATCAAGACAGTAGTCGGCAGTCTACGCAACTTAAAGAGCTATGTGGTTGAAACACACCCCAAAGAGATTGAAAGACAAGAGAGACTAGCTAGGAAAAGGGAAGAAGAAAATCATAACGGTGGGGGTGGAATATTTGGTGGTCCAGCACCGCACTATGCACCTAGACCTACTAGACTGAAAAAAATGCCAAAGATGATGAATTGTGGTTACAGCCTCACAGATACTGTTATTATAGTAGATGGTTGCAATGGATTTGGCGAAAAGGATTTGAAATACTATCACGATAAGCTAGAAATGTTTAATAAGGTTCTAGCAGACAACAATACACACGTATTGTTTGTGAGGGGTAACGATGACCCTAAGTATTTTGAAGACGCTCTTATTGACATCAGTAACATCAAAACGGTTCAAGACTATTCAGTTATCAAACTGAACAAGTTTAACTGCCTATGTATTGGTGGTTGTGTATCTCTTGACAGAACATGGAGGATGGAGCAAGAGAAGCGTGTTGGTAGAAAGATGTATTGGGAAAATGAGAGAATGCAATACAATGAAGAAGATATTGATAAGATTCTAAAAGAATATAATATCGCTTGTGTCGTAACTGCTAGCTGTCCGTCATTCGCATATCCTGGAATGAACTCATTCAAACATTCTACTTGGGCTTCAAAGGATAATACTGTTATTAAGGATATAACAGAAGAGAGAATGATTATGGATAAAATCTATAACAAGATTGTAGAGAATAATAAGAAGCCTTATATCTGGGTATATAGCAGATTTAAGAATTCTAGTCAAAACATAATTAACGACATTCTTTTCCAATCTTTAAACAAGTTTCAGTTTTTCCACTTTAATAACGCAGCCTCTTCCTTTTTCAAAATTGATTTTTCGAAGATGCTTAAAGAAAATGAATACGTGGCTGATTCGTTTAATGAAAAAATGAAAGCGCATGAATTCACATACAATGACCCATTTGATGATGAAACAATGGAAGAAGATGAAGAAATTATAGACGAAGAGAACATTCAAGAGGGAAACAATTATGAAGCAGAGAGAGATTTCATTGATGAAATGCTTGCAGAGGAAGACAACAATGGAAGAGATAACGGTGTAAGACAAGCACTAGACGCACCAATTGCATGGAATCCAGGACGTTACGAAATCTATGACGATGGTACAATGAGACGTGCAACTAACACTACTGTAATCGACCATGATGAGGTTCTTCACCCAAATGAGGAAACAGTTCGTGGTATAAGAAACGAGGTTGATAGACTTACTGCTGAGTTGGTTAACACTTTTACTGCTAACAATGATGACATGATATATTACAACCCAGCAACACTAAGAGGTGCTGTAGCAGATGCAACAAGAGGTGCTATAGCTACCGACAATGGAGAAGGACATGGATAATTATGGCACAGACAAATAGCAAATTTTATTCATTGATGGTAGTGGGTGAGAACCCAAAACAAATAGTAGAAAAGTATGGTTCTGATTACAAGTCAGAACCATACGTCAAATACAAATACCTTAACGCTAAGAAATACCAAGATACGGCAATTAAAGCCATTCAGACGATGCTTGATAACGTAGATACCATTGGGCTTCAACCAACGCTTAAAGAAGCCTTACAAGCACGTTTAGACAATCTTAGCAAGCTAACACCATTCGAGTACTACAGAGAGCTTACAGACGGAATGTACTACAATGAAGATGGTGATGCACTGTCAGAAGACAATCCTAACGTTAAATATAACACTTGTAGGATAGGGCGCAATTTCTGTATACCATTGAAATTGAAAGATGGGTCAGAATCTTATAGTGCATTAGCTAAAGACGTTGATTGGAATGCAATGAATGGTGCTAACAAAGAGGTATATGAAGCTGCTTGGGAACTTGTCGTGGATGGTAGAGAACCACAGAATGACCAAGAGAAAACCATTTACAATTCAATGAAAGATAGGGAAGCATACTTTGAGAACTTCAAGTCAAAGGAGGCTTACGTTACCTATAGCACAGCATACTGGAACTATGCCTATGCTGATAAGAATGGATGGGTTGATGTTGATGACGATGGAAATGAGGAAAGGTGGATAAATGACTTTTTCCCACGATTCGTTGAAAAGCTGAAACCAAATGACCTTGTATCCATTTTTGAATGTTCAATCAATAATGGGTGAAAAATAATACATTATGGTTAATTTGATACTATGCCCAATTTGTTGGACAATTGGAGGTATTTATGCCTTATTCGCATTATTGGGTATTGGTTCTTTTAAGAGTAAAAAGAACCATAAAAAAAGTTAAAAGTTGGGTTGATATTTTGTCAATTCAACTTTTTTTCATATATTTGCAAAAAGAAAAAAATGTATTAAAATGGAAACATCAACTGAATTAAAACAATTAAGGGCAAGATTCGTAAGTGATATGAATATACCCATTCAAGTTCTCCAAAATCCTTATTTTGAGGATAGATTGGAATTACTTGAAGAGGAATATGGAGCTAAGACTTCATATGATGAACTTATGTCATTAATTGATGAAAGATTTGAAGGAAAGCCAAATAACTTCCTTGAATATTATCATCAAGTAAGGAATAATATTATCACAAAAGTGACAAGTTCAGATGCATATAAGGAGTTTATTTCAGATAACAAATATGTTAAAGACATAAAACCGATATGCGGTGATAGAAATCTCTATACCAACGAACAAGATGGATGTATGTTTGTATCATATGATATGAAAAAGGCAAATTTCCAAACATTGAGATATGCTAACCCATCCATTGTGTATGATACCAAAACATATGAGGATTTCATTGGAAAATTCACTGACCTTGATTATATCAAGAAGTCCAAATATATAAGACAAGTTATCTTTGGTAAAATGAATCCAAAGAGAACAATGAATCTTGAAAAATGGATTACAAATGAATTCTGTGGCAGTTTATTTTCATTTATTATGCACACAAAATTAGAATATTTTTCTCTTAATGCTGACGAAATCATATTAAAATTTAACGGTAGTGAGGAAGAATTTGAAAAACTTGAAATTGACCCAATAAAAATTTTTGAAGGCGTAGAATATAAAGCAAGCAAATTTAAACTTCATTCAAGGCAGTTTAAACTAGCTACATCTAGCTCAATATTAACTGTATATGAGAAAGAAGACTATTTAAATGCCCATAAACGCATTTTAAAGGGCGTTCCTGTCACTTATATGCCACAAGTGTATAAGCTACTAGGTGGGATGGAAATAAAGCCCTCAGATTTAGTTTTCTATTATGAGCATGAACTATGCCAATTTATGAATCCTTTACAACTAATTAAATAAAATGGAAATTTTCAAGGATGAAAAAATAAAAAAGCTGTTAAAACTAATACAGTCTTCAATTAAAGGAACTCATTTTGAAGGAAAAGTATATATTTGTGGCGGTGCTGTGAGGGATGCGTTACTCAATGAACCCATAAAAGACGTTGACATCGTTATTGAAATCAAAAATGGGGGGATGCTCTTTGCAAGTTACATGGCAATGAAGCATCAGTGTTATATACAAGGAACTAATCCAGTCGTGTTTGAGACATATGGAACTGCTAAATTTCAGCTTTATAAAAACGATGAGCTGAAAGACATTGAGATTGAGTGTGTTCAGACTCGTAAGGAGCAGTATCATAAGGAGAGCAGAAATCCAGACACAGTGTATGGTACGATTCAAGAGGATGCTAAGAGACGTGACCTTACAATCAACTCTCTGTACTACAACATTAGCACAGAGAAGATTCACGATTATAACAACGGTTTGGATGACCTTGTGAACCAAGTGATTAAGACACCGACTGACCCAGACATTACGTTCAACGATGACCCATTGAGAATACTGCGTGTTATACGTTTCTCAACTAGATTTGGTTGGGGTATTGAGAAGAATACATGGTTGGGTATGGTTAAAAATGCACATCGAATCAAGATAATCTCTCAAGAGCGTATCAGTGACGAAATCTCAAAGATACTGCTTTGTAAAAAGCCTAGTATTGGTATTCGCAAAATGTACTACTGTGGAATACTGCATAGAGTAATGCCAGACATTTACGACACAACTTATGCGTTTGAGTCAAAGAATCCAATGGTATCTACTTTCGACCATACCATGAACGTGGTTGATACTGTGCAGCCGTATCTTGAGAACCGTTTAGCTGCGTTGTTCCATGACGTTGGCAGAATCATTACTGACAGAAGGAGAGACGTTAATCCAGACAAATTCAGTGCTGAAGTGGCTGCTGATGACCTTAAGGCAATGAAGTTCCCTAACTATATTATTAAGGCGGTAGAGACTGCCATTAAGTTCCATAGGGGATTTGCGCCTTATGCTGATGGTGTGATGCCTCCAGATAAGAAGATTAGGAAGTTCATTAACCTCACTGGTGAAGACCTTGGCACAACTGTTGACTTGATGAATGCAAACAACTTGCACTGTACCTATGGTAAGAAGAAGAGACAAGTTCTTGATATTCTTAATAGAATTGAGGAAATGGAAGATGCTGAGAAAGCTGCAAATGTAAAACTTCCAATTTCTGGGAATGACATCATAAAAGAATTTAAAATCAAACCTTCTCCAACAATAGGAATACTCCTTGAAACTGTTAAAGATGCTTACTTTGAGAATCCTAACATGACTAAGGATGAAGCATTTGAGATTGTAGAGAACAAACTGAAGAGCCTAACAGTCTAATCTATTAGGTTCTTTAAGTAATATATAATAATATATTAAATAATATTAATAAAATATAATATATTATATAATATTTTTATATTTAAAATATTTTTAGTATCTTTGCAGAAAAAATAATAAGATATGGGTACATTATGTAAGAATTGTCCGTTTAAGGGTGTAAAGAGAACAGAAGGTTCTTGCACTGAGCTATTTGCGAAGAAATTCCATAATAGCTGTGTCACCTATGATATATCTAAGCATCAGTTTTTGAAAGAATTGAAGGAATTAGAGGAACAGAAAAAGACTGAGATTAGAGAAATGACTGAGGAAGAGCAAAAGGAGTTTAACGATGCAGTTCAGCACATCAATGAAAAAATGCCCAAAACTGATACATTCTTCCAAGAACTTCCATCAGACGTGAAAAATGTTCCTCTCAAGGAAGAGAGACCTAAAAGTACTAGAAAGGCAAGTACTAAGAAAGCTAGTGCTAAGAAAGTAAAAAAAGAAATAACTGAAGAAATAAAAAGTGAAACAAATGACGAAAATACTGTTACTGATTGATTGCCAATACGACTTCCTGGAAGGTGGCAAGCTTGCTGTTAATGGAGCAACAGCAGCAATGGATAAACTCGCTCAGTTTATCATAGAAAATGGTCCAGTGTATGATAAGATTATTCTTACCGTTGACTGGCATCCGTTCACTCACTGTTCGTTTAAGGATAATGGCGGTATGTGGCCAGTTCACTGTGTTCAGCATTCAAAAGGTGCAGCTATCTATGAGCCAATTCTTGATGCACTGAACAAGATTAAGGCTGATTACCTTGTTCTGAGAAAGGGCGTAAACGAAGACCATGAAGAGTATTCTATCTTCAAGAATGGTAAATCTTGTGACAAGCTCATTACAATCTGTGAAGAGCAGTTAAATGTGACTGATGTTGATGTCGCTGGTATTGCCTACGATTATTGCATCCAAGATTCTGTAAAAGATGGACTGAGGGGATTACCTCACGTTAATTTCCATGTGATTAAGAATTTGTGTCCAGCAATCGCTCAAGATACTGCTGACAAGTTTACTAACTTCATCGAAAATTCTGAAAGAGTATGCCTAGGATAGAAATCCCGATGACAGAGTACAATGGCTTGAAGAATAAAATCAAGCAGTTGGAGTCAACCCTTGTTGATGTTTCAAAAGAGGCATCAACATATAAAGAGAAACTTGGAATACTAGAGGGTCTTGTAATAGACTTAGACAGTGAGAAATTAGTTGATAGGCTATTCAGTTGGAAAAGCATTGTAAAGCCTTTCAAAGACGTATTCAAGAAGAATGACAAGACAGAGTAAAAAGGTTAAGTTAAGAAAACGTAAACAAGCCATATCAAATAAAATAAAAGTGGAAAAAGAGGTTTTGGGAGTTAGAGAGACTACTTTGAATGTTTATCATAATTCAGGTGTCGAGACCAATAACCCCATTGTTCTCGATTTTTATAAAGCACTGAAAAATCAAAAAGTATTTGGCTCATTCTGTTCATTGTTCAAAATGCATGGTTTAGACGTAGGGGAAAAAATATCAGCATTAAGAACACATGAGTTATCTTATGTAGGTGACATTACCATAAGACCTTTTGATAGTGATTTTATAAAAAGGGTGCAGATTATACGTAGAATGATTCACGACAATAACTATGACCATAGTAAATCGGTGTCTATAATGACTGTACCTAAAGCCCTTGGATATTATGCTAAAGAATACTTCAAAGATAAAGAGTATCCAATAAAACATTCGTTGTTGTATTATCAATTTGTATTTGGCACAGCAAGCGTTATAATTGGCTTATTTATGATATTTGGGCTAATCTATTATTTTTGGGGTGGATTAGTATTGGGAATTCTTCTGATTGCTACATTTATCTATTCGTGCATTGGAATATATAAACTTTGCAATATTAACCTATTTTAACATAAATTATTTGGGTATTTGAAAATTTTTTCGTACCTTTGCAACATGAAGCTTCAAAACGGTAGCTGAAAGACGTGGTGAGGGCAGTCCTGCCACACGACATTGCTAAGATATAACAGTCTCGACTTCGGAACAGATTGATGCTTGCAATGGAGTTAGTTTGACCGAGATTGTAAAACAGTCGGTTATCAAGCAATCACTTGGATGAGTGCGGAAGAAGGAAACGCTAGCCGCATGAAGATTGCGTTAAGGACGATAGCTCAGTTGGGAGAGCGCAGCAGAACGTGGAAACACTAGTATGGTGAGGTCTGTGGTTCGAGTCCACATTGTCCTACAAATAATAAAAAAATGGCAACAGAAACTTTAGGAGCACATCTTAGGAATTTATTAGCCCCATATAAAACATTGCTGTCTATTGTTGAGGACGTCAATAATGGAGAAATTGAATTGGATGTGCTGAAAAAAATTAAATGTGATAACATTGACAAAATTATAGAATTTTCTTATTCCGACAAAATGGAAAATAATTTGTGGAGAGAAGAAACAGAATAATTAATAAAAATAAAATTTATGAGCCTAGAAGTTTATCAAAAAATAAACACCTTGTATAAAAGGTATGTATTTGATGGTAGTAAATGTCCAAACAAGAAGTGGCTTAAGTTCAAGAATAAAATAATCTTGGGCGAGTTTTCAAACATTGAGGCTAGTTACCTTTTCAATTGTCCTTGGGAGGCATATAGCAAAATTGATGGAACTTGTAGCAAAATTGCTTTTTTCCCATCAACTCAAGAAATTTTAATTGAAGGCAAAACTGATAAAGCAAGCTCTCAGCATGGACAGTTTGAAATGCTGCAAGAGATTGGTGAGCGCATCAAGCCACAACTTTGCGCAATGTTCCCTAAAGAGAGTGCTAGATTTACTCCAAGAAAAGACAAAGAAACAAATAAAATAGAGTACTATAGGCTCGATGGAAATAAAGCAGAAACATTATGTTCCGATATGTATCGTGTAACCCTTGAAGAGGTTCCAGTTTATATCTACGGTGAGTATTTCGGTACTGGTATTCAGAAGTGTGGTTCTCGCTACATTCAGAATGGTAATGGATTCCGTGTGTTCGACATCAAACGGCAAGGTTGGTGGTTGCCAAAGGAGAACCGTGATGCAATGTGCAAGTGTCTTGGCCTTGAGCAAGTTCCTTTCTTGGGTGTTATGACCTTGCGTGACATTGAGGATATGGTACGTAAGGGCTTCACTACCAAATTTGAGGGAGCTGCTGACCCAACAATGCTTGAGGAGGGTATTGTAGCACGTCCCATCATTCCTCTTTACAGTGGCAATGGTAGTTCCACTCGTGTCATCGTTAAGGTGAAGTATTGCGATTACATTGAGTATGATGCAGTACGTAAGGAGTTCTCAGACGCTGAGTTCGAGGAATTCGACAAGTGGTATCACGAGAATTATGAAGATATTAAGATTGGCTAATGGCTATTGGGTAATGGGAAGAGATTTATTCAGAGGCTTAATCAGAATTGCCTTAGTTCTATGCCTAATGGTTTCTTGTGCTGAGACATTCTATTTCATGGGAGAGCTTTCTAAGAACTCCCATGATAGATATAACCCCTATTATAACAATTCAAATAGTTACTATGGTAGGAGCAGCACTAGAGAAACAGCCGATGATATAGAAGAGGTTGATGATTATGAGCAAGATACTACTAGGGCATATACCCAACAAGAATATGAATATTAAACTATTTGAATATATTAATAGTGATGGGGGTACAATTTTGTTTCCATTTCGTGTGGGAGATATTGTAAAGGTTAAGGATTGGGGTGAATCTTATTCATCCTATAAGGGTGCATTTGTTCATTTTACTGGCAAGTGTCAAGTTCCATACTATTCTAATTTCTTACATTATCAAGACGAAGAGGATGCAAGAAAAAATGCAGGTGATTTCAAAATAATTGGTGTTGCTGAACACGGTCAGAATAAACATTACGTTATAGCCTATATTCAAGATAGGCTTGGTCGTGGTCAAGTTATTGGTCTAGAAGGGCTAGAACTTGTAAAACAAATGCCATTACGTATTGGAGAGAAAACAGTAATAAATTTAGAAAAAATAAAAGAGAAATAATATATGAATCAAATTGTTACACATTTCACTGACAATGACCTTTACACGTACACTTGCCAGTATTACATTCTTCACACTTATCCTCGTGCAGAGGTACGGTATTCTTTCTTTGACCGTAACCATACTCGCTATCCAGAGGGTTTTGGTAAGCTTCTACAAGAGCAGATTGACGGTATGAAAGATGTCGTTATCACTGAGGAAGAGATTGAGTTCATGAAGAGCAAGATTTATTTCCTTCCAGATTGGTATTACAATTTCTTGCGTGGTTTCCGTTTCAACCCATCTGAGGTTCACATTTTCCAAGACCTTGAGGGTTATCTCTCAATCATGATTGAGGGTAAGTGGTATTCTACAATTATGTGGGAAATGCCTATTCTCTCCACCATTTCTGAGTTGATGCACACTATCAATGGTGATATGAAATTGGTTAATATGGATACTGTTTTTCAAGAGGCTTTTATTAAAGGTAATAAACTAATTGCAAATGGTGTTAGTTGGAGTGACATGGGAACTCGTAGACGCTTTTCATACGAGGCTCAACATGAGGTTATTAGGGGTTTAAAGGCAGCACAAGAAGCCATTGAAAGCGGAAAAGGTAGCAATGTTGGTCAAGTTGTAGAATCCGATAAATTAGGTAAATTTGTTGGTACATCTAACGTATGGTTCGCAAAGGAATTTAACCTTGGAGTTATAGGCACGATGTCGCATCAGATTGTATCTGCCGAAGAGTGCGTTAGTGGCGTGTTTGAATGTAACTATCAAGTAATGGATAAGTGGAGTCGCTGTTTTAACGGTGATGTCGGAATTTTCCTTTATGATAATTTCTCAGATGTTATGTTCTTCCCTAATTTGTCTAAGCGTCTTGCGAAAACATTTGATGGCCTACGTGTTGATAGTGGTGATGAGAAAGAACAAACTGAGAAGATTATTGAAAAGTATCGTTCTCTTGGTATTGACCCATCGACAAAGGCAATCGTGTATTCAAATGCTCTTACAATTGACAAGGCTATAGAATTACACAAATGGGTCAATGGGCGAATGAAAGATTCAGTGGGAATAGGAACTCATTTATGCGCTGACGTAAGTTATCTTTGGTGTGAAACACTAGGTACTCCAATGGCAATAGACGAGGTAAAGGATGGAAAAACTATAAGAGGTAATTATCCAGTTGAAGTAAAGAAGTTCCCATATAGCAATATTGTAATAAAACTCACTGGATTTAGAATTACTGAAAGCCGTGAGTGGCAAGATTGTGTTAAACTATCAAATGATAAAGGGAAAATGTTAGGAAACAAAGAAAAGTGTGAATATATACTTAATTTAATAAAAAACTGTAAGCATTGATTGCTTACAGTTTTTCTTTATATATAATATCCAATTCTTTATACAATTCATTTTCATCAGTGTATACCTTATATGATATTTTATCTTTTTTATAATTCTTGTTTTAACAATAATTATCAATAGATATTTGTTTATCTCATCTTTTTTTTATATCTTTGCGATGTAATATTAAATAATAAAATCTATGAATACATTAATGATTTGGGTATTTTGGCTTTACATTGTTCCAATGATAGCATTAATTCTACTCATGCTATCTGAAGGCTATAATCCTTTCATAAAGGAAAACGTTAAAGTAGTATTTGTTCCGATTGTGAACATATATCATTTTCTACTTTATTGTTGGAGAGCATTGCTCTTATTCCTAATTTCGTGGGTAGAAGTTTTTGATTCTTTCAAGAAACGCTTTTTTTAATATAATTTAACGTGGAGGATTTGTTATCTTCCACGTTTTTTTATATATTTGCACAAACTAAACATACAACAATATGACTGTAGAAGAGATAAGCAGAAGAGCTAAAGAAAAGTTCATTAAGGCTAAAAAAGAATTTAAAGATGGTGACTTTTTCAAAGTAGCTGATAAAAATAAAACTCTTGTTATTGGCTGTTTTAAATCAATTGATAGTGATTCATATAGCGTGGATATAAGTTGCCATTTCTTGTATTTTGTTAAAGGTGAGGCAATTAATACCAATCATGCGCTTAGAATTGACTTTGATACACGAGATTTAATTAAAGCCTCTCCACAAGAAGCAATGTTTGTAGTAGACAAACTTAAAAACAGTGGTCGCTACTACGACAGAAGGGCTAGAAAGGTCAAATTTATAGAAAAACTATTTTAATGGAAATATTTGATATAAAACGTGGTGATATTTTAGTTGCGAAATACAACAATGATGAGCAGCATCAATTTAAAAGGGATTATATAATTTTCATTGCTAGTGATTATAAACCGTCTATATCAAGTGGTAATGGTTATATTTGCTATTCAATACCAGTTATGGCTTCGATAGACCTTTCAAATACTCTTGAAGTTGGAACTAATTTGTCCATTGGCTACACAATATATTTCATAGAAAAACATAAAACAAGTACGATAAGAAAACCGACTTTTTCTGAAATGACAGAATTAATTAATAGACTAAAAGAAAACGGTTACATATATAATAGAAAATGTATAAAAATTTGTCAAACATAAAATATGGTGATGTATTAGTGGCTGAATATCCAGATATTAGTAGAAATACACACCAAAGAAATTATATAATATTCATTGCAAATGGAATAATTTCTGATGATGGGAGTGCCCCTAATTATAAATCTGTAAACATTGGGGTAATTGCAGCCATAAACCTTGGAGGGCATTTTTTTGATTCTATGACTGAAGGAGTAAAACACTTGAATATTGGCTTCACCGCATGGTCAAGAAATGTCTATGAAATTAGCATTATTAGAAAACCAAAGTTTTCTGAAATGGCAGAACTTATTGGCGTAATGAAAGCTAATAATTTTAAATTTAATAGAAAAACTAAAAAAATACAAAAAATATGATTAGAGTTACAGACGAGCACGTATTTTTCTGGAGTGGATGGCCTTCAAATTGGTATCCTTCAATTTTTACTGCTGAGTATGAGGGCAAAGAGTACGAGTTCCACAATGCGGAGCAGTATTTCATGTTCGTTAAAGCCAAGACATTTGGTGATGAAGAAACCGCTGAGAGGATAATCAACGAGGGTAAAGACCCAAAGGTTGCAAAGGCATTGGGTAGAGAGGTTAAGAACTATGACGATAAGGTTTGGGATGAAAAGCGTTACGAAGTAATGCTTGAAGCAAACTATCTCAAGTATACCAAGTGTCCTAAACTCCAAGAGGCTTTGCTAGGCGAGAGATATAAGGGCAAGGGCTTCTGTGAATCAAGTCCATTTGACCGCATATGGGGTGCTGGAATTCACACTAATGAGATTACTGATGATGAGTCTACTTGGAAAGGACAGAACTTACTAGGTAAGGTTCTTAACGAGGTTAGAGATAGAATTATTGCTGAGAATGCAGAAAGCTAACGAAACTAGAATGGAGAGACAATTTCCAGATAGATGTAAACCTTGTTATTGCAAACAATCATTCGGGCAATACATAGAGAATCACTTTTATGCTTGTGACATAGAGTATGGATATGGATTGATTGCCGTATACAGAAGGAAGGGTAAAGGCTATCATAAGACTCCGTTTGATGAAAGCATTTTTAAGCAGCATTTTGCCATATGCTTTGAGAGCCTTACCCCTACTACTTGCGCAATGGTCAGAAAAATAAAAGAGAATTTCTATGCTAACATATGGGCTAAACTCAATATCTCTGAGGATGAAACAGAGTATTACTATGAGTTGAGGATAAGTATCACATATCCCAACAGCCGCACGTATGACTATGGTTATAATAGCTGGGATAGTTGGGATGGTAGAGGTGTAACAGTATCTACCAAGAATACCAAAGATATGAAGTTCTACACAAAGGAAGAAGCTTTGAGATTTGGTATCAAGGAGTCAAAAAAAGTTGTCACTATGTGTGTTCTATATCCACTGAATGCTATAGAAATGATTAAAACCTATTTTGGGTTAAGGCAAGTACACAGACCAAGTGCATATTTCGACAACTATTGGTCAAACGCATGGATGTAGTTAAAATTTCTTAATAGATTTGGTTAATCCAATTTTATTTTGTATCTTTGTATCACAATAAAATGTATCAAAGTTTAAATCTTAATTAAACAATGAAAGTTAAGAAGAAAAGAAACGGACATACGACATTCTTTTCACCATATGTTGTTGAATGTCCGCAATGCGGCAATCTTATTTTGACTGACGTAACATTTGGTAGCGGCTGTTGCAGTTGCGAGAAATGTAGTCCGAGAGAGTTTCTGCATTTCGATTATGTGTCGAAAGAAGCACTGCAAAAGAATCAAGAGAAATACGCTGATTTTCTAAATGAACAATTAGAAGAAGTTGAATTATGACATCAAAAGAAGCTGCATAAAGTTAACTAGGAATGGTAGTACCTATGCTCTTAAAATTGGTAGGTTTATATTCCTAGAGTCTTACTTGAGAGATTCATTTGGAGAATATACATGGAGAAAAGTTAGGTCTTATGGTTGCAGCTATTAGTTTTAAGAAGATAAGATATTATGTTTAAAGCTGGAAGGTTTTATCTCTGTATAAAGGAAATGGACACCTCAAGCGAATCCATCAATTCCTTTATCTCTGCTGTATTTGGAAACAGTTATGGCAATGAGTATAATAGTGACGGTAGGTTTGGTAGGTATTACAACTTTAGAGTTGGTTTATTCCACGAGAGCCATATATACCCTTGTCCTACAGATGGTGCATTGATAGATGATATGGATACTCTTGTATTAATTAGTGACACTAGTGGATATGAGTTTGAGGAAGTACCATTTGACAATTCAGACATCGAGCCAATTGCAGTTAAGTTGCGTGAAGAGTGCCGTTGTTCTGTTTCTGTAATCCCATCAGTAAAAATTGGTAGCATGATTCTATATAGGTGTAAGGTTACAGTAGTTGGTTTTAAAAACATTGGAGTAGGAGAGGCACTTGCAGAGAATAAAATGAACGGTTTGAGACTAGCATACAGAGAAGCTAGAAAAAATTTACTAACTAAAACCAAACTATACAAATCATTAGATGGTTATGGAATTTATTGAGAATCATTTTTATAAACTGACGAAAGAAATACCAGTGAAGCAACTATTTCAAACGCCTAATTGGAATGGCGCAGCTTATTACAGTTATTATGGAAACAGCAGCATATATGACTCATACATTATTTCTTACGATAGTGGGAAAAATGTAATGTTTTCAAGCGCATCTTCGTGGGAAACTTCTAGAAGATTCACACTTGATAGGATATATCAAGCATTTTCAAATACAGCATTGTATGATGACATGGGTTATACATTCCCTCTTGATGGCAATGAAATTGAGTGTTTTGAGGAAGTGGAGATAGGACTGAATGAGATTTCAAAGAGATTCATGAAAAAACAGATTAACTCTAGTAAAATGACATTTCAGTTTAACTTCCTTCCTAATAATATGGTGGCATTGAAAATGACTTTGAATGGTAAATATTATACATGGGTATCTTTGATAGGCGTGATGGAGCAAGTAAACGAAATGTTGCATAATACCTATATAGCACTAAGAAAAAGATATATAAATAAAGTTAAAAATAATATTGAAACTAGCTATAAATGGTCTACCCTAATGGGAGGTAATCAATATATTTATGACATAGAGACTAGGGGAGTTTTTGGAGGAAGATTATGAAAGGGTATAGAGGAAGAATGCAAAATGCTTGAATGATTGTTAAAAAGTTTTAATATATTTGGTTTTTAGAAAAAATAGTTATATCTTTGCAACAGTTATGAAAAAGGACGAATTTTCTATACTGCTATACCGCACGTTTGACCTAATCGGATTGGTTACATTTATAGTGTTGGTGGTACTGATATTAGCAAACATATTCTAACGTTATATTTATATTATTATGAAAGATTTCAAAAACAAACTTTTAGGTCTTATTGACAATGGTGCGTCACAAGCTAAGAGTCTTATCGAGAGTTTTAACGATGTTGTCGATTCGTTCGACATGAACGCACAGATTGAGTACTTCAATGAGAAGAAGAAGGAGCTTATCAAGAGGGGTAATGAACTCTTTGGTGACTTCGCTGAACTCTTGAAGCAAGTTAAGGAAAGCCTTACCGATTTCTCAGTGACTGTTCCTTTTGACGAGTCCATCGGTGAGAAGATTTCCTACGAGGTAAAGGACGGAAAGCTAGAAATTGAGGTTTCATATGCTGACGAATCACAGACACGAAGCAACAAGACTTCTGTAGTTATTCCGACTAACTGTGACTTGGAGCAAGCAAGCTTCACTTCAAACAGCACTCTGAAGACAGCTACAGTAACTATTCCTAAAAAGGTGATTGAGCCTATTAAGGAAGAGGCAGCACCAACTGAAAAACCTAAAAAAAAGACGGTGAGAAAAAAGGCTGCTAAGAAAGCTGCTGAAGAGGCAACACCATCAAATGGTGATGAAACAATGACTCACATTTCAAGTAAACTCGCCCAGAAACTCAATCAGAATGGCAGCAAGTATGCCAAGATTTTGAATCGTGGTGCTAACGGACGCTTTGTTCGTAGAACACCGAAGGGTGAGTAAAGAAACTCATACAACTTATTGTTCATATTGATTGGTACATTGCCTAGCTCCGTTTGTGAAAATAGACTAGGCTTCTTTTTAAATCTCCACGTGGGTGAACTGGTTCAGCCAACGCTCTGCAAAAGCGTCAAAGGGCAGCATAAACTGCTTATGTCGGTTCGAGTCCGACCGTGGAGTCTGGATTTAATAATTACCCTATTGATTATGAAATGTAAGTGCGTAAAAGGTATTGATGGCTTCACATGGGGAGAAACCTATGACGTTGAGTTTGCTGGTCGTGTATGGTGGGCAGTGAATGACAATGGGAAAAAGGTATGTGGAGCATCTGAAACGTTTGAGGAATGTTAAAGTATATTAAAATTGAGGTAGCCATTTGGTTATCTCAATTTTTTTTCGTACCTTTGCAACATGAAAAAGATATTATGTTTATCACCTCTATGTCATGGTATTAGACTTGACAGTGGTAGTGTAGGGGTTAATTCATCTGAGTTTTTCTCTGCATTGAATACAGACGTGCAGTATCGTCCTATTGTTTTTCCTCCAATGGATGCGCAGAAGCGTAATGACAATATTGTTATGAAGCTTACAAACACAAATCCTATGAATGAGAGAAAAAAGTTTACTGACTGCAAAAAGTTAAAATAATATGAATAAAAAAGTTGGAGATTTAATTTTCTTTGAAATTAATGGCTCTTTCTACATAGATAGGATAAAAGAGTTGGTTGAAATTGATGGTAAAATATTGATTACTCCGTCAGATTGGGATTGTCTTACTTTAATGGAAGAAGACCTTTTAGATGAGAATGATATTAGAGTAAAAGAATATAATGCATTGCATAAAGATGCTTTTATTAAGCTATCTGATGCTCGTAGTTGGCTTCAATACCACTTAATAGATTATTATGAATCAGATGAATGGTCTAATTTCGATGATGAACAAGCCGTTAAGGATTTTTGTATCGCAATGTTAAATAGTTAAAATAATATGGCAAAGTTTAAAAAAGGGCAACACATTCGCAACAAATATAATGGCACGGTGTATCTTATAACAGATGTTCTTGAAGCTTCTTATGTAATAGAAGGTAAACTAATGAATTGGCTTCTTCCATTTGAGTCAGAAAATGAATGGGAACTAACTGAAAATAGCCAAGAAATAATTAAGCTGTTAAACACTGCTAAATACTTGCTTAGAGGCCATAAACAAAATTTGAATATAAGCTGGGCTCTTGAAAAAATAAATGAAGCAATTAAAATAATAAAAGATAAAAATAATGAAAATCGAATTACATAATTTAAAGCAAATGCAAGTATTCTTTCCTACTATTGGAATAGATTTAGAATATAGATGCTTATTTATAGTTTGGTTCAATAAAGCATTGTATATAGGAAAAGGAAAAAAATAATATTAAAGTTATGAATCTTACAAACATAGAAATAGAGAAGATAAAGTTTGCTGCTATGTTAAGCAATACTTTAGATAAGTATGTCTACTTAAGAAAAGATAAAAACGGTTATTACGTGGAATATGCTTTTCTTACTGGAGCACCACACGATAACAGATGTTTATCTTGGTATGATTCATATCAAGAGGAAGCCTACATACGTAATGGATGGATGGATGGTATTTCTGACGAGGAAAAAATTTTTAGACTATCTAACATCAAGAAAAAAATAGACAATAAAATTGGTAATCTATTTCGCCTTTCTAACTTTACTTGTGGTCATGAAGATTATGAGGAAAGTAGCTTAAAAGAATGTGAAGAAAATTGGAAAAAATACCATGATGATGAGCCTTTTGTTGCAGAAAACCATATTTGCAAGGTAGGGCATCCAGCACCAAAATGTAGGGAATGTCAATGCAAACATTGGACATACAAGGAGCCAGTAAAATGTGCTTGTTGGCGATTGCAAGAAGTAGATATTCCCACAAAGGTAACTATTCCAATAGAAGATGCAATGAAATTTTATAATACTAAATATATAACAATTAAGTCATTCTAAGAAGTTCTGCTTTATTGTATATGAAATTTAAATAAAAGTACCATCAAATTAAAAAGACAAAAAATGAAAACATTAAATTTTAAATCTGGTATTGTAGAAGTTTACGAGACAGAGCAAGAAATGGTTAGCATTCTTTCTGAACAGTTAGGAAAGGATGAAGTAGATTGGGCTTTGAAAGATGAAAGATTTAAAGATTCTTTTAATCCAAATACAAGTGGCTCTCACTACATTAAGAAAGTGATTGCAATTAAAGTTCCTGATGAAGCACATAAAACATTAATGTGTTTTGAGCATTGGAACTATGAGCACAACTGGGACTCACACAAGAATGTAGAAGTCAACATGGATACATATTCAAGTGGCTTTGCTTGTACTACCTTCAGAAGACCAAACAAAGATAAACAGAAATGCTTCATAGAGTATTACAACACTGTCAGGGATGATGATAGGATAGAAAAAATCCTCAACACATTCAAGGTGGGCGATAAAATCTATTTCAAAGATTATAGTGAACACACCTTATCATCTGAAACAATTAACTACATTGGGTTAGATTGTTATGAACTTTTTGTTGTTGAAGTTGGTACAAAGGAAAGAGAAAACAAGTTTGCCATAGCTAGAATAAAAGAAGATGGCTCTTGTGATTCTTATTGTGACAAAACAGTGTGTTTATCTTTGGAAAGTGCCAAGGAATCTTGTTTGAAAGATTTACGGAATCTTAAAGAGGATTACGAGAACCGAATTTCCAAGATAGAAAAAAAGATGGTTGAAGCAATGGCATTTGCTTAAATATAATAAATGTTAAAAGATTCGAGAGGCATTTTGCTTCTCGAATTTTTTTATATATATTTGCATAAAGACTGTGTATTATGCTTATAGATGATTTAGATAAAAACATATTGGAGAAAGGATTCGTAATGCCTAGGTTTACTGATGGTATCAGAGTAATATGGTATGGTGAAATTGAAACATTCTATCGTTTTGTGCTGTTTGTATTCTATCTTCTTGGATGCTTTCAAGTTAGATTCTATCAGTATGAGGTAAGGTCTATTTATTCTTTGGTGGGTAGAGAGACAAGAAGATTCGTTTCATTTCATTCAATTGATTGGAATCCAATATCAATATTAGCCGATTTTATCCTTCAAATTATGAATTTCTTTTATTCCAAGGAACTGATAGAAATACAAGTTTCTCCTAGAATAACAATAGACGTGAAGGATAATAGAGCATATATTATACACATTAGAAATAGAGAATAATTTGGAATTTTAAAATATTTTATATATCTTTGCCAAAAAGCTTAAAAAATGAAAATATGTGCATTCTCAGACATGCATGGGAAATTGGATTTTAAAGTTGAGCCATGCGACATAGTTTTGATTGGTGGGGATATAGTTCCACTTAATATACAAAGCTATAGTACACCATCAGAGAAATGGTTTAAAACAGTATTCATACCTTGGTGTACCAATTTACCTTGTGAAAAGGTTTTATTCGTTGCTGGAAATCATGACCATTGGTTAGAAAGGCATCCAGATAGAATGAGACTGTTACTGCAAGGTCAAGACAAGATAACATATTTGGATTGTGAAACATTTGAATATGAAGGAAAGGTCATTTATGGTACACCGTTATGTAAGCCATTTGGAAGATGGGCTTTCATGCCTAGTTATGAGGAACAAGACGAAAGGTATGAGAGACATCTGAACATTATAGGAAAGATTGATATTGTTCTCTCACATGATGCGCCTTATGGCGTTAGCGATGTAATATTACAGAAAGATTGTTGGTGGGCTGATGGTAGCCATATCGGAAATGAATCTCTCAAAACCTTCTTAGAAAAGGCACAGCCTAAGATGAATCTGCATGGTCATTTACATTCAACAAACCATGAAAAGGAAATGTTAGGTGAGACTGAGGTATACAATATATCTCTACTTGATGAAGATTACAAAATGAGCTTCGAACCACAATATTTCGAGATTTAATGGAAGAATTCGATAAAACAGAAATAAAATATGTCATACAGTGTAGGGAGTGCGGTCATAAGTTCCTTCCTTGGAAGTGCCTTATGGTCACGCTTCCGCAGAACAATATGCAGCCATATGTATATTGTCCTAATTGTAGACATTATGATAACCTAGAGAATTTTAGGATTAATTAACTTTATATATTTTGAATTTCAACTAAAAACTTATATATTTGCAATGAATACCAAATTGGATGACAACGTATTGATGGATATGGTATTTAGGTGCTTGTGTAGGGTACTTAAAAACCGAAAGATATATCACAGATTTAGATGCTTCATAGGGGTTTGTGGCAAATCAATTTACAGTCACGATTTAACCACTAGTGTATATACTATATTAGAATGTATGCAGCCTTATGTAAGGGATGCACAGCAAGGAGATAACCCATTCTGTAATGCATCTAATAAAGAAGACATCTTTTCTATCCTAAGACTATTGGTTGGTAAAGACAACATGATAACAAAGGAAAACAATGGGGATATGGGTAAGGTACAAATGCGTATCACCCAACTATTGAATACTTTGTTACATTCTTGCGTTGAAAAAACAGTTGGTAATTTCTCAGAGATTGAGCGTATCGGTCAAGAAACCTTTAACATGGTTTGTAAAGAAATCTATGGTGACGATTTTGTTGATGAAACAGAAAATAACATCCCAGAGGAAGTCAAAAGGATGATAGATGCTCAGAGAGAATATCTAGAGTGTAATGGAATGGTTGACCCAAGAGGTTTGACTGGAGACCCACGTTTCATAGAGTTCTTGAAAGAGAGGGGTGTTATTGATGAAAATGGTCGCAGAAGAAGACCAATTAGAATGATGCCGCCAACACTTGATAGATTGGAAAGACCTAATTCAGATGACTCATTATCACAGTGGTATCAACCAACAGATTACGACTTGGGGTTTGATGAGTGGGAATGCATTGATGATGATGAATGGATTTAACCAAAAAAAAATAAAATGGCACATGTTTTAAATTCTGAAATTAATCCGAATCACCCTTGTGCAGATAAAAACTGTAATGAGTGTGAAACTTGTATATTCGACCAAGATTTGTTTTTAGAAAAACATAAAGATAAAAAAGATATGGACGTTTGCACATCTTGTCACCTTTGTGGCAATTTAATTAAGAATTACATAGACGATGATAGACTTCAGTTTAATGCTTGCTGTGGTAGGTTTAAGGTGTTGTTTAATACCTATTCAAGACCTAGAATCATTAAAGCTAAAACTGGACCGATGGTTCCTCTGCCACCACCAGAGTGGTGTCCTAAAAACAGAGGAATCACAAGTATGAGTGTTTCATCTGATATGTTAACTAAAAACGTGAATAAGGCATTACCAGCGCCATCACAAGTATCAACACCAAAAGATACAGTAGAACCAGTAGTTAAAACATATAAGACAATGACCTATACTGAAAGAAGGGAGAAACTTATGGCACTCCCAAAGCATCTAGAGTGGGATGATATTGTAGAGGGTGAGATTTACGTTATTCCAAAGATACTCTCTCAAGCAAGAAAGGTAGTAAGAGTTGTTATGAAAAGCGACACTCTGCTACGTTGTAGTGAAATAGACGAATACGGCAAGGAGAGCCAAACATTGTGCTCAGTTTATCCTAGAGATATTGATGTCGTATTTATAACAAAAGTATTAAAATATTAAAGGTATGGCGAAACTACATACAGTATCTGAATTGAAGGAAAAAATTGACAGCCTCAAGAGTGTTACTCCTTGGGAGTCGATAGAAGTAAATACTGTTTACCATGTTCCACCTCTTGTGACTCTTGAGAGAAGAGAGATTTTTATACTTACAAAGGATGGAGATTCTGCTACCTATCGTAGAATTGGTGATAAAGAACAGAAAGAGCGCACAATGATGAAAACTAGTGTGTTTGCAAAGTTCCTTGTTAAAAGAAAAAAATATTAACTTTTTTTAAGATAGAAAATTTAAATATTACAAAAAATTTTTGTATCTTTGCAGAAAAAGAATAAAACATGCTTTATACTAGCTTTAGAGCAACAGTCATGGTTGCTGCTATATTAGGATTGTTACACATGATTGCAGAGGGTTCATTCATATACATTTTCTTCCCAATTGCCATCATTATATGGGCTGTCTATACGTTTTTCGATGAAAACGATAGAGAATATTTGAGAAGAAATGGAATCGACCCAGATGAAATATCATGGTTCTTTCCTGATTACGAAGACTATGGTGCGGTTAGGGATAATCATAGTACCATAAATCGTACAAGCGGTAACTATAGAAGAAGTTACCCAGCTAGAACTAACAGTTCTAGTTATAGTGGAAATATGGGTGCAGATACGCAATATGCTAGATATGCTCCACAAGGTTCATATTACGGATATAGGGAGTATAGCAATCCAGTATATAAATCATTGAAGGATAAGTGCAAAAGGAATTTTAAAATAACGGTATCAAAAGAAGAGGTTACAGAAAATGGTACAGAACAATCGCAATGACGTTGCATTTATCTCAGCATCCACAATTTTTAGTGCTGATGAAGAAACTATTAATACGCACACTGACTCAGAAAATAAGAATAGCTTTGACTATTCATATCCAGAGTTATTTTATTAATGACAGAGTTTATATTAAATGAAGTAGAAGAAAAAAGAGCCAATGACTTTAAGCAATGGCATAAAAGGTGTAGACCAAAACCACATCATGCATTGGAACAGTATGCACCTTTCAAATATATCTTCACTCCTACTGGAATAGGTAGTGGTGTTGACATCGTATGTCCTTATTGTGGAAAAGTTAAGAATATCACAGACGTAGATAGTTGGTGAATAAATTACATAAAAATATGAGTACAGAAACAAAAACAGTAGTTGAGGTTGCTACTAAGACAAATAAGCAGCCAAATGAAGAGGTGATAATTGTAGAAGCACCTTTGTTTATCCTTTTTGCAGAGTATTTGGGATATGTCAGCATCTTCAATAAGATGGCTGAAGATTGGTGTGATGGTAAGGTTCCAGAGATACATATCCAGAAGATTATCATCTTGGAAGCTAAATGTATTCTGAGACAGATGAAGAAAGACTACTCACTGGATGATATTCGTGAGTTCTATTCGATGTATTATCCGCTTATTTTACAAGAGTATGACGAGAAATTAGCCAAACTACTCGAAAATTGACATACTCTCACGGCTAGCTTTTTTTTCAATGAAAGGCTAGTCATTTATTTTTTTACTGTTTTATGATATTAAATAGCATTTTAGCATTTTGTGGATTGATATGTTCAGTTTTATTGCTTACATTGCTATGTATTATACATTTTTATTGTAGCAGTTTAAAACTATTGAAAATTTTTATGCCGTTTTGTTGGATAATAATAATGGTCATAACAACCTTATTATGGCTATTCCTTTTGTATAATAAAATTAATCCATATTGCAGTATTGGTGGATTTTTAATTTGGTTAGGATTATGAGTGACCTTTCAAGTTTCGTTGCAAAGCATCGTAGGCAAGTTAAACCTATCTCAATTGAAGAGAAGGTAAAACAGTTGCCTTGGTATAGAAGACCCATTGAACGTGGTGCATTTACATCTAGAAAAGCGAAAGATGGTAAGTATTACGTGAGACATGAGGAATGGGCTGAAACAATCTGGATTGGTCCCTATAAATCCATGAAAGATTGCGATGACATAATCAATTCCTATGTTGAAAAATCTTCTATTAAACCATTAGATAGAATAACACCAGATAGAGAGATACATTCGGTTTATGTGGATGACGTTAACAAGTTCTTTTAATACTAAAAAAACTTAAAAAATTTGGATAATTAAGTTTTTTTTCATATATTTGCAAAAAATGACGATAATGACATTTATTTTTATCCTTTTAGCCATTTTGGTATATGTAGCAGCATGCCTAATCGTTAGGAAAGATGTTGAGACTAGAATAAAAGGATATGGGAAAGAAACCGTTTGGAAAGAGGGCATCGTAGATAATGCTCTCGTAGCAAAATTAACAAATAACAAGAAAACAATTATTACTTTCGGAGCAATAGCATGGCCGCTTTACTATCTATTTTGTGTTGGCGCATCATTCGGTTCTGATATATATGACCTTTTAGTGGGAGATAATTATGAAAATAGGATTGCTACTTGGTTCATTTGACCCAATTCATATCGCACACATCAATATAGCATCTTGCGTATTGAACAGTGGTCTTTGCGATAAAGTATTATTCGTTGTTGCACAGCACAACCCTTGGAAAGAGAATAATCCAGCACCATTTGATGTGCGCTGTGATATGATAAATGCTTCAATAGAGGCGTTTGATGGGAAGTGTGAAGTATGCGAATTGGAAAAGGACATAGAGCCTCCTACGTACTCCTATAAGGTTCTAGAGAAGCTTCGTGAGATATACCCCAACGATGAACTCTTCTTAATCTGTGGAAGCGATACTATTGATGCTATTCCAAATTGGAAGAACTTTGAAACAGAGATTAAAGATAAAGTTGGTTTCATTGAGATTAAAAGAGGTAATGGTGCTGAAATTTATATTCCTACTAGACCGTTCAGTATACATAAGGGAAGTAGGAATAGTTACACAACAAAAGGATTTTGGTATGTGAAGATGCAAAGAATGGACGCATCTTCAACGCTAGTTAGAAGTATGATAAGCAAGGGGATGAATCCTTATCCCTATGTAAATCAAGACGTATTGAGAATAATTAAAAGATACAACTTATATACAGATGGAAGAGACAAAAAAAGCATTCAATAAGGGAGATTTCATTAAGTATAGCACATACAATGGTGCTACTGAAAACAAAACAACTTTTGGTATCTTTGAAGGTGTAGACTTAGCTCCTGAATACCAATATACCAAAAAGTTCTCCTTGGCGGCATACTACGATTCTTACAAGTATTGTAGCAATCTCGACAATGGAGTTGGTTGGGGTTATGCGCCCTCATTAGATGTAGCAACCAAAGACAAACCATGCGAAAAGACTATCGACACACTTGTAGAAGACAGTTGGTGGAGTCTTTGCACACCTCTTGAGAAAAGAGAAGCTATTGAAATCCTTGCTAGCTATGGTTATGAATGGAATGAGGAACTGTTAGCTTTGGTGGATATGAACACTGGTGAAATTGTTCACAAAATAATTATCCCTAAGATTGAGTATAACGGTGAGACCATCAAGCCAATATGTGAGGAATACAAGAGCAAACTGAAGAAGTCAATTATTGACAAGGCAAAACCATCTTATAGCGGCACAAACTATCGTGGTAATCCACAATATGGTTGCTATGGCTATAATGGTTATGACCAATACGATGAAGAAAATTGGGATTAATATATATGACTAAGGAATTAGAGACATATCTCCAGTGGAGATTTAGAGTTAATAACCGCAATCAATATCAACACTATCTAAATGATTGGTTATACAACGTAACTGAAACCCAGTTACAGTATTTCGAGCAAGAAATGCGTAGGTTGATTAATAGAGGAATTTATAAAGTTTAATAAGGTAATGATTAACGGTAGGGATTTAAGTAGGTGTATTGATATTCTATCTGAGCTTAATGCCAATGCAAACAATAAGAGGGATAAAAGCCTCATATTGGAGCTTGGATATATTATCAAGCAAGAATTAGACCTTGTTAAAGCATGGGAAAGTAGCCACAATGAACAAACTAGAAGACGTGGCGGTGAGCCAATTGATATTAACAAGCTGTTAGAAGATAATGCACAGCTATATAAGGAGAATGAGACCCTTCTCAAGAACCTTAATAAGCTGAAAGGTATGATTGAATCTAAGATACCATCAATTCAAGAGGATTTGAAAGTTATCAGTAGAAAATTCGACCTTCTGAATAACCATATAGAGACAAATTTATGTTAAAACTGATTAAAAAACTCATAATACTAAAGAAATAACTTGGTATTGTGAATTTTTTTTTATATATTTGCCAAAAACAAACCAAAAAGTAATAAAATATGGCATCAAAAAATGTACTAACTGAGGCTATCACTAAATTAGTCAATGCAAACGCAGCTTTAAGGGAAAAAATACATACTCTTTCAGACAAGAAGAAAGCTGACGAATGCTTGAAAGAGATTAAGAGAAACGAAGCAATGATTCTTGACTATAAATTTAGACTTGAACACGATGAATAAACAAAAGAGAGCCGAACTATATGCGAATACAGTAGAATTATGCAAGAAAGGCATCTACACCTCTCCTAATGGTAAGGAGATTCGCATAGATGGTCTTGATGATTATATGATTCAAGGCACAAAGTTTTATGGAAAAAAAGTCGTATTGAAATACAATACACTACCACGCTACGAAACAGAAATCAAAGTCATTAACAATGACTGTCTCTATGAAGCTAAAAATATGATTGATAATGGGCTGAAACCAGCAGTCTTAAATATGGCTTCATTCCACACCCCTGGAGGTGGTGTAATCAATGGTTCTGCGGCACAAGAAGAAAACTTGTTTAGAAGAACCAATCTCTTTAAATCACTCTATCAGTTCCACCATGTAGGTGATGAATATGGAATTGAGCAGAGGGATGAAAGATACCCATTAGAAATGAACTATGGAGGTATTTATACCCCCAAGGTAATCGTTTTCAGAGGAAGTGATGATGTTGACTATCAACTAATGGAAGAACCGTTCTACGTGGATATAATCACACTGCCAGCAGTTAAGAATCCTAGGGTAGAGAATGGTAAGATTGTTCCTTGGGCTGAAACTGTTATAAAAAATAAGATTAAACAAATAATTAACATCGCATTGGAGAATGGCAATGATTCATTGGTTCTCAGTGCATTTGGATGCGGTGCTTATGGAACACCTCCAGAACAAATGGCAAAGTTCTTCGCTGATGTCTTGGCTTCGGAGAAATACCAAGGATTATTTAAGGTGATACATTTTGCTATCTTGAATGTTCCATCAACAAATGGAGAGCATAATCCACATGGCAATTTCCAACCATTTAAAAATGTATTCGGCTAATGTATATCGAACATATAAAATACTATTCAGACCATTCAAGATGGCTAGCTAAATTATTCTTACAGTTTTGTCATGAATACAAATGTCAGATTTTGATGTTTGAATCTAGTGTAATGAGCCGAAGAGAAAGATTTAATTGGCTAATTAGAAATCCAAGAAGTATTAGTGATACAGTAGTATATTTTGAACCAATAGAAAATATATTAAACCATTATAACTATGGAGAAATATATTGTAGTCGTGTATTCTACAGGAATTTTATGTGGAAATATTTCCTTATAACACATCAGAAAAATATACCACCGTATTTCAGAAGCTACATTGGCGAAAAACAACTTGTATCTGAATTGAAAAAAGAAGGAACAAGAAACGATAAAAGATTAGAAAATATATTTAAAGCACTAAAAAATTATATGTCATGAATTTCAATACTAAAGAGTACGAGAACTCTATACTAAGAGTAATAGACACAAGTTTTAATAAGGTGGCTAAAGAGCTTACACAGTACACTCAGATAAAGAATGAGGACAAGACTCCAGAGGAATTGTTTGAGGAAGTAAAACTGAAAGGTATGCTTGATGCAATCAAGCTCATTAAAGCAGAGCTTATCCGTGAGAGCAATATCAACTATAACACCAATAAGGAGTATAAGAACACACAAGACCAAGAGGTTAAGGTGCTTCTTAGGATGGCTAGCAACCATAAAGAGACAATGGAAGCCTATCAGAAAGCTAGTAATACAGAAGCCTATGAAAAGGAAAAGGCAGAGCTTGCGGTTATCGAGCAGTTTACTCCTAAACAGCCAACTGAGGAAGATATTGTAAACTTCACTAAGGAGGTAATCGCAGAGTACCTTGCAACAAAGGAAGAGGGCTACACTCCTACAATGAGGGATATGGGTCAGATTGTGCCAAAGGTTAAGGCTAAGTTTCCTAATGTTGACGGTAATATAATCAGGAAAACACTGTTGGGATAATATGAATGAATCAGAAAAAAATGCTTTATTAAGGCAACAAAACAAAGACCTTTCTGCTATATACAAGCGAAAAATAGCTCAAGAACTTGCTTCTGTATCTTTAACGCAAGAAAAAAGGGATAATATAAACTCCCTTGTTTCTGAAGCATTGGATAATATGATGCCATTAGACAAGGTTGAGGAAACCAAGGTAGAAGAGGATAACGTTGTATGTAAACTCTTACTAAAAGGTCAACCCAATAGTTTGTTTAGGGCTATAGAACCAATTATAAAGTCATTAAATATTCTTAACAAGAATGGGAATGTTGATTTGGAACAAACACCACAATACGTTATGACTTTAATGCTTGAAAAAACCAAAAAAGCTTAAATAATTTGGCCATTTAAATTATTTTTCGTATCTTTGCAACATGGAAGAGAATACATTCATTTACTACAAAGATGTCGAGAAGACTCTAAAGAACAATAACTTCTTTGGTTTCACCGCAAAACGCGATAAAGAGAAGAATAGGATACTTTATAGATACAAAAATATAAGGTATCCAAATCTTCTTGTTAAGATACTTACAATGAAACTTAATCCCAATTCTATACCATCTAATAATATAGTATTGGGAATTAAATTCAATGATAACGAGATTGAAGGATGGAATGATTTTATCAACGAACTAAAGAACATTAAAAAATATCACAAAAAAAGTCATGGGAATAATAAAAAAAATTGATACTGCCATTACCATTATTGGAATTGTAACTTATACATTTGACATAATGACTAAAACTTTCAAATGGTATGAACGAAAATATGGCAACGGAAACGATAGAAAAGATATTACAAGACCCATTATTAAAGGAGGGTAAGAAAAAAGTTTTTATAAAACTAATATGTCCAAAAGCAACAACTACTTTAAGAAATTATATGTTGATATTGCTAACTAAAAAAACTTCTCTGTGTATAAACAGTTTGATGAACGCCTTCGTAATTAACCTAGCTAAAGAACCATCAAATTTTATAGGAATTTCAAAAGATTCTTACATTGTAAAACCAACAATGACGGACTATTTTGAAATGTCTTCTTTATATCGAGCATATAAAAATAAACCACTTTGATGGGCTTGTATTAAAATAAAAATGGAGAGGCTATTTCTGTCTCTCCATTAATTGTATATTTCCATTGGTATGAATTTTATGATGCAAGCATTAGCATTCCACCAATAACCACCATTATTATTGATACAATTAGGAATATTCTGAAATATTTTTTATTGTTAGATACATTCTTAACATCTTCTGGGCACCAAGGCTTATCAACAGTCTTTTGCAATCTTGGATATACAAATAAAGTTATTACCAAGAAAATTAAACCAAATACAAATAATCCGTTCATAATATTTTATTTATTTCTTCTCTAATTATTTTTCCTAATTTCTTTTTATTCTCTCCATAAGGATAACGCATTGCGTGATAACGTGCTAGAGAACCAGCCCCCTTCTCCCTAGGAACATATACAGCTTGGTCTCTTGTGTTTCTGAAATCCCTGAAAAACTCTCTTTTCTGGTCTTGATTGGCTAGGTGAGGAACAAATTGTGTTTTACCATCCCTAGCATATTGTATCTCATTTTCCTCTTCATCGTCTTCTTCATCCTCATAAGAATCTGGACCATAGTTTCCATCAATATAATCAGATACAGTGCAAGCAGTTACTTCACCGTCATTTCTCCAATCTTCAAATACCATGTCATATTGTAACAAATCTTCATATGTAGCAATTCCAGTATTAGCTAAATCTCTCATTATGTCGGTAAGAGTTTGTGGGTCTGGTTGCTCAGTTACATAGAATCCTATCATACCTAACTGAGGCCATATTCTACCCTCATTTCTTCCACTTTCAAAATAACTATTAAAATTACTGCCTATGTCTTCTAACGCTTGGTCAATGCCTCTTCTATCACTAAAGTCATAATACTCAGCATCATCGCTTGCTATTTCTTCAGCCAACTCATCTGCATAAGGTATTGAACCACCATTAATTACGTCTTCTGCTATTTCTTTTGCCTTATCCCTACCCAATGAATAGCAATTGTCATCTACCCATTCGTCAAGGTCAATCTCATCAGAGCCATCACTAGATACATATACATCATTATTTTCGTCATAAGTGTACCCATACTCTTTAAAATCAGCAATCAAATCTTCCAATGCATCCGTGAAATCGGTTATCACTTCTTCCATGATTTCTTTTTTGGCGTTATAGAAATACTTTTTTGCCATCTTACCACAAGCATTTTCATGTGTAGTATAAGAATCGCCAATTGAAAAAATTTCTCTTCCACCATATGTTTCTGGCCAATACCCAAACGGAAAACCATAATCATAATTCCAATTAGCCTCATATGATTGACCAGTTCGTTCATCCTCAAAATATGGGTGGTCAGTTCCAGCTTCAAAATATTGACCCTCATTTAATATCTGAGACTCTAAAATATGTATTTTTTTCATTTTATCAATATACGTTAATAATATTTAAATTACCTATAAATATTTTGCTAATATGATTATTTTTCGTATCTTTGCAAAAAACAAATAAGATTTTTTTAAAAAATATGATATTAATTATAATAACGCTAGCTGTTGTCGGATGGACAATAGCATATATAAATAATGTAACGAAATGAATAGAGAAGATAAAGAACTGTTATTGAAAGACCTTTGTTCAAAGTTGCCGTACAGTATTAAAGTGCGCCATTATCAAGGAAGCAATTGTATATTGAATTTCATAAATTTAAAAACATATGCTGCTTATGTTGAAGTATATGACTGTATAGCATTTAAAGACTTTATTCAAGATGGACAAAGAAGTATTTTTGAATATAAACCGTATCTTCGTCCAATGTCTTCTATGACTGAGGATGAAAGAAAAGAGTTTGAATCTTTAGGGTGGCGAATTGATGAAATGGATGGCAATACTCCGTGGAATCACAATTCATATAATGTATTCGATGGTGTTGATTGGCTTAATGCTCATCATTTTGACTATCGTGGTCTAATTGAAAAAGGACTCGCTTTAGAAGCACCAGAGGGAATGTATTAATTTTTATTAATTATGGAGATTACAATAAATAATTTGAATCAAGCTATTGCAGCTTTACGGCAGTGCGCAAAAGAAAATAAAGACCGAACCACTGATACTGGTAATATTCGTGTGTCTGACCTATGTAATGACGTTGCAACATATCTTGAGAAAGAATGGAAAAGCATAAAACAAGCGTCAGAAGAACTAGAAAAATATGGCAAAAAGTATAAAACAGAATAAAGTATGACACAAGAAGATAAAGAACTATTGTTGAGGGACCTCTATGCAAGGTTACCATATGGAGTAAAATTTAAAGGTGAATATGATGAAGATTTACAAGAAATTCATTATATTAAAGATGAGGGGATATACACTAGAACTTACCCTCATTTACCATATTGGATAGAAACTATAAAGCCATATCTTCGTCCAATGTCAAGTATGACAGATGAAGAAAGAAAAGATTTTTATCATAATAGAATACAATATGATGGTGATATGTTTGCGTCAGAATCTGGTGATATAGATTGGCTCAATGCTCATCATTTTGACTATCGTGGGCTGATAGAGAAAGGTCTTGCTATTGCAGTAACAGAAGAAAATAATCCTTATAAAGAAAAATAATAATGGAAAATATTTTACAAATACCAAGAATTACAAATACCACAATAAAATATTTTGTTGATGGTGAATTTATCGACAATGTGACTGTAGATGAGGTAAACAAAATTAGAGAAAATGTATTGGAGTATATTATAGATACTAAGGATATTTCAATTCTCAATCGTTTCTATTTCATTGGTCACAAAGACACAAATGACGGTAAGATGGGTGAAGAAGTAAAGATAACAATGGACAATTTTGGAAATCTTTCTGATTGTCCTTGGGAAATGACTCATGTACGTAGAAGTATGTATCATCTTATGCAAATTGGTCGCAATCATTGTGAATTACTTAATAACTTTAATAATGACTAATTACTAGAAGGAATGTATAATATAAAGTATAAATAATTATGGCAACAATTAAGAAAGAAGAATATCCAATAAAAGATAACAGATTTGAATATTTGGGAAATTATTACGATTGCCAATTTGCAATTAGGCGTGATGTTAAAATGATTCTACAGGAAGCTGAAATATCACATAAAGATATTTTTGATGAACTTTATGACAAGAATACACTAAGACCTTATAAAATACGTATATATGTTAATGAAAATGATATACCCGTTTTTGGAATTATTATATATATCATAGACTATAAAAATCAAAGTAATAGTAGATATGCTTGCGGTGGGTACTATAGGTTTGAATTTGATAATTCAATGCTTTTACCACATCCGTACCAAGAAAGCATCTGTTGGTAATAAATATAATAACTATGGCAACAATTAAAAATAATACGGACGTTTCACAAAGCCTCAAGTTGGCAGAATTTCTACCGATTGAAAGTGCGGATAATTATTATTCTTGGCATGATGAACGATATTATGTTGTTAATAAAGACTGCCCTTATCCGTATTCATTAAAAGAAAAGATTCCTTGTTGGAGTCTTGCAGCATTGCTTAATATACTTCCTTATCCACAATTATATAAAGATAAATTAGGTAGTGGGAAAACAGGATGGATAGTAAATGCTTCCCCAAATGATTGCAGATATGTCTCTTGTTGGCATGACAATCCAGTTGATGCTTGCTGCGAACTTATATTGAAGCTACATGAACTTAAAATGCTGTGATTATGGACTACGGACAAAGAAATTCTATCAATAAAGATTGCTATGATTGCAAATATATGGGTTTTTGGGGGAAGGGATATGCTTGTGGCAATAAATATGCTTGTATTAACAATAATAAAAAGAAATAATGAAAGCAAACGAAGGGCCAGATAGGATATTTCTCGAAAAATAAAAAGAAACTGATAGAATACATCATTTGTGGGGTAGAACTCCAGTTGTAAGCTCTTTATATGAACATATTGAGTACGTCAAGAAAGATGCCTTTATTGAGAAGGCAAAAGAATTTATATGGTCTCATACTGAAGGTTCTGATTATCACGTTAATTATGTATTAAAAGAATTTGAGAATTTTATGAAAGGAGAGTAAACTATGGTTTGGTATTTAATTTTTATGATTGTGTGGTCATTGTACTACATTGCTTGGAAAATATACTTGTATTCAACATCAATAACTTTTACATATTCTAAACCATCTACAGGAAAGATGCATGATTTCAAGCGGTGGAAAAACAGAATGAAATATATTTTAAAAGGGTATTTCAAGTGGTATGGATTTCAACACTTCAAGACTATTCTTCTTGCTTGGGCTATTTATGGTGGATTTTTTATATGGTAACAAATCAAATAATAAATTATGGAACAGTATATAGACAAAGGCGCTTTAGTTGAATTACGCCAAAAGGTTCAGAATGCTCTTTTAAAGTCTGCTATCGATTATTATGAAGCAGAAATAGCTTGTTGTGAGATGACTGTTCCTCAACAATGGAAAGATGATAGAAAAAAAGCATACGATGAATTTATATGGCGATGTCAAGACTATCAAATTGTTAATGAATCAGACAATATTGATTTAGAAGATTTAAATTATAATTATTTATGACACAGTACATTGACAAATCCGCTATGGTAGCGGAGATAGAGAATCGTTATAATGAATGCCTTAAAAGAGCTAAAATTATTGACTCTGACTATTGGAATGCCAATGCTGATGCTTACCGTAATGTATTGGCAATTCTTAACAATACACTTGAGGTTAAAGAGGTGGACTTGACGAAAGAAATAGATAAAGAATTAGAGACAAGATGGAGAGGTGAATATCTTTCTACGTCAAAGTTTCGTGAATCTGCCAAACATTTCTTTGAACTTGGTATGCAGGTAAGTAATAAAGCACGGAAAGGAGAATAGGCATGAAAGTTAAATTTCAATTCATAAGTCAGAAAAGAGAAGATGGGTGGTATGCTTTATTGATTCCGTCTTTGGTTATAGGTCATTTTAACAATGACAAAAGTGTTGAATTTGGAATATTTTGGTTGTTATGGGCTGTCGGTTTTCATATAGAAAATAAAGAACAGAAAGGAGAATAGTATGACAGATAAAAAAAAGATTGAAGAAAAAGCAAAACGTTATGACGAGGCTATTGAAAAACTAAGAGGACTTTTAAAAGGTATTCATGAAGAAAAATGCGAAATAATGAAAGAAGATATAACTAAAATTTTCCCAGAACTCAAAGAGAGTGAGAGGATAAGGAAAGAGTTGCTCAATTATCTTTATAATGTTCACGATGATGATAATGAAAGAGCAAGATGGATTGATTGGCTCGAAGAGCAAGCTGAATATCTTGAAAACTATGATGAGGCAGAGAAAGAGAAGGGTGATTATGTAGGTAATGGGTTTATTAAATGTCATGCAGATTTTCTTGATTTCAAAGAAGGGAATACTTATTGGCTTGAATATGTAGGTGACGATAGGTATATCGTAAGAAGTAATAATCTTCTTGGCAAAACGTATCATATAACTCCTTGCCAATTATACACAATTTTCAAGAAACAAACTTGGCTTGAAAAGCAAGGCAAAGGTTCTTGCCAGATGAAAAGAAGTGAACAAAACCTTACTGATAAGGTTGAGCCAAAGTTCAAGGTTGGCGATATACTTGTATCTGATGAAGAAGACAGAAGGCATATTTACAAAGTTACTGCAATCACCAATTATGATACATATCTTTTGTTGGATTTAGAAGATGGGTACACAAGAAATGAAAGCGTTTATACAAGTGACCTTGCTATGTATCTTTGGACTATCCAAGATGCAAAGAAAGGTGATGTGCTTTTTTATACGGGAAATGTTAAGTATTCAGACGGAATTAAATTTGATAGAATATTATTGTTTGAAAATCTTGATACATCTTTCTTTGTACTAACAAAATGTTCTAATGGTGTAGAGGATTATGGTATTAATGAAAATATTGATTATCCAGATAATATTATTCCAGCAACAAAAGAACAAAAAGAAATTCTATTCATGGTAATGAAAGAAGCATGTTATGAATTGGATGCTGATAAGAAAGAGTTGAAGAAGATTGAGCAGAAGCCTGCTTGGAGTGAAGAAGATGAAGAAATTGTAGAAGCACTTAATGATTATGTTAAAAACTTAGATATACTTTTCTCTGAAATAAAAATCGGTGATAAAGATATATTATCAAAAGAGTTTCGTAAGAAAATACAACATTGGCTCAAATCTCTCAAAGACAGAGTACAGCCTCAACCAAAGCAAGAGTGGAGTGAAGAGGATGAAAAACTTTATAATTCTGCATTATGGCATATAAAAAACTCTTGTGGGAATAATGGTAAAAATAGCGGAGAATTTGATGTCTATAATTGGTTCAAATCTCTCAAAGACAGGATACAGCCGAAACAAGAGTGGAGTGAAGAAGATACTAAGGCTCTTAATAGAATATCTGCAATTCTTGTTGATGCAAGTGAGGTAAAAAACTGGTGGAAAGAATACCGACTTATAGAAAGAGAGGAAATGATTAGATTAATTGATTTTCTAAAATCCCTCAAAGAACGACTATTAGGAAAATAATAGTTAACATTTGTTAAATATGACTAAAATGCTCAAGGCTTTTTTGCTTTTGAGCATTTTTTTTGATATATTTGCATTATGGAAAAGTGTAAATTGGAAAAAGCAAGAACAACTCAGCAAATACTTGATAATCTTGTAGATAGAGTTAAAAAATTAACAAGTGGTAATATATCGCATCAAAAAGCATCTTTAAAAAGCGTCACCACTAATTTAAATGCTGTAATGGTTGATGACCTTATTGCTTCATGCGAAAAGAACGACATGGAGCTTAAAATACTATTGGAGAAACTTGAACGAAATATATGGGGGATTGACAGTATACTGCAAGACCTCACAGCCACAACAGTAGATAATGGCAAATTGCATCTGGCAGCATGGATTAAATTCTATGCTGATGCATTGGATAAGGCATTAGTAAAATATGAAGTTTAAGTTCAGCACAATTGGAAGCAACGAGAGTGGTAGCAGAATATTCTGCAAACTCTCATGCGGCAAACATAATGTCCTAAGAGGATTTTATGATTTTGACCTAGAGAAATTCATCATAATCAAATATATGTATGATAATTTTCCGCAAGGACTAACTAAAAATAAAATTAGAAAAAACCTAAAAGAAATATTAATGATTGATTATAATTGGGAATTGTAATATGAATAGAAATATTAACAAAATTATAGAAGAAAGTGAGAAAAAAGTGCTTTCTGAAATGGATTTAGTACCTACAAACCCTCAAGGAGAAGCAAATCTTGTGCGTGGACAATCAGTTAACGCTTGGAGAATGATTTATCGCTTAATGGATAATGTGAAAGTTAAAATGGATAATGATTATCAAGCAAAAGGTGGTAATGTGACCAACCAAGATGTATCTGAAGTTATAGACTACATATATAATGCTATTAGAAACATAACAAAATAATAATGATAGAAAATAACGACATAGGATTGGTTGAATTTTTCAAATACCTTAACCAAGTTACAGATATGTTTGTAACTGGTATTGAGGTAGCACCAATCAGAATCAAGAAAGATATGTATATCACTGGCTTCAGACGCATCGGCATATCATTCATAGAAGCCCACGTGAAACACATCAAACAACTGATGATAAAGACCAATGAGTTCTCAATGGAAATGCCATTGAAAGAAACTCCAGAAGAGGAAATATGGATTGATACAGACCTATTGGCTCCTGAAGTTGTTCGTGGTGCTTTCAATGACCTTAGAAACTATTTCTACCAACTGAAAGGATTCGAAATTGCTCAAATACAGTATAAACTGAAATCAGAACCAGATAACCTTTGCAGCCAAGAAGAAGTTATCATCTATGATAACAAACGTATAGCTTGCAGAGAAACAATTGCAAAAAGAAAACTATGCTCTCTATTTAAGTCACATTTCTCTCATTTTGGGGGAAAGGTTGAAGATGGTAAACCACAGTATCAAAAAGCCCTCACAGACGAGGAAATAGCTGAAATGGCATGATTGTACTAAAAGATGTATTAACTCCATCAGAATGGAGAACAACAATGCAAGTTCTAAAAATGACTAAAACTGTGTTTGGCCAAGATGACTATTGCCTTTTTAAGAAAATGGTGATGGTGGTAGGTTTTATACATGGTCTTGACGGATATATAAATTATCAAATGTTTATTAATACAGCACATGACTTAATTAAATTATGCCATATATCTCCCATTAATACATTCGGTTTCAAAGATAGAGAAATGACAGACTATTTCTTTTGCGTTACTAAAAAATTTATCTGTGAATCTTCTCTTAATGAGGTTAGAGATATGATGGCTAATAAAAGAGAAGAAATGTTAAAAGTCCAAGAAATACAACAATTTCCATTCTAATAAAATAATTTAACTATGAGACTAGAAAACTATATAACTCACGAAGAATACCTTGATACCATAGACCTTGCGTATAAGATAAAAAAAACATATGGTATCAATGATTACTATATGTTCAAGAAAATGTGCATGATAGTGGCATATAGTAATTATCAACATATAGCACCATATGGTTTATATAACAACTTCCTAAATAAATGCTCATACATTATCTCGTTGGGACTCAAAATAGATTGTGTATATGGACTCAATAAAAGAAAGAGAGATAAACACAATATAAGATATTTCTTCGGAGTACCTATAGCATATATCTACGACTTTAACGTATTGGAATTGGACAAACATCTAACAAATCCCAAAAACGTAAAACTCAAGAAACCACTAGAAACATGGGGATAATAAAAATATAAAACACAATTATAACAATTATGAATATTAACGAATTAAAACAATCAATTTTTGAAGCCGTTATCAATAACGGTGTGGAGTCTTCCAAAGCTGATATATTTGGCGATAATCCAATGGAAGACAAAGTGTATACTAAACGCATCAATATCAATTCTGATTACGATGATATGGAAGTTGTCTGTGTGAGCGTTACAAATGACACACCTTCATTTGATGCCATTACAAATAATGATAGCGTTAGAGTAAACGTAAAGAATCGTAATGGAGTTTGGTGCAACCTCTTCATCAACGAGGTATCAAAAAATATGCTCGAATTCATCCACAGCAAGGTCTATTCACTCTAAATACAATACAACTATGTTTATGATGGCTATTAGAATCATGTGCATATTTTTCGTTGTGGCATTCATCGGAATAATCGTATTCAGAGAATTAGACGATAAATAATATGCGCTGGACAAACAATAAACACCAATCCATATTTTTCTCCAAGATAGAATCACTACCTTGGAGAGAATTCAATAGCAAATTAATGCCTCCAAAGGTTATTAAAATAGATAAGCCAATACGCATTATCACAAACGATAAGGGTACTGTGCATTATCTCATCTATGACCTAAACGGAGAAGAGTGTATAAAAGAATTAGGACAGATTGTAAAAATTGAAGAAAATGATATTGAACTGTCAGTAAAATTCACAAGAGGCTATCTATCAACCACACAAAAATTCCTAAAGAATAAAATGAGGGAAATGTGTAAGAAGATGGAAGCTGACATAGATAATGAAATGAATGTCTATAAACGCTTGAAAGACGCATTTGGTGATGAATATGACCCAAATTTCTTTGCAGCAGCAAAATATAAAGTAACTGACAGATACCAAGTATTCGTACATAACATGAAGCTACTGTCACAATTCACATTGGCTTGAACAAAATATAATGGCACAGCCTAAATACGTTATGGAATCATATAAAAATTTTGTAAAAAAACTGAAAAAAATATGACATTATATTGGGGATATAGGGAAAACAGTGGGTGTGACCAAAATTTTCTATTTTCTAATTCAATTGGTAAGGTAGAAAACATTGTTCAATTTTCTAAATCACATAAGGATAAGAAAAGTAATAACATCTATGCCTTAGTGGGAGATACATTAGATATATACTGTCTAGGAATGGTAAAAGAACAAACACCAAAGCATAAAGGCAAACTCTTCATAGGACGAAAAGTGTATGCTACCTCTAAAGAAGAACTGTGCATATATTATAGAGAAGCAGCTAAAAAACACAGAGGCGTTCTTGATGCCGCAATGAAAAGAACAGAACAATACCTCACCAACATAGGTTCACAAACAATACATTCAGATTACGAGTATTGTTGGGCTAAAATAGAGATAGGAAGACTTAAACAAAGAATTAAAGAATCTGAAGCCCAATATAAACACCTCATAGAAAGAATCAAAAAACTATGATTTGGATTAATAAAGACAATACAAAACCACTATACCTATTGTCAATTGAAGACATTATAGCACACACCTATACTAGAGACATCCAAATTAGTAAGACAAATGATATACTCCTATTCTCTGTAAGCGGTAACGTAGCCACACTAGTTAAAGGCTCTGTAAATGACAAAGAACACCTTATAAGTAAACGACTCCTAGAAGTGGAGATTCTGTATAAAAGCGAAAAACCAAATATGTTCGCAATCCTATTCAATAATACTAGGATAATAGCTAGCGATAAGAAAATATTACTAGATGCTGTTAGAACAATGCTAATGAGGACTGAGAAATATTATTTCAAGAGCATTACAACACTAGACACATTAAAAGCAACTAAAAACATATATATAGCAGAACTCAAAAAAATGTATAGCTATTTCAAAACATTACACGAGAAACTAAAAGAAATATAATTGCCTATATGGATGACGTTAAAGAAAAACTCATTCTAGAAAAACTGAAAAATATCCAGAATGTGGCAACACTGATGAAAGACTATTTCAAACCCTTCGACCAATTCGTTGAAGATAAGAAATATACCATCAATGAAGCAATCAACGCAAGAGAATCTACACATAAATACCTAGATAAATATGGAGCGTTTATGCTAGAGACAACCGTAAGGAGCATAGAAAATATCATTAACGGAATTGAAGACTAATGAAACTCAAAGATGTAAACCTAAATATACCACACTACGTTGTAGTAATCAATACTATAACTAATCATATCTTGGTGGCAAAAACAAAGTATTCCAAACTAGAGAAATCTAAATACCTCTCTATGGAAGACCAATTCGTTATCCACCCACACTTGCAAGATATATATACATACGTGGATAAACCAATTGTATCACTGTTAGCAAACCCAGAGGAAGAGATATACGTGGGAAACCACTACATTAAATTCAACCTACACTATATATCCCAACTTAACTATATCGCATTCGACCTAGCCACAATGACACAACTGATTCGTAAGTTTTTTAAAAAACAATACAATATTGTAAAACAAACAGAAGGACTAGTATATCCAAAAGGATACAGTAAGGACATACAAGAAATGTATAAACAATACTTGAACAAAATAAAACAACATCTCATGTAATAATAAACTATGAAAGTAATAGATATAAAGGAAGGAAAAACATTCTACCAAATGAGAATATCAAGAACTGGAAAAATCTATGGACTCAATAAGGTAAACATAGATGCCATTAGGGGAAATATAGAAGGTATCTTCCAAATGAAATACTCCATACCCAACTCTCATTTTATTTCATATACAACCATATATGAAAGACGAAACGTAAAAGAATCCAATTCACCATACTTTATCAAGCTAGGTGGAGAAGAATACATCACACTACCAAATAAACAAGCACTTATGAAAGCAGTAAAAGCACAAATAACAAAATATTCAACATACCCATTCTTTTGCGCTGGCACAAACCACTTTCAATCAAAACTACGAACTGCTGCCTACTATAGGGATTCAATGAAAAAAATTAAACAATTGCATTGATATGATTATTCCTAAGACACTAAATAAATTCTATATGCTCACAGAAGGTAATGTACTATATGTTATTACAAAAATCGGATGTAATACTATAGAACCTAGAAAAGCTACCATTACACAAGTCATATTCCCCAATATCAACATAGAAGACCCAAAATATTTCCTAATGGTACTAAAACTAGAAAACTCACACATTTTGAGATTCGTACAAGTTACACAAAACCTCATAGACAATATCAAAAATAACTCAATAGTCTATGGAGATACAGACCTATACTTTTTCACAACAGACCCATACCAACTACGACAAAAATATAAAGATATAATAACACTAATATACCATAATAATAAACTAGAAAAAGCAATACATAATAACTATAACGATAGAGAAGAACAACTAAGAAGAATGTACGGACAATATACACAAAACAATGTAAAAGATACTATAAAAAGAGGTATAAATAATATAAAAATCTATTGTAAAGAAAACAAATATTGAAAATGAATTTTACCCCATAAAAGAACATGACTATAACAACTATTTTGACGAAGAAAGGGAAGTGAAAATAGCTGAACTATAAACCATATGTCTCAGCACGCCTGGTAATAATTTAATACTACTAAAAAAATTTTTAAAAAACCTTTGTAACTATCTGATAATCAGAGAGATTTTTTTTACTTGAAATTAACGAAAAAATTGTGTATAAGTAGGCGTATTCATTAGGCATTTATATAAAAATTTTCTTTTAAATTTTTAAAGAACTGAGATAAAGTAAGTTACAAGGTTAATGTATAAAAACATGCACAAAAAATAGTAAAAATGTAAGAAAAAAACTGTTGTCTATATTTTCCAGAAAAATTTTCAAAAATTATTCCAGCGTTAATTTTACTTAAAAAATTTGGTTATTTCAAAAAAAATTCATATATTTGCATTATAGTAAAAAGTGTGCATAATAATATGTCGAAAAAGATTAACATAACGATACCGAACAAGGTTAGACCTAACTTGGTTGATTTATTCCATGAATATTTGTCTCGCAAAGCTAAAGAGCCAAAGAGAAGCATGGGTGGTCGTGAAGCTTATCTGTTTGATGACTATTCTGATATGGCAGAGTATTGGGACCAAATGTTTCCTGGTTGGGATGATGACCTTGATGATGATGGTGATGTTGTATTCCCTCCTAGCAATATTATTTACATGAAGCCCAAAAAGGGTAAGAAAGGTAAAGATAAAAATACTGTATACGATGCTTTTTGGCAAGAAGAGCGTGAAGAGCAGTTTGGCAAGAAGGGTAAGCACAAGCATAATAAGAAAGGTAGTAAATCCAAGACATTTGACATCAGTGTTCCTTACAGTGGGGATGAGACTGACCCAAATGAGTATGATTTCACCACTGAGGACTATGATTCAGAGTCGAAAGAGATTTGGTTTTATCCAGACTATCATTATAAGGATGATAAATTGGAATTTAACTCACTTAAAGAATTTAGTGATTATTGTGAAAACATGGGCTATTGGGTTGACCCAGAGGTAGCTGCTGATATTTCATGGAGATATGAGAGTCACTGTTGTTTGAATCCTGAGTCAGAGAAGATAGGATTACTTGAGATTATGAGTGAACACACTTATGGTGAAATGTTTTATGATGCTTGTGAAGAATCTGAATTAGGCGATTAATATAGACTATGAATAGAAGTAAGGATTTAAGGGATTTGTTTAGACAATCTCTAATTAATGAGAGGAAGCGTCCTAAGACTGATTATAATCATTCACCATATTACTATCGTAACAGATATGGCGGTGGTGTATTGGACAATGTTCATAGGATTCCTAGCCAGTATGCTGATGACTCTGTAAGGATTTATTTCTATGAGTGGTCTGACCTAAGTAAAGTTCCACGTACATTCTATCAGTTGGACGCATTTGATAATTTCTTGAAAACGAATGGTATTTACATGGAGTTTTATCAGAAAGAGATTATAAAGAACTTAGGTACAGTATACATCACATGTTACACTGGTACTAAGAATCTTAATATACGTTCAACTTATAAGAACTTGCTTGATTCTTTACGTGAGCATGATGCTAGGAGGTTAGTGCCTAAGATACAGCAACCCAAGTTTGTGTTTGAGGCGCAGAATAGATGGCCAGAGAATGATGGGACGTTTTTTGGCTAAAAAAAATTGGACTTAAATAAGTACAAATAGGGGGTAGGATATATTTATATTAAAGGTTAGTAGAAATATATATTTTTATTTTTGTTTTAAGTTTAGTTTTTTTGGACATAAAGCTTAAATTTCAGAGACAAAAAATGTGTTTTTCATGGTATTAGATTTAAGGTTAGCTTAAGCGGAAGTATCCATACGTTGTGAAACGTGTAGATACTTTTTTTATATACTAAAAAAGGATGAGGCTTTATGCTTCATCCTTAATTACATTCATGTCTGTTATATTACTCTTACCATATTCTTTTATCAGAAGTGCTATTGTACCTTTGATGTCAGACTCTTTCACATGTCGAGCACTATTCTTATTGGTAGTGGTCAATGGTTTCCCATAGAGGTCTTTCCTTCTGAAGTATGTATGTTTCCTCCCATTGAGAGTAAACTCTAAGATTGCTTTTCCCATATATATGGACTTAAATAAGTACAGCTTGGCTGTTGCCGCTGAATTCCGCTGAAGCGGTCTACACGTAGGGGGTTGTGACTACCATTCACGGTAGACACAATGTAATGATTTTACTCTATCTCCATACTCTTCTCCGAAGTGGAAGTCTAGGTATTGTTTTTCATTGTCAGCATCCCATTGTCCACCTCCTGGACGGCCAGAGTAGTTTCTCGCTTCACTTGGTTCTTTGGTAAATTCAATTTTACCTTCCGCAGTATCTAGAGTCTTCAGATACTCTTTTTTTGAATTCTGTAATAGATAACCTCCCATATTTAGTATACTGTTTATTAATAATTAGACTTAAATAAGTACAGCGAGGGGTGTTTAATAGTATGGAGCTTCGCACTGTAGATTCTCTATCTCTGGATACTCATCGCTGAATCCTCTACGTATCATATCCCTAGTTGCATTGGCGTAGAATCCATCCCTACCTCTGTATGCCTCATTTACATCGTTTGTGAATGTGAGTTTTCCTTGGGCGTAATCAATTTCCTTAATATATTTACGCCCATCATTTGTATTAATATAATATTTTGCCATATATTAAAATTAATTAACTGTTTGTATCCAATTGGATACGCATATACAGTGCAAAGATATGAAAAATATTTGTAATAAACAAATTATTGTATGGAAAAATCTCTAAATAGACTTAAATAAGTACAACGTGGGTCTATTTAGAAACTATAATGGAATGGTTGTATTTCTAGTCTATGTTTGTAGTTTCTTTGAAGTTCTTTGCGTTTTTCTTCAGCCATTTCCCTTGTAGGGAAAAAGTTACGAAAGCGTTTCTTATTACCTAATACACTAAAGATTCCGTCTCTCGTATAAAATCCGATGTGATAATTAATTCTATTTGCCATATTAAAGACTTAAAAAAGTACAACGGCAGTTGTTGCCATTGAACGTCAGTGAAATGACGTACATCCCCACTGTTTCAACAACAATGGGGTCAGTACTGTTAAGATTAATACTAAGTTTAAATGTTGTTTACGCAACTCTCATTGCTGAGAGTACCTTTTCCACCTCACGGTAGAGTTTTTCGAGAGAGTTGTAGCGCAATATGAAAGCACTACAGAATGGGTCAGTCTTAGTGGACTTCGTGAAATCTGGATACCAATGTACCTCTATACCGCAATGCTGTCCACCTCTGATGAGTTCCTTGACAGATAAACCACCAACTTTTAGAGAACCCTCCTTGAATGTTAAGGATGTTATAGTCACACCATTTGGTAGTGGCTTATCAAACAAGTCACATAACTTCAGCACAAGACCCTCAACCTTTGGTGTAGGCTTATAGAGAGCCTTGGCTACTTTTAGATAATCTTTTCTCATGCCAAGTCAGTTAAGAAATACCACCAATTACTAAGTAGTTGTTCTTTTGCGCTCGGATTGTTCAAAACAACCTCACTGAACTCTTCCATACTTTCAAAGATTGCCGTATCTCCGTCAGAAAGAGCAAGTTCACTCATTTCTTTGTCAGAGATTGTGTCCATCCACTTTTTGTCGTAGGACGCACTTTTTGGCACTCCGATTACTCTTACATTCAAGTTTTTATCCATTTTCTTTTTGTTTTATCGTTTTCGTGGTGCAAAGGTAAGAAAAAAAATCGAGATAGCCAAACGTTTTAATGATTTTTTTGAAATTATTTCTTTTCACCTTATTATAATATATAAAAGACCCTAAGTGTTAAAAAACCTTAATAGCCAGTATTTTTATAAGAATTTTTTTGGTAGATTCATTATAATTTCGTACCTTTGCAGCAGATTTAAAAAATGAAGTGATTATGGCAGAAAGAAAGTTTAATATTGATGGTAGGGAATACGCATCCTATGAGTTGTCAAATGAGCAGATTGCACGTTTGATTGATGGTAAATACTTGGAAATGGATGATACCCATGTAGATTCAGACGAAAAAGAATTTCTCATGAAAAAGGTATATGAACGTTTCAAGTATGACCTTTGCCCAAAATGTGGTGAGAACATGGACGATGTGTTTGCACGTTTTTTCGGCAACTTTGTCAATGGTAAGTTGCATAGCAAGAAGCACGTAGCAGAAGTGATGTGTCGTGAGCACAGATACCTACAAAACGAAATGTTTAAGGTGTGCTTGGAGTACATCAAGTTGCTTGCTGAAAATTGTGAAAAGGGGTTGTTTGACCCTCGCAATCAGTATGCTGCACAGACCTCTAAAAAGATTATAGATTACTTTAAAGAAATTGATTATCCCTATTAATATAATAAGGTATATGAGAAAGTTATTCATTATTTGTATAATAGCATTGGTGGCATCTGTCACCTTTGCCAAAGATAAACCATTTATCACCCATGTTACTTTAACTACTTATAATGCAGTTGCAAGTCAATGTGATGATAGTCCATTGATTACTGCTGATGGTACAAAGATTGACATGAAAAAACTAAAAAGGGGAAAAATTAAATATTGTGCCGTGAGTAGAGATTTGCTTTGGTGCATACCTTTAGGGAGTATAATTCATATTGAGGGACATGGGTATTATGAAGTGCGAGATACCATGAATGAGAGGTTTAATCATTACATAGATATATTGCAGCATAAGTCTCAAAAGAATTTCAAGAAGGATAAAATTAGGGTAGAAGTGGTGAAAAAACCACAGAAAAAGAAGTAATTTTGTCAAGAAACAAGAAAAATATTATTATAAATTGAAAATAATTTGATTTTTGTTTGGTAGATTGAAAATAATTTCGTACCTTTGCATCGTGATTAAGAAACAAAGTTATTAACATCTTAAATTAAAAGGAGATTTAGACTATGAGTGCAATGATTGAAATGGTAAACGGAGTTGCTTCTTTCGCTGAGAACGGAAAGCGTGAACGCGCTTGGCATGGGCTTGGTCAAGTGGTAGATGAGCCTATGTTCGTGGCTGACGCTTTGAAGTTATGCCATGCTGACTATAATGTGAAGTTGCAACCAGTGGTTGCCTTGTCTGACGAGATTCTGACTGCCATTCAGAATGGTGAGAAGATTGAAGCCGACAAATTACTCTCTCTGATGATTAGCAACACTCGTGCCACCATGCGCACAGACACCAACAAGTCGCTTGGTATCGTCTCTGACAAATATGGTATCGTGCAGAACGAGGACGCTTTCAAGTTCGTGGATATGTTCTGTAGTGGTAAGTTTGCCGACAGAGACAACACCCCAGTTATCGAGACGTGCGGTGTGCTTGGTCAAGGCGAGCGTGTGTTCGTTACCGCAAAGTTCCCACAGCAGATTGTTCTTGATGCGCAGCGTGACGATTTGGTAGATATGTATGTGGTTTTCACCACATCACATGACGGCACTGGTTCAGTTCGTTGTATGGTTACTCCAGTGCGTGTGGTCTGCAACAATACTCTTAATTGGGCAATGAAAGACAACATCGGACGTATTGCTTTTCGTCACTCTTCTAAGGTCATGGATAGACTTGATTTGCTTAATCAAGAAAATGCAGAGTTCGCTTATAAGGCTCTCAACGTGGCAAAGGTTTACACTGATGGGATGAAAGAGTGTTTCGACCATCTTCGCAACATCAAGTTAGCAGAGAGAGACTTGGAGAACATTATTGCACAGACGGTTCTCTCAAAGGACGCTGCAAAGGTTTTCATGGAGACACGAAACATCAACCATGAGGACATTAAGACGCGAGGACGTAATCTGTTCCTTGGTGTGCGTGAGTGTTTAGAGAGTGGTGTAGGTCAAGAGGGTCAAGAAAAGGGTACTGCCATGTGGCTGATGAATGGACTGACAAGTTACTTTCAGAATGAAGCGACAGAGCGCAGCGCAGAAATCAAGTTTGATTCTATCTTAGACGGAAACATATACAACAAGGTACAAGGCGCATACGATATGTGCATGAAAATTGCAGCCTAAGTGTTAAAAATAGACCCCAACTCAAAAAAAGTTGGGGTTTTATTTTGCTAATTCAATTTTTTTTCGTACCTTTGCATCACGAAACAAATATAGGAGATAAGATTATGAAGTTTACAGAGTTAGAAAATTTCCGCTTTAACATTGGCAACACGTCAGAAGAACTTGATGTTGTCGCAACAAATAATGGTATTGAAATTGATGGAGAAGTTGATGGTGAATATGATGACTGCTATGAAAACATTGTTGACGCGCATGACTTGTGCAATGCCATTGATGATGCAATTCTGAATTGTAGTTCTTTGAGCAAAGAGGATAAAAACGAATTAGGCACATACCTTGGTGCTGATATAGATATTAAAAATTGGTGGGAAGAAAACTATGGATAAAAAATATTTAATACGCATATACATCTTTTCTGAGGAAATTGGTATGATTATCAATGACGCAATAGATGTTGATATGATTGCCCTTACACAGAGTTTTGATGGGGTAGATGGGTGTTTGGCTATCTATGATGGGAAAGTGTCTCAAAATGGCTTAAAATGCCTTATTGGGCTTGGTATCGCCTATCTTCCATTAAACAATTATGAGGACTTTGTTATAACTTGTCCTAATTGTGGTGAGAGAATTGACGATGAAATGATACTTAATACCTATGATGAAACGTTGCTTAGTGGATATAACATTCTATGCAACCGAAAAGATTGTGGGTGCCAGACTGCAAACGTAAAATATATCGGAGAATAAGTTATGAATAATACAAGCAAGAATATGAAAAATCAAGTAAGAAAGGGTATTAAGGTTCAGCCGTTAAGTAAATATGCGACTGATGAAGAAAGAAGCGAGTACAACGCAAAGTTAAGAAATCTTGGCAGAAAGAAAGCAAATAGAAAGAAACTAATTGCATTTTTTAATGGCACTTTAACGAGTGATGGTTGTTCAAAGTACTATAAGATGGCGAAACGCCTAAAATAGCCATCAAGAAGTTGTGCATATATAAAAAGAGGTGCAAAGGTGTATGTAAGGGTTCGATTCCCTTCGTTGAACTGGTGTTGTCTTTCCATAGACACACCTCTTTTTTTTTTGTAAATAATTCAGAAAAAAATTATTATAAATTGAAAATAATTTGTTTTTTGTTTGGCTAATTCAAAATAATTTCGTACCTTTGCATCACGAAAGAGATAAACAACTTGTCTAACAATAAAAAAAAAAGGAGAATAGAGATTATGAGCAAGTTAAATGATGCAATCGGCTACAATTTGTTTCAGTATGAAATGAACAGATTAAGCAAGATTACTTACAAAGGTTATGAAAAGACCTTAAAGGAGATTGGTGTATCTTATATTGGTGACACCAATCATTCAACGAAATTAAGCCACAATGGGGTTTTGAATATGCTCACTTATGGTGTTTATTTGGCTTCTGCTGATGCCTCAAACATCAATGTATGCCCAAAGAGTTCTATGTGTCGTGAAAGTTGCCTTGTTGGTAGCGGCTACGCTAAGATTAACGCATTAAGTGGTAATACAAGTATTCAAGACGCAAGAATACTCAAAACACGTCTTTTCTTCGCCAACAAGCCTTTGTTTATGAAGTTGATGTGTATGGAGATAAACAGAGCAATAAATAAGGCTAAAAGGCTTGGAATGGAGTTTTCAGTTAGGTTGAATTGTACAAGTGACATTTCTCCATTGGCTTTCAATCTTAATGGAAAGAATATCTTGGAATTGTACCCTAATGTATCTTTCTATGATTACACAAAGGTAAAGAATTATTGGAAGATAGCCAACAAGTATGAAAATTACTATCTTACTTTCAGTAGGGATGGTTCTGCTGAAAACGAAAAGGAGTGCTTGGAATGGCTTAGAATGGGCAACAATGTGGCGGTCGTGTTTGGTGTGACAAAGACAAGTGAGTTACCTAAGAAGTGGAAAGGTTTTGAAGTGCTTGTCGGTGACGATTACGATTATAGGGTTTGGGACAAGCTGCAAAAAGGAAAGCAAATTGTAGGTCTTATCTATAAGGTTGGCGCAAATGATTTTGAAGAAATCAACGGAAAACATCATTTCAAAGGTATTCCCAAAAGTCCTTTCATTATAGACGTGAACGATAAAGATTGTGAGTGGTAAAAAACTCACAATCTTCTCTAAAAATAAATTGAAAATAATTGGTAAAATGTTTGGTTAATTCAAAATAATTTCGTACCTTTGCATCACAAAACAATTAAATATTTGGATTATGGATAGAAATGAATTTTACAAAGAGGGAAACAAAGTGCTCACAGAAAAAGAGTACAATGAAGTTAGTGGCACATTTGAAAAGGT